>ENA-OUNI01000603-OUNI01000603.1-human-gut-metagenome-genome-assembly--contig:-NODE-603-length-16343-cov-8.768377_pt1 | contig 16343 bp, 18 predicted proteins | sample MGYA00242499_ERZ504580 | MGnify/ENA primary metagenome ERZ504580 (study PRJEB26092, sample SAMD00036315) | human gut metagenome | host: Homo sapiens | study: EMG produced TPA metagenomics assembly of... | reverse complement strand
AGAGAAAGAGATAGATATAGAGATAGAAAAGAGAGAAAGTTAAAACCGAGACGAGCCGCCCCCGCAGCTTACGGCAGATATGAAAATGTGATTTTGACAGATAAGGAGCTTTCTGAACTCAAAGCAGAACTGCCCGACAAATGGGAGTATTACATTGACCGTCTATCCGGCTATATCGCTTCCACAGGGAGGAAATACAAGAACCATGCCGCCACTATCCGCAGATGGGCGGCTGACGATACCGCTAAAGCTGCCCCGAAACAGGGCATACCCGATTACAGCTACAAGGAGGGAGAAAGTCTATGAAACCAGCTTTTGAAGATATGAATTTACAGATACCAGCAGCCACCGCCGAGCCACAGGACTACACAGGCGAGGACGGTCTGCTTTACTGCGGCAAGTGCCGGACACCGAAAGAAGCCTATTTCCCGGCTGATAAGGTTGCCCTGTTTGGGCGTGACCGACACCCGGCAGAATGTGACTGCCAGCGTGAAAAACGCATGGAGCGAGAAGCCGCCGAGCAGCGCAGGAAACACCTTGACATTGTGGAGGACTTGAAACGCCGGGGCTTTACCGACCCGGAAATGAGGAATTGGACTTTTGCCAATGACAGCGGGAAATGCCCGCAGCTCCCTATGGCGAGAAAGTATGTGGAGCGTTGGGAGGAAATGCAGGCTGAAAACGGCGGACTTCTGTTGTGGGGCAAAGTAGGCACAGGCAAGAGCTATTTTGCCGGGTGTATCGCAAATGCCCTCATGGAGCAGGAAATCCCCGTCCGCATGACAAACTTTGCCTTGATATTAAATGACCTTGCCGCCCGCTTCGAGGGACGCAACGAATATATTGACCGACTTTGCCGCCCGCCGCTTCTTGTCATTGATGATTTTGGAACGGAGCGTGGTACAGAGTACGGTTTAGAGCAGGTCTATCATGTAATAGACAGCCGATACCGCAGCCGCAAGCCTTTAATCGTTACCACCAATCTGACGCTGGATAACCTGCAAAATCCGCAGGACACCGCCCACGCCCGTATCTATGACCGTCTGCTGGAAATGTGTGTGCCGGTACTCTTTACCGGGGAGAACATACGCAAAGCCACCGCCCAGCAGAAAATGGAACGGCTGAAAGAACTACTGAACAACTGAAAGGAGAGCCTATGGCAGATAAGAAGCAGCATAATGAAAACAGCACCGACCGCCGCCCCGACTGCGTGACGGAGATCCGCATGGGAAATACCGTCCTTGTCGTGTCCGGCTTTTTCAAGAAAGACACCACAGCCACCGCAGCAGACAAGATGATGAAAGTGCTTGAAGCGGAAACCGCAGCTACACCGAAGCCGCCTTATATCGCATGAGCCGGGGCATGGAAAAGCGGTCATGCTCTCCGGCATGACCGCTTTATAAACCATTCTTGCCCTATTTAGTTTGGAACAGGCCCAAGCCTAAAGCTCCAGCAAGGAACAAAAATACAACAACAGCGACAGGGATTAGCAGCATAATGGCAGATAACACGAAAGTTTGTAGACATGGCAGTTTGTTTTTCTTTCGCCATACGCCATAAATCAAAAGTGCGACACTTGCCACAAGGCAGATAACCGGGAAATATACCATTGCAAAACCGAGCCACCCCATACCGTCAATTAAGAAAATCAGAAACAAAACGGCAGCAATACACCCGGCAATCTTGATAATAGATTTCCGTTCTGCTTTCCGTTGGAACTTCACAAGCTCAAATGTATCAGTCAAAACAGCGGCAGCCGTGTCCTGAGTAATTTCAGTTTCTGAAATTCTTTCAGACCGCATAATTTCCAGCACGCTCACACCCAAAGCGTCGGCTTATGGCTCAATCGTGTTTATATCGGGAAAACCTAAACCTCGCTCCCATTTACTGACTGCCTTATCCGTTACTTGCAGCTTTTTTGCTAATTCCACTTGCGTCATACCGTTTTCTTTCCGCAGAGTGGCAATGAATGTACCAAATATTTTTGCGTCCATAGTTAGACCCCCCTTTGCGTTTGTCTGCTCATAGTATAGCGCACATGGCAGCATACGACAACCGACGCATAGTTTAGGACGGGATTTATCCGAACTCTACGGAAAGTTTAGGTTAGGAGCAGAGGTTAATTAGGGCGTTTTGGATAGTATATATCAAACATATGAACTTTTCTACTGGTTATGTGATATGACAACCCTAATTTCAAAAATTGTCATTTTGACAGGTCATAAAGAAGCAAAATTTACAATTACCCGCTATACAGACAGCCGCCCCGTGTGGTACAATACCCTTACGGAATAGCGGGGCGGCTGTCAGAAATGGAGGAAACCATGTTAAGACAGACCACCCAAACAACCCCCGTTACCGCCCTTTACGCCCGATTGAGTAAAGATGATGAGCTGCAAGGCGAAAGCAATTCCATCTCCAACCAAAAGCGCATTTTGGAAACCTACGCAAGAGAACACGGCTTTATGAACTACCGTTTTTTCGTTGATGATGGCTGGAGTGGTGCGAACTTTCAAAGACCCGGCTTCACGGAGATGATGGACTGCGTGGAAAACGGCGAGGTCAAATGCGTCATTACCAAAGACCTATCCCGCATGGCAGAAACTACTTGCAAGTCGGAATGTTTACAGAAATCACTTTTCCAAAGAAAGGCGTCCGCTTTATCGCTATCAATGACGGAGTGGACAGCGCACAGGGCGATAACGATTTGACACCCCTAAAAAATCTTTTCAATGAATGGATGGTGAGAGATACGAGCAAGAAAATCAAGGCAGTTTTCCGCAGCAAGGGCATGAGTGGCAAGCCCATCACGAGCCAGCCCGTCTATGGCTACCTCAAAGGCGAGGACGGACATTTCATCATTGACGAAGAAGCCGCCCCGGTGGTCAAGCAGATTTTCAGCTTGTGCCTTGCCGGGAACGGACCGACCAAAATCGCCCGTATGCTGACCGAGCAGGAAATCCCCACACCGGGAACGCTGGAATACCGCAGGACGGGCAGCACCCGCCGTTACTACCCCGATTACCCCTACAAGTGGTCTACCAACACAGTAGTCCATATCCTTGAACGCAAGGAATATCTGGGGCATACGGTAAACTTCAAGACCGAGAAAATCTCCTACAAGGTTAAATCCAGCGTGGAGAACCCGGAGGAAAAACAGGCGGTATTTGAGAACACCCATGAGCCGATTATCGACCTTGCCACATGGGAGCGTGTGCAGGAATTACGCAAGCAGCGCAAACGCCCCAACCGCTATGATGAAGTGGGATTGTTCTCCGGCATACTCTTTTGTGCCGACTGCGGCAGCGTTATGTACCAGCAGAGATACGAAAACAAGACCCGCAAGCAGGATTGTTATATCTGCGGCAATTACAAGAAGCGTGTCAAAGACTGTACGGCGCACTTTATCCGCACCGACCTTTTGACAGCGGGCGTGACCGCCAATCTGCGGAAAGTGACCAGCTATGCGGAGAAGCACGAAAAGCAGTTCATGAAGCTGCTGATCCAGCAGAACGAAGACGGCGGCAAGAAGCGCAACGCAGCCAAGAAAAAGGAGCTGGACGCAGCCGGAAAGCGTATAACGGAACTGTCTGCCATCTTCAAGCGTCTGTATGAGGACAGCGTAGCCGGGCGCATTTCAGACGACCGCTTTATGGAATTGTCGGCAGACTATGAAGCCGAGCAGAGCCAGCTCAAAGAGCGTATCGCAGAGCTGCAAGGGGAACTCTCCAAAGCGCAGGAGGCAAGCGTCAATGCGGAAAAGTTTATGAACATTGTCCGCAGCCACACCAACTTTGAAGAACTGACCCCTACCCTGTTGCGTGAGTTTATCGAGAAAATCGTGGTGCATGAGTGCAGCTATGACGAGAACAAAACCCGCAGGCAGGATATTGAAATCTATTATTCTTTTGTCGGCAAGGTAGACTTGCCCGACTAATGCCCGACCTATCCGACAAACCTCTTTCGTGCCGGATAGGAACGGCAAAATTTTTTACACTTCTATTACTTCTTTATAGCACATAAGCAAAGAGTCAGGGGATGAAGCAGCTCATGGCTGGCGGCGGTGTTGCCCTGATCGGCATCACCCTGATCCCCCTGCTGAGCGGTCTGTTCGGCTAATCTTTTCCGGGCGGCGTCTGCCGCCCCGTACATATTTACTTGCAAGTGTTTCCAGCCCCTCCGTGGCAAACGGATTCTTATCACAAGAGGAAACGCATTGCAAATCGAATATTCACCTTTATACTGAAAGGACGGTGCTATTATGCAGATTCTGACTCACCTTATTTTTCTGCTCAACCTGCTCAAGACCCTTATCAACCATTTTTCTTGATAGGTGGTGGCGCTGAGTGGAAACAGTTCTCAAAGCGATCTCAGATTGGATCAAGTCGCTGCTGACAGCGGCGATCATGTCCAATCTTTCCGGCTTGTTTGATGATGTGAACACCCAAGTGGGCAACATCGCACAACAGGTCGGCACCAAACCATCCAGTTTTGAACCGAGAGTTTTTGCCATGATTGAAGCCCTCTCTCGAAATGTGGTGCTGCCCATTGCAGGCGTGATTTTGACCTTCATTGCCTGTTATGAATTGATTGAGATGATCACCCAGCATAACAACATGGCACAATTTGAACCTGCGCTGCTGATGAAATGGATCTTCAAAACTGCCATTTCGGTCTGGATGATCTCCAACACTTTCGACATCATCATGGCGGTGTTCGATGTGACGCAGCAGGTGGTGGCAAATTCCAGCGGCATCATCAGCGGCAACACACGGGTGAACGACATCGGGCTTTCCATGTTGCAATCCAGCATGATGCAGATGGACGTAGGACCCTTGTTCGGACTGTTCTTGCAGTCCTTCTTCATCGGTATCACCATGCGCATCCTGTCCATCGTGATTTTCGTCATCGTCTACGGAAGAATGATTGAGATCTACATGATGGTCAGTCTGGCTCCAGTGCCCATGGCAACATGGGGCAACCACGAGCAATCCCATGTTGGACAGAACTATCTCCGTTCTCTGTTTGCGCTGGGATTTCAGGGCTTCCTGATCCTGATCTGCGTGGCGATCTATGCCGTTCTGCTTCAGAATGTTGCCATATCCGGGGATGCCATCAACTCGATCTGGAGCATCGTGGGGTACACGGTGCTGCTATGCTTTACGCTGTTCAAGACTGGTTCCGTCGCCCGAAGCATTCTGGGCGCACACTAAGGAGGTGGAATTTTGGCAGCTTATATTTCCGTGCCGCGCGATTTCAGCAAGGTGAAGTCCAAAGTAGCCTTCAACCTGACCGCCCGGCAGCTTATCTGTTTTGGTGCAGCGGCAGTCGTAGGGGTGCCGCTGTTTTTTGTTCTGCGGGACACCGCTGGCAATTCCGGTGCTACCCTCGGCATGATGGCGGTCATGCTGCCCATGTTCTTTCTGGCCATGTATCAGAAGAACGGTCAGCCGGCTGAAAAGATCCTGCGGTACTACTTTCAGGCGCGCTTTGTTCGCCCGAAGGTGCGTCCGTACCAGACCCGCAATTACTATGCACTGCTTGTGAAGGGAGATGACGCCCATGATTCCGTTTCTGAAAAAGAATAAGGACGGCAGGAAGCCGCCCAAGTCCACGGTGCCCCGCACGGCACAGGAGAGCATTCCGTTCCAGCGGATGTTTGAGGACGGTACCTGCCGTGTCCGTCCCGGCTACTACACCCGCACCATCCAGTATCAGGATATCAACTATCAGTTGGCGCAGCAGGAGGACAAGACCGCCATCTTTGAGGAATGGTGCTCTTTTCTCAACTTTTTCGACAGCTCTATCCACTTTGAACTGTCTTTCGTGAATACCGCCACCGATTCGGCAGACTTCGAGAAGTCCATCCGCATCCCGTACCAGCAGGATGGCTTTGATGATGTGCGAGCCGAGTACAGCCAGATGTTGCGGCAGCAGCTTTCCAAGGGCAACAACGGTCTGACCAAAACGAAGTTTCTGACCTACGGCATCGAGGGCGACAGCATGGCGCAGGTCAAACCTCGGCTGGAGCACATCCAGAACGACCTGATGAACAATTTCCACCGGCTTGGCGTTCTGGCAAAGCCGCTGGACGGTACGGAACGTCTGCGGCTGATGCACGGGATGTTGAACATGGATGGAGCCAACAAGTTCCACTTCAACTGGAAAGACCTTGTGCCCAGTGGTCTGTCCGTAAAGGATGCCATTGCCCCCACTGCGCTGGCGTTTAAGAACAGCCGCACCTTTCAGATGGGCGGCATCTTCGGAGCGGTCAGCTTTCTGAATATCACGGCTTCTGACTTGAGCGACCAGTTGCTGAAGGATTTTCTGGACATGGATTCCAGCCAAATCGTTACCATGCACATCCAGTCCGTTGACCAGAACAAGGCCATCAAAACCATCAAGCACACCATTACCGAACTCGACCGCAGCAAAATCGAAGAGCAGAAGAAAGCCGTCCGCGCCGGATATGATATGGACGTGTTGCCGTCAGACTTGGCGACTTATGGGCGGGATGCAAAAGCCCTGCTGAAAGAATTGCAGTCGCAAAACGAGCGTATGTTCCTTGTTACTTTTCTGGTGCTGAACACCGGGAAAACCGAGCAGGAACTGGAAACCAACGTGTTTCAGGCGGTCAGCATTGCCCAGAAGCACAACTGCGAACTGTGCCGCCTTGATTTTCAGCAGGAGCAGGGGCTTATGTCCTCGTTGCCGCTGGCAGACTGCCAAATCGAGATCCAGCGCGGTCTGACCACCAGCAGCACGGCAATCTTTGTACCGTTTACCACACAGGAGTTGTTCGACAATGGCGAGGAAAGCCTGTATTATGGCTTGAACGCCCTGTCCAACAACCTGATTATGGTTGACCGCAAAAAGCTGAAGAACCCCAACGGTCTGATTTTGGGCACTCCCGGTTCCGGTAAATCCTTCAGCGCAAAGCGTGAGATCTGCAACGCATTCCTCGTGACAGACGATGATATTATCATCTGCGACCCGGAGGCAGAATATGCTCCGCTGGTGGAGCGTCTGCATGGGCAGGTCATCCACATCAGCCTGCCAGCACCCAGTATATCAACCCGATGGACATCAACAGCAACTACTCGGAAGAGGATAACCCGCTGGCTTTGAAAGCCGACTTTGTACTGTCCCTGTGCGAACTGGTGGTGGGCGGCAAAGAAGGGTTGCAGCCGGTGGAAAAGACGGTCATTGACCGCTGCGTCCATGTGATCTACCGCAAGTATTTTGAGAACCCCATTCCGGAAAATATGCCGCTGTTGGAAAATCTGTACAACGCCCTGCTGACGCAAGACGAACCGGAAGCCCGCCATGTGGCGGCTGCGCTGGAAATCTACGTCAAGGGCAGTTTGAACATTTTTAACCACCACACCAACGTGGATATCAATAACCGCATCGTCTGCTTTGACATCAAGCAGCTGGGCAAGCAGTTGAAGAAACTCGGTATGCTTATCGTACAGGATGCCGTGTGGGGGCGCGTGACCGCCAACCGCAGTGCCGGAAAATCCACCCGGTACTATGCAGACGAGTTCCATTTGCTCTTGAAGGAAGAGCAGACTGCCGCTTATTCTGTGGAGATTTGGAAGCGTTTCCGTAAGTGGGGCGGCGTCCCGACAGCCCTAACGCAGAACGTCAAAGATCTGCTGGCAAGTCCCGAAGTATCGAATATTTTTGAGAACTCGGACTTTGTGTATATGCTCAATCAGGCCAACGGAGACCGACAGATTCTCGCAAAGCAGCTCAACATCTCGCCCCATCAGCTTTCCTATGTGACCCACTCCGGCGAAGGTGAAGGGCTGCTGTTTTTCGGTAACGTGATCCTGCCCTTTGTTGACCACTTCCCGAAAGACCTTGAACTCTACCGCATCCTTACGACCCGCCTTTCCGAAGTCGCGGAGGCGCAAAAGCATGAGTGAGAAACAGCCGAAGCTGAAATTCGAGGAGGAAAAGGAGCGCACGGCTACACGCTCCCCTCCGAAAAAGTCTAAAGTGGAGCAGTCGGTGCCCAAAAAGCATAAACTGAAACAGGATGCAGACAAAGCTGCGGAGAAATCCCAGCATCTGCGTTTTGGCAAAGCCGAGATCACCCCGGATGAAGCATCCCGCATGACAAAGCAGCAGAAACGTGCTATGTATGCCGCCGCTGCCGCCCGGTCTGCGGTGCATCGGGAGGTTGACCAGTACGAGGACGATAATGTGGGCACACAGGCTTTAAGCGAGGGCGAAAAAGCCGCTGAGACTACCCACGATATTTCCAAGAGCCGTTACGCCAGAAAGCTGAAAAAGAAAGCCAAGATGCAAGGCAAGAAAGGCGCCCGAACCGCAAAATCTTTCCCGCAGGAGCCGACTGCGGCACAAGATGCAGGCGCATCCTGCACCGGCGAGGGCGGCTCCAACTGGCTCTCACGATGGAAACAGCGGCAAGAAATCCGTAAAAGTCACTATGCCGCCGCCCATTCGGGTACAGCGGCACAGACCGCAGGCGGCAAAGCGGTATCCAATGGCACCACTGCTGCGAAGTCTGGCATGGAACAGGTCATCGACAAAGGAAAATCGGTGGTCAGTACCGCAGTCAACGGCATTGCCAATTTTGCAAAGAGCAACGCACACGTTCTTTTGATCGTGGGCGTTTTTCTTTTGCTCCTGCTGCTGGTCATGTCAGCGTTTTCGTCCTGTTCCATTCTGTTCTCCGGCACCACGCAGGTATCTGGGCAGACCATTTACACCGCAGAGGACCGGGACATCCGGGGAGCCGAAACCGACTACAAGAAGCTGGAAAAGGAACTGGATAAAAAGATCAAGCGTACCCCCACCGACCACCCCGGCTATGACGAATACCGATACCATCTGGATGCTATTGAGCACGACCCGTGGCAGTTGACTTCGTTTCTGACCACGCTCTATGACGACTACACCCGCAGCGAGGTGCAGGCAAAACTCAAGGAGACGTTTGCCAAGCAATACAAGCTGACCACATGGGTGGAAGTCCAGACCCGGTACCGCACGGTAGTGATGATCGACATTTTTACTGGCATCCCCTACACCGTGCAAGTCCCCTATGAGTATCGAATTTTTCACACAAAGCTGGTGAATAAAGGGCTGGAGGTCGTTATCCGGGAGGAACTGGACAACGACCAGTGGAAACGGTACGAAATTTTTCAAGATACCTTGGGTGGCAGACCTTACCTCTTTAATGGCGGACTGCGCCCGGTGGCTCCGATGGCTCCGGCGCACCGGGTATTGATTATCAGATTCCGGCAGAAGCCTGACGGACGAGGAATTTGCCGCCATCTACAAGGAAGCCCAAAAGTATGTGGGCACGCCCTATGTGTGGGGCGGCTCCACCCCGGAAACTGGCTTTGACTGTTCAGGTTACGTCTGCTGGGTTTATAACCAGAACGGATATGATGTAGCAGAACGACTGCCAACGGCCTGTGGAACAAGAGTCAGCACATCAGCGAGGCCGAAGCAAAGCCCGGTGACCTTGTTTTCTTCGAGGGAACGTATGATACGCCTGGGAAAAGTCATGTGGGCATCTACCTCGGAAACGGCATGATGGTCAGTGCTGGCGACCCCATAAAGTATGCTGATATTCATTCGTCCTACTGGCAGAAATACCTGTCCGGTTTTGGGCGGCTTTCAAAATGATTGGAGGAAGAAATGAGCGAAAAACTCGATAAGCTGCGCGCTTCTCTGGAGAAGGAAAAGGAGCGTCGCATCAGGATCAACAACCGCATCGAAAGTCTGGAGCGGCGGATTCAGGAAGCAGAAGCTGCCGAGGTCAACGAGATGGTGCGGACCGCCAAGGTCACGCCGGAACAGCTTGCCGCCCTGCTGCGGCAGTCTGCCACCACCACCCCGAACCCGGCTGCGCTGTCCGCGGTCGTGCTACCTTTAATAAGGAGGACGATTCCAATGAAGATGATGAATAAGGTTTGTGCGCTGGTGCTGTCGGTGGCACTGTGCGCTGGCATGGCGGCTCCTGCTTTTGCCTATGGCGGTGAGCCTGTGGAGGAAGTGGAACAGCCCGTCCTGACTTCTACCATCGATGAAGAAGATGTGGTCACCGTGACCGATGAGGAATCTGGTGCCCTGACCCCGGAGGTAATCTGACGCTGGTGGATGATTACCATACCAGTTATTCGGATGGCAGCGGCCAGCAGTTCATTACGCTGGTCAGCAAGTCGGGCAATACGTTCTATCTGGTCATCGACCGCAACGACAAGGGAGAAAATACCGTTCATTTCATGAATCTGGTGGACGAAGCCGACTTGCTGGCGCTGATGGAAGAAGATGCCGCCGATGCTACACCGCCGAAAAAGAAGCGACGGCGCAGGCAGAACAGGAGCGCAAGCAGGCCGAGGAGGATGCCAAGAAAGCGGAGGAAGAAGCAGCGGCATCCGGTTCTGAACAGACTGGTGGCAACAAAGTTACGAAGTATGCTGCCACATTCTTAGGCGTGCTGGCGTTGGTCGGTTTGGTTGCTGGCGGCGGCATTTACACCTTTATGAAGCAGAAGCAGAAAAAGCAGGCAGAAAAAGAAGCCCTTGACCCCGATGCAGATTACAGCGAGGACAAGGGCGACTTTGAAATTCCTGTGGAGGATGAACCGGAAGAAGCCGGTGAGGAGGATAACACAGAAGAATAATTTTACTGGCGGCGTTTGCCGCCTTACATATCTAAATCTGAAAAGAACAGGAGTTGATGCTTATTGTCTTATCAGCTTGTGGTCAGCGAGAAACCCTCAGTCGGGGCAGCTTACGCAAAGGTTCTCGGTGCGACCAATCGACAGGATGGTTATTGGGAGGGCAACGGTTATCTCGTCAGCTGGTGCGTGGGGCACTTGGTGGAGCTGGCTCCACCCAATGTCTACGACGCCAAATACGTCAAGTGGAGCATTGCAGATCTGCCCATCCTGCCGGAAAGGTGGCAGTATCTGGTGTCTGCGTCCACCAAAAAACAGTTTGGCATCCTGCAAAAGCTGATGCACCGCCCAGATGTGGATAGCATCGTGAACAGTTGCGATGCAGGATAGTGCGGTTGGGTGACTCAAGAGAAAGAAAAAAGAGACCTCATCTCGTCAAAAAACTAAATCATAAAAGCATCAAAGAGGGCATTCAAATGAAACAAAATCGAATTTTTGACCAGAATAGTTCTCAAAAAGCACGTTCTTGGCACTATAATATGGACACCAACCGAGCGGAAGCCCAGTTCGCTGATGGCTCTGCCATTGCCATTGACTGCCTTGCCATCGAGGACGAATACGGCAATACCCCGGCACAGCGAGCTGAACTTGATTGGCTACTATACAACAAGCCCTTGGAGTGCGTCCAGCTTGTGCTGAGTGGTGAGATTGAGCATTATCTCTCACTTGGCTGTGACCATGGCAAACTGAAAGACTAACCTCTAAATAGGCCAAACAACCCGCTACTTGCAGTCGCTGCAAATGGCGGGTTGTTTGCTTATTTTAAGTTTTTCCTTTGCTCATAGTAGTGCAAAATCAATGTAGTGCAAAATCAATGGCCCAACGGTCAAAGAAATCACAAATATCAGGCAAATCTACTGGTTTCTTATAAATGTCATTCTAAAATTCAATGGATTTTGCTATTTCTAGCACTTGTTTTTTCGACACGAAAGTCGATTTAACCCTATATTTTATGTATCTCTCGATGATTTCAAGTTTGCCATTTTGGGGGCTTGATTATTGAGAAAATTCTAAATTCCAAAAAGGTCTATCATTTTCATCAATCGCATCGTTATTGAGAATAAGCACTGCACCACCACTTAACAGAGGAGGCAGCTGTAAATAGCTTATATTATTTATTGAGAAAATGAAACGCTATTGCAACAGTTGAATACTGTATATTTTATCAAATTGATACGGATCTGATAGCAACACCTTACCGTTTGATATCACAAGAATGCTTTCGCCTTCTTTAAGATACGACAACTGAAGATTTCCTTTCAAGTAGTTTGATACGCCATAAATTATATAATTGTCATCCGTATCATATAATTGATTTTTTGCAGTCGCATAAATACAATTGTTCTTCAGGTCAACTTCTTCAATTATAAGTTCCGATTTTTTCTTCCGAATGTATTCGATTGAAATAGAATGCAGAGAACCACTGCCACAAATGCTATGCCAACCATAATCTTCCGTTTGCATTTCATTTTATCAACCTCTGTATGAAAGGAACAGCGTATAAAGCGATTGTGTTATTCTCAATGCCCCTGTATAAGAAGTTGGATATGAAGAACCATCAATTGTGCTTCCATCTTTATGGATTCCGATAGCTACATACCCAGCTCCAGAAATATATTCTACAAGAGGACCACCACTAAAGCCACCTGTCAAATCCCAATCGCCCTTGAGATATTTTGAAGTCTGACTTCTAATATACCCAGAAGATTTACACATCCGATATCTCGCATCGGCACCATTTATTTGGCTCGGATAGCCATAAGCATACACCAACTGTGATGATGAATAATTGCTAGACTGCCAATGTAACCCAAGCCATCCCGTTTTCGTTCCTAAATTATTCTTGAGCGTAATAATCGCCCAATCCTCCGAACTTGTTCCAGCAAGATAAGAATCACTAACAATCATCGAACTTGCCGATACATTTTCGCTTCCAAAAGGTTTACTATTATCAGATCGAGCAGGTGCGACATTTACCGACTTAACGTAGGCTTTTTCCTTTATACTGTATAGATTATGTGCTGCTGTTGCAAGTGCATTAGGCCCAATCATAAATCCAGAACCATAATTTGTCCCTCCATTATTGGTCGTTATCTGTAGGCATACCGTACTACAATATGGTGTTGCCGTTGGATTATCAACAACAGTGATATCATGCTTCCGATAATCGCATACAGATCGGATAGATCAATATCCGAAATCTTTCCATTTGGAAAATAGCCTGCAGTTGTCTCTCCATCCGTGAAGGAATTGGTTTCAACTATAATTTCCTCTATAGATTCTTCTTTTGTATCAAAATCGTATCTATGGTATCTCTCGATATGAGATTTGCTTCCATCACTTTGATTATCTGCAAAAGCAGTCAGCCCAGAGTTAAGCTCCATTGAAGAAAGAGCCACAATCCCACTTGCTTTCAAAAATTCTACGAGATATTTTTTCACTAGCTATTTTAATTTTCCTTCTTTACTTTTAGAGTATACACAAGATTTCTTATACATCAGTTGCTCTGCATTGGAAACACCTCCGTAAAATTTTTCATACGTTAGAGCCATCCTTATTTTAGATTTCAACTTTTACTTTCGCAAAAAAATAAATACCACTGATTTTTTATCCAATAGCCGTGCTAAGATTTATCTCTATGGGATTCAACACATGCGTCTGCTGGCACAACCAAGCCCAATTGTTCACTGTAGTAGTAAACAAGTCGTCATAGTTGTTGTCATATGCAAAATCAAATGTGTCATGAACGGTAATCAAGTAATACATTATAGAATTACCAATCATGAAGCCTGTTCCAGAGGTGCTTACCCTATGCAATGCATAGAATAAATCTGCATTATCAGACTTTTGAATTGTAAAAGACCAACTTCCTCCACTAAAATCTTTCAAGCCACTATTAAGTACTTTGTTTTATAATTATTAAAAACTGTTGTCGTGTTTAACTTGTCAAGCAATGGCGTCGAAGAATCCGTCACACTCTCAGAATAGTCAATATTATATACAGAGAATTCAACCATAAGAGCCGCACATTCATATCCCTTATCCCGTGCAATTTGCGCAGCTGCCAACCATGCAAGCTGTGTATTATTTAACAAATTTCCAGATGCACGTGTTTGATCTTCATCTTTCATCTTATCGATAAACTTATTTAATTCATCTATCGACATTCCCGAAAAATCAACATGATACTTATCATTCATGCTTTGAATAACAGGATTGCTAGCTTTACGGCTGCTTATGTTAGCAGCATAAGACACAGTATTTATCGAAAACAAAAAACACACTGAAAGAATTAATGATACGAACCTCTTCATAACGAACCTCCTTAAATTCTGTACTCTACTATATAAATTGTGTGCTTCTCATCATCCCAGACAACGAGACTAAAATTCACATCTTCAGAATGTAAAAGCAATGTATTCATTTCGGCTTCCGAGCGTAGTTCCTTATGCTGACTATTATCATAAAGAAAAAAATTTCCACTTGCAATTTCAGGAATCACAAAATCTAATCCAAAATATGACGACACATTTTTTAATATAGAAGATATGGTTGGAGAATCATTAATTTTCTCCCATGAATCGAGTTGATGAATAATTTTGGCTGCATCCACATCGTAGTATACCGCTAACATTATCCCATCATTTTGCAATCCGCCATAAGCCTCATATATCAACGATTCAGAGTATGTTGCTTTTCCAATTTTGAATTGTTTCAAATAATCTCGTTTTTCATATTTGCTTTTTCTTCCAAGCATAAAGCCCAAAAGCAAGCACAGTGCGACTATAGCTAGGTATCGGATAACTCGCGTTGGTCTCGCCTTTATAATTACCTCACACCTTTCTAACTTGCTGAAATATATAACAAACTCCACTTATCTACTGGTACTTCCGGTAATGGTTTCGCTCCGTCCATCGGAATAGCTAAAGGTCGCAGAATACTCAAGCCTATAAGATTTTCCGGGCTTAGTGTTAAAGCTACTGCTCACCATGCAGGTTGAGGTCGTGCTGCTGTTTGAGCAGCTACTTACTTTTTGCCATGTTCCAATTGTCCCCTTTTCATAGAGAACGCCTGAAACGCTGATTTTCTTTACTCCAGTTCGAGTCTGGGCATCAACCTGATAGTATGTTTGGTAAATAGATCCGTTGACCGTACTATCGCCTACATACCGTTCAGACTTTTCAGCGGCCATTGCGGTGCAGGCAAAGCTCAAGAGAATCACCGCTGAAACAACAATGGACAACAAACGCTTTTCGACATAGACATACACCTCCGTTTTTTTGCTCCCATCAAGAGCCTTTGTATAATCAACGCAATTCGCATTCGCTTCGTTTCAATTTTCAGGAGAAAATTTTTCAAATTTTCCATCTTTGTAAGTTCAGACAAAAAGAAAGCCAGACATTTGTGAACTCTCACAAGTGTCCAGCTTTCTTAACGGATACCTTCCGCAATTTTCATAATCTCATCGTATGGAATGTTTCCCATAACGGTATGTGTAATCCCCCGATGTTCCCAACTTAGAGTATAAACATTCTTTCCATGTTCATCCGTACTGGTTCCAAGTACACCATCTGCTTCTCCGACCTTTACGGTTTCGTACACTGTATGCTCATTATCAAACAGGGACTGCTGCCCTGGCTGGATAATTGAGCAACGGACTGTGTAGCTTTCCTCTGTTTCTTTTGACGAGTAAACATGTAAAAAGTTTTCTGCTCGCTCAAATTTCTGCACATCGTCCATTTCAAAGCCGTTCGGCACATAATGGTCGCTGTATCCATCCGGGAGCCACTCCAGCGGTTCGCCATCCACCTGATAAGTCAGCTGCATCTCAATGGGCAGAAATTTTTGAATCATCGTATAGACTGCCCTGCGGAAATCAGCGCTGACCGCAAGAGCACCAACCGTCAGCATTACGAGTGTCAATGCCGCAATTAGTACTCGTTTCAACACTGGGTGGTGCTTTTTCTTCTTTAAGGCCTCTGTCATTCGTTCGTCCCATTGGGACGTATCTGGGTAGATTTCCTCAAACTGCTTTGGCGTTGGAAGCGAATCCAGTTCTCTTTGCGCATCTGCACGAAGTGCCATCATCAAAGCCGCATCAAATGAAATGTCTGTCCGCTCACTCATGGCTGTTCATCTCCTTCCATAATAGTTTTCGTCCTCGAAAGAGCCGTGTTCGTACCACTTCATCCGTTAATCCCAGCGATTTTGCAATCTCACGGTTTGTATATCCCATTGCCAAAAGGCGTAGCGGATCACGGTACATCGGTTTCATTTGGCCAATCAGTTCTGTTAGACGTTCAATGTTATCGGTGCTAACTGCTGCATCATCCGGCACCGGAGCGGCATCTGGTTCGTTTGGGACATCTTCCAGCAATTCTTCTCGTTGTTTGCGAAGCATATCATATGCACGGCTTCTACTACAACTAACGAGATAAGCAGCGAGTTCGTGACAGTTTTCTCGATGAATTTTAGAAAAAATTTTTGCAACGTACAAAAAATACCTCTTGTAGCACATCCTCTGCCAGATACGAATCATCCATGATTTTGTAAGCGGTATGGTAAACCAGCCGTTTGTATGTATTGTACACCTCGGTAAAATCTTCTTCAAGTTTCGATCATC
>ENA-OUNI01000602-OUNI01000602.1-human-gut-metagenome-genome-assembly--contig:-NODE-602-length-16362-cov-4.254943_pt1 | contig 16362 bp, 20 predicted proteins | sample MGYA00242499_ERZ504580 | MGnify/ENA primary metagenome ERZ504580 (study PRJEB26092, sample SAMD00036315) | human gut metagenome | host: Homo sapiens | study: EMG produced TPA metagenomics assembly of... | reverse complement strand
ACGAGATCTATAACAAGCATAACCGCAGCTACTTTGAAGCACTTGAAGTAAAAGCTGAGAAAATGGCTAAGAAGTATGATTGTGCCTTTGTGGATAATGAAATGCCTTATGGCAGAGTCCCGCAGGGGCATCCGGTGATCGTAGATTATTTCTATCATGAGGAAATCCGTGGGACAGAGAATACCGGAAAAAGAAATCGCTAACTTCCAGTTTGCCGAACTGGCGAAATACAGAAAACAGCATAAGAATAATCAACAGGCAGGTAGTCTTATAACGAGACTGCCTGCCTTCTTTTATGCCTGCAAGTGCCATTTCTCAAGGGGTGTTCAAATGAACTCTTTGAACAAGTCATACATGGGATGAACTGATACAGCATTTTGTGGATTCCTATGTTATGGAAACAGATAAGAAGGCGGTATCCGCTTTTTATGACCGTGATTATATTGCAGAAAGGCTGAAGGGGCTGGAAACTGAATTGTCTTTAGAGTGTCGAATCACTCTGAATGGAGAAGAACGATGGGTTCGCAATGTGATCATACGTGGAGAGATAGAGGATTCAGAATATGCCATGATTTTCTTGCGTGATATCACAGAGGCAAAGATAGAGAGCGCACGGCATCTGCAGATGGCAGCAGATAATGCCTCCATGGAGCTGCTGATCCAGAGTATTGTGCGTCTGGTTGACCGTTTTGTTGTCTGTGATCTGGAAAATGACAGATATGAGTTCTACAACCTGAATGGACAGATGATATATAAACCTCTGGGCTTTTATCATGATTTTCAGATGCAGGTTCTTGAAAGGTATAAGACACTGGAACCACTGGAAGCTATAGATATCCTGATAGCCCCGGATAATATTCGGAAAAAACTGAAAAGTGAAAATGATATTTATAAGTTTGAATATTGCAGCCTGGATGAAAAGACTTATAAAATCGCTTCTTATATTCCCTTGGAATGGAAGAATGGAAAGCTGGAAAAGGTATTGCTGGCATCCATGGATGTGACACAGGAGAAGAAAGCAGAGATTGAATCCCGTCAGGCACTGAAAGAGGCTTACCGGTCCGCAGAAAATGCAAATCGTGCGAAAACAGAATTCTTTTCCAATATGTCCCATGTTTTGTTATGTTTAGATTGGTTGTATCTTATAGATGCGGCAGAGGTCGATAAGAAAGGGCGCATAAACTTATGTATATAAACTACTACGGCTATTGAATAGCCGATTTTGTTAAACTCTTTGATATCCGGCAGTTCCATTGCTGTGAGTACCGTTTTATCCCCATGGAGGCTTTCTATGTAAGTATCTATAGCATTGTGGATAGGATGGGGGAATAATCCATGTCAGGATGCAGGGATGCTGGCAGTAGATGCAGTTGGATGAGATGTTGTTTCAGCGGGCGGATATATAGCGGGTACTGATGGGTACTATGGAGCATCACATGATATTCCTGCTGTGGATAGACCGGTTGGTATCATAAGGTGGGGAGAGCTGGAGTGTTGGTGATCTATTTCGCGGAAGTGGTAGAACGTACAGGATACTAGAAAAATATTCTGGATATCTGCTCTTCTGTTGACATTCCGCTTACAAAAGGATTACACTTTGATAAATGAAAAAAAGGAGAGTTATGAAATGAAATTACAAAAGGGAAGACCCGAAAATACAGATAACCGTCTGAACAAAGAAATCCGCGTCTATGATTTTTTAGACAAGCTAGGAGTTCAATATCAGCGTATTGACCATGAGGCTGCTATGACTATGGAAGCCTGCGAAGAAATTGACCACGCCCTTGGCGACAACACCACGATCTGCAAAAATCTGTTCCTGTGCAATCGTCAGGAGACGGATTTTTATCTTCTTCTGATGCCTGGTGATAAACCGTTTAAGACAAAAGATCTCTCTGCGCAGATCCATTCCGCCAGATTATCTTTTGCAAAACCGGAATATATGGAGAAATATCTTGATATCACCCCTGGATCCGTCAGTGTATTGGGACTGATGAATGATTCTGAGAAGAAAGTACAGCTTCTTATTGATGAAGATGTCATGAAGGAGCCATACTTCGGCTGTCATCCCTGTATTAATACCTCGAGTCTCAAATTCACAACTGAAGATCTGATGCAGAAAATTATTCCAGCACTGGAGCATGAGCCTGTCACAGTGACTCTGCCGGTTCCGGAATAAGGAAAACACATAACCAAAGACACAGGAAAGCCCTCAGCTATAGATTTTGTCTATATCTGAGGGCTTTCTGAATACCTGGGAATGTTGTTCTGTAGTTGACAATGACTCTGGGAATGATATAAAATATAGAATTGAAATTCAGCGGTTGTTCTGATACTATTTTCTTGACCATATAACCTCCGACAGAACCATTCTGTTTAGAAGTCAGGTTACCGTTGTACCCGTCTGTAAGCGGTACGCCTAATTCATTTGCAACCTCGAATTTGAAACGGTCTAACGCACCTTTTGCTTCCGGTACAGCTGTCTGGTTAGAAGATTTTGTGTTTGACATATCAATTTCCTCCTTGGTTGTTGTTTTCTTTTGAAGTATTTTTGTGTTGCAATGCTAGTATATGAAGATGCAGAAATAATACACTGGAAGTTTTCGCATGGACAGGAAGAGCATGGAAACAGGAAAACTTGCATGATGACTGTAAGAAAAATATTAATAAATTATGAATTATGTATATTTTTTAAGTTTTAATTGCGTTTTATTTAGTGCTTTGTTATAATTACAGTTAGGATTTGTGGATAAAAGATAAAATCCGCAAAATAAATAGGAGAAACGGAGAGGAGAAACTATGAACTTAGGTATAATCGCACATAACAGTAAAAAAGTACTGATAGAAGATTTCTGCATCGCTTATAAGAATATACTTGCCAAACATGAGTCTATGCCACAGGTACAACCGGACGGAGAATAGAAGAAGCGACAAGCCTTCATGTGCATAAATTCCTTGCCGGCAGTATTGGTGGAGACAAGCAGTTTATGGAGATGGTAGAGCGTCAGGATCTTGATATGGTCATTCTGTTCTACAATCCGGTCATGATCGATCCTAAGGAACCGGATATCACAAGCATCGTGAGAAGATGCGACCAGTACAATATTCCTGTAGCGACAAATATTGCCACAGCAGAACTTCTTATTTTAGGGCTTGCAAGAGGAGACCTGGATTGGAGACTGAATTTGAAATGAGAGTGATCGCAGGTAAAGCCAGAAGGCTTAATTTGAAAACAATTCCGGGGATAGACACAAGACCTACTACTGACAGAATCAAAGAAACATTATTTAATATACTTCAGCCGGAGCTTTTGGAATGCCGTTTCCTGGATCTTTTTTCCGGAAGTGGCGGGATCGGAATCGAAGCTCTGAGCAGAGGGGCTTCTTATGCAGTGTTTGTGGAGAAGAATCCAAAAGCTGCTGCATGCATCAGAGAAAATCTTGCATTTACAAAACTGGCAGAAGATGGTAAACTGCTGAACATGGACGTGTTGCAGGCATTGCGTTCCCTTGAGGGAAAAGGTGTTTTTGACATTATTTTTATGGATCCCCCATATAATAATGAACTGGAAAGACAGGTGCTGGAATATCTGAAAGACAGCACAGTTGCAGATAAGAATACACTTATTATTGTGGAAGCGGATCTTCAGACGGATTTCAGTTATGTGGAATCTCTCGGTTACAGGCAGCTGCGTTCGAAAGAGTATAAAACAAATAAGCATGTATTTTTAGAACGTGCATAATTAACTATAATAATTTCAGAATGAATGCATTGCTTCCTGAAATTATCATAAGATTGCTGCCTGCAGGCAGCATTCGTGTTGTTATGCATATGTGTATGTGCCAGAGGAAAGAGAGAGTAAAAATAAATGAAAATAGCAGTATATCCCGGCAGCTTGATCCGGCTACCTATGGACATCTTGATGTGATCCGGAGAGCAGCAGTTTCTTTTGACAAAGTGATAGTGGGCGTTTTACATAATTCTTCAAAAAGTCCGTTGTTTTCTGTGCAGGAACGTGTTAATATATTAGAAAAGGCGACTCAGGACGTTCCTAATGTCGAGGTAAAACCATTTGAGGGATTGTCTGTGAATTTTGCCAGAGAGAATCACGCTCAGGTGATCATACGTGGACTTCGTGCAGTTACAGATTTTGAGTATGAGCTCCAGATGGCTCAGACCAATCGTGTACTTGCACCGGATGTAGATACTGTATTTCTGACTACAAGTCTGGAATATGCATACCTGAGTTCTACAATATTGAAGGAAGTTGCACATTTTGGAGGCGACCTGAGTAAGTTTGCACCGGCCGAGATAACGGATGCAGTTATTGAGAAGATTCGTCTTACAGCAGACAACAAATAAGTTATTGTTCACATAGAGCGTACAGTAACAGAAATAGAAAATAAGGAGTGTATATACTATGAGCAGCAGAATTGAACAGATTATCGGTGAGATTGAGGAATATGTGGACAGCTGTAAATTCCAGCCACTGTCAACTACTAAGATTGTGGTAAATAAAGAAGAAATTGAGGAACTTCTGAGAGAACTCCGCCTGAAAACTCCGGATGAGATTAAACGTTATCAGAAGATCATTAACAATAAGGACGCTATCCTTGAGGATGCTCAGACTAAGGCAGATGCACTGATCGCAGATGCACAGGCAAGAGCACAGGAACTGGTAACACAGCATGAGATTATGCAGAAAGCATATGCACAGGCAAATGATACGATCAATGCAGCTAACAAACAGGCACAGGAGATTCTGGATTCTGCAACACAGGATGCAAACAGCATTCGTCTCAGCGCGATTACCTATACAGATGATATGATGGCCAATATTGGCAGTGTGCTTAATACAACATTAGAGGATGCAGGTGTGAAATACAAAACATTTATTGATTCCCTGCAGAGCTGTCTTGATGTTGTAAACCACAATCGTCAGGAACTTGCACCTCAGACAGCACAGGCTGCAGCAATTACAGGCTCTTATCATGATAATGACGGAGCGAAAGATGATGATGACGATCTGTTAGATGATCTGGGAGAGAACTAAAAATAAATCAGTTATTAAATATAGAAGATGAGAAAACAAGGGGCAGGAAAATTTCCTGCCCTGATTTTGTATAATGAAATGATGACAGTTCCCGGAAAGAATTTATTTTCACAGATAGGAAATCAGACAGTAAAGAATACCTGCTGTAAGGAATGTACAGATACACTTGGAAATAAAATAAGGCAGAATGCTGAGGTCATGGTGGAGAACACCTTTTGTCTGAGCAAGGATGCACAGACCGCCGGATGCGGTGGCTGCAGCGGACAAAAGTATACGAGTCATGTATGGCAGTCCGGAAACTGAAATAAGAGAAAGTCCGGAAGTGATCTCTGTAAATCCGAGCAGCAGGTATTGATAGAGAAGTGGAAAAGGCGCATAATATCTGATACATCCTGCCAGAATGGAGAACAATAGAATATATCCTCCGAGACGTGTAATGGTTTCAAAACCGTTCATTATAGAAAAATCAAGTATATTTTTTCGAGAAGAAATCTCGGGTGAAAATCCTGGGGAATCTGAGATGGTGGCATTTTGGTACACAAAAAAACGAAAGAACAGCATACATATCAGATTTGCTGAAAAAATACTCGCAAAGACCATGCCGGCAGGTACTGTATCCTTAAGACAGGACTTACAGAGATAGGTAATGATAAAGGCAGGGCTTGGATTGTTACAGAAGGTAGTGAGATAAAGAGCTTCTTTTTTGCTGATTTTATGTAATCCATACAGATCAGAGGCAAGTTTGGCTCCCAGAGGATAACCACACAGCATTCCGAGAACGAAAACATAACCACCCCAGATGCTGACACCCGGAAAAATATGAAAGAATGATTCAAATGGCAGGAGAAGTTTCCGGATATGACCGGTATGTGTAAGCATTCCTGTGAGAATAATAAATGGGAGAAGCGTTGGGATTAATGTATTCAGCCACAGAGTCATTCCGGCTCTGGCACAGGATAGACTTTCAGCAGGATGCAGCAGAAGAAAGACAAGAAGAAAACAAATACCACCGGTGAGTATGGTGTTTTTGGACATACAACAACCTCTTTGCAATTGTTTGCCATTCTTTATAAAATTTATATGGCGCAGAATGAAAATAAATGCTATAGTATTTGGGTAAAATATATCTGGAAAATTTGTCGTATATCGGGAAAACAATGGTATATTATAAGACAAATGTGTGATTTTGGAGGTAATATAATTATGGCAGTTTTAGAGAATTGTGAACCCAAAAGAGTGTTCCATTATTTTGAGGAGATATGCAAAATTCCTCATGGCTCAGGAAATACAAAGCAGATCAGCGACTATCTGGTTCAGTTTGCAAAGGATCATGATCTGAAATATGTTCAGGATGAGATGAATAATGTGGTTATTTATAAACCGGGCACAGCGGGATACGAGAATGCTCCTGTAGTGATCATTCAGGGACATATGGATATGGTATGTGAGAAACGTCCGGATGTAGAGCATGATTTTACAAAAGACGGATTAAATCTTTCTGTAGAAGGTGACTATGTATCTGCAAACGGAACAACCCTTGGTGGTGATGACGGAATTGCTGTTGCTTATGGTCTTGCACTTCTGGAAAGTGATACAATTGCTCATCCGCCGCTTGAAGTGTTTATTACTGTAGATGAGGAAATCGGTCTTCTGGGTGCAGTTGGATTTGACTGCAGTGTATTAAAAGGAAGAAGATTTATCAATCTGGATTCTGAAGCAGAAGGAAGCCTCTGGATCAGCTGTGCAGGCGGACTTTCCGGAGTCAGCCATATTCCAGTGACAAGACTGGATGCAGAGGGAGAGAAGCTGACAGTTAAGATCAGCGGACTGATGGGCGGTCATTCCGGAGCTGAGATTGATAAGAATCGTGCAAACGCAAATTCTCTTCTCGGAAAATTTCTCCATGGTCTGGATGAGAAAACAGATTTTGAACTGATCAGTGTGCAGGGCGGACAGAAAGATAATGCCATTACAAGGGAGGCTACAGCAGAAATCCTTGTTCTTGAAGAAAATGCAGATGCTGTCAGAGAATATGCGGCTTCTGTGCAGGGAGCATGGAGAGAAGAGTATGCAGGAACTGATGAGGGTATCACAGTAACTGTTGAAGATGAGGGAAAACAGGAAGTAAGGGTTCTTCATCCCACAAGTAAAGAAAAAGTAATTTTCTTCCTTGTAAATGTACCTTATGGTGTTCAGAAAATGAGCGGAACGATCAAAGGACTGGTAGAGACTTCTACGAATATCGGTATTCTGAAGACTTCTGAGAATGAGGTAATGGGAAGTTCCAGTATCAGAAGTTCTGTGGAGACAGCCAGAGATTCCCTTTCTGACAAGATTGCCTATCTGACGGAGTTCCTTGGCGGAGAGTATGAGAGACAGGGCGTTTATCCTGCGTGGGAGTATCGCAAGGATTCACCCGCTTCGTGATAAGATGGTGGAAGTATATGAGGAAATGTATGGACAGAAACCGAATGTGGTGGCAATCCATGCAGGACTTGAGTGTGGACTTTTCTATAAGAAGATGGAAGGACTTGACTGTGTGTCTCTGGGACCTGATATGAAGGATATTCATACGTCTGAAGAGGTGCTTAGTATTTCTTCTACAGAGAGAGTCTGGAAGTATCTGGTGAAAGTTCTGGAGGCTCTTAAAGAGTGATGTTGGAAGCATCCCTGTTGCGCTTTGGCGGCAGGGGTGCTTTTTTGAATGTTCTATATGTCCGGTGCTTTGCATATACTGTATCAGAATGCGGAACTAAGCATATGTTACTGTTCACTCCGTTCTCAGTAACATAGCCAAAATTCATTCCAGATTGCCTGCGGCAATGGAATTTTGGCTTGTATGTCTCGGGATTTTGGCATATTCATGCCAAACACCTCGCGGGATAGTGGTGTGTGAACAGTAACAAGCATTTCTAAAAAAAACAGAAACTATTCATATTAGCGAGATATTTTTCAAAATCTATGCTATAATAACAAAATGTATGAAATGCAAGGAGCGAGTGAAAATGGAAATACAGTTATGGAGAAGCATTTTGTGCCCGTATGAACTGGCTGTGAGAGAGCTGGAAGTGAAATTCAATCACATTATTGATGAATGTAAAGAGAATGATGTTTACTGCCCGATTGAGCAGGTGGAGGGCAGGGTTAAGAGCGTGAGCAGTATTCTTGAGAAAATGCAGCGCAAGCATATTCCTATGGAGAGAATGGAAGAAGAACTGGAGGATATTGCCGGTGTTCGTATTATCTGCCAGTTTGAGGAGGATATAGAGGCGGTTGCTTCCCTGATCCAGAAGAGAAGCGATATGGTTATAAAGAGTGAGAAGAATTATCTGAAGCATATTAAACAGAGTGGTTACAGAAGTTATCATCTGATTATTTATTATACAGTGGATACGATCAAAGGGCCAAAGAAGCTGCAGGCGGAGATACAGATCCGTACAATGGCTATGAACTTCTGGGCGACGATTGAGCATTCCCTGCAATATAAATATAAAGGGGATATGCCGGAGCATGTGGCAGAACGTCTGAGCAAGGCAGCAGATGCCATTAATGCTCTTGACCATGAGATGTCTTCTGTGCGGAATGAGATTATGGATGCACAGAATTCGTCACAGATGCAGTCTAATCTGGTGAAGGATATTCTGATCAACATTGAAAATCTGTACAAGATTGCAAATAAGCGGGAGATTATGAAGATTCAGGATGAGTTCCTGAGAGTATTTAAAACAAAAGATCTTCAGCAGCTGAAGCGGTTCCACAGACAGCTTGATATTATATCCGAAGGATACCGGGCACAGGCAGTGTATCATCATGTCTGATTATTATCCGGAAATGATAATTTGAAAGGTTTGCTGCAGATGTAGAACTGTGTGGCGGATGATCGTATCCGCATGACTATAATACATACGAGGAAAATATAAATGCAGGATTTTTTACCGGTAACAAAGAAAGAAATGAAACAGAGAGGGTGGGAGCAGGTAGATTTTGCCTATATTACAGGTGATGCCTACGTGGACCATCCTTCCTTTGGTACTGCGATCATCAGCAGACTGTTGGAGAGTCGTGGGTATAAAGTGGGGATTATTCCTCAGCCTGACTGGAGAAAGAAGGAGAGTATTCAGGTATTTGGAGAGCCTCGACTGGGATTTCTGGTGTCTGCGGGAAATATGGACTCTATGGTAAATCACTATACAGTCTCTAAAAAGCACAGGCAGAAAGATTCCTATTCACCGGGAGGCCAGATGGGACTTCGTCCTGACCGCGCGGTGATCGTGTACAGCAATCTGATCCGTCAGACTTATAAAAAGACACCCATTATCCTGGGTGGGATTGAAGCCAGCCTGAGACGACTGGCACATTATGATTATTGGGAGAATAAAGTAAAACACAGTGTACTCCTTGATTCCGGGGCAGATATGATTTCCTATGGAATGGGTGAGCATTCGATCATAGAGATTGCAGATGCGCTGGCGAGTGGACTGCCGGTAGAGGAACTTACCTATATTGCAGGAACTGTATTTAAGTGCAGGGATCTGTCGAGAGTTTATGATCCGATTATTCTTCCTTCTTATGAGGAAGTAAAAGTAAACAAGAAGGTTTATGCAGACAGCTTTGCCATTCAGTATCAGAATACAGATCCATTCAGCGCCAGACCAATGGCAGAATCTTATGGGACAAAGGGATATATTATACAGAATCCTCCTGCTCTGCCCCTGACACAGGAGGAAATGGATGATGTATATGCCCTGCCTTATACGGAGAAAGTTCATCCCATGTATGAGAAGCTGGGCGGAATTCCGGCACTGGAAGAAATCAAGTTCAGCCTGACAAGCAACAGAGGGTGCTTTGGCGGCTGTAATTTCTGCGCCCTGACTTTTCATCAGGGAAGAATTCTTCAGACCAGAAGTCATGAGTCTCTGATCGAAGAAGCTACCAGAATGACAAATGATCCTGAGTTCAAGGGTTATATTCACGATGTGGGTGGTCCCACAGCAGATTTCAGACAACCATCTTGTCAGAAACAGCTCACGAAAGGGGTCTGCAAGAATAAGCAGTGCCTGTTTCCCACGCCATGCAAAAACCTGACTGTAGATCATTCGGATTACGTTTCTCTGCTTCGGAAGCTGCGGAAGATCCCGGGAGTGAAGAAGGTATTCATCCGCTCCGGTGTACGCTTTGATTATGTGGTGGCAGACAGGGACAAGACTTTTTTGCGTGAACTGGTGGAACATCACGTAAGTGGGCAGTTGCGTGTGGCACCGGAACATGTGTCTGATCAGGTTCTGAAGTATATGGGAAAACCAAGTCACAGCGTCTATCAGCAGTTTCTTAAGGAATATGATGCGGCAAACAGGCAAACAGGAAAGCAGCAGTATGCTGTCCCGTATTTCATGTCCTCCCATCCGGGATGTACCATGAAAGAGGCAGTAAAACTTGCGGAATATGTCCGGGATCTTGGCTTTACCCCGGAACAGGTACAGGATTTCTATCCAACCCCGTCTACTCTTTCTACCTGTATGTACTATACGGGAATCCATCCTCTTACAGGTGAGAAGGTATATGTGCCGAAGAACCCCCATGAAAAAGCAATACAGAGAGCTTTGATGCAGTACAAGAATCCTGCAAACAGAGAACTGGTGCTGGAAGGCCTCAAAATGACCGGAAGAATGGACCTGGTAGGTTACGGCCCTAAATGTTTGATCCGGCCGCTTCGAGAGAATCATGGAGGCCAACAGCATACTCAGGGCAGTAGTCGGAATGCGAAAAACAGCAGAAATAGCAAAAATAACAAAAACAGTTCAGCATCTGCAAAGAAGAATACTATCAGAAATATACACAAGAAAAATTCCAGAGGAGGACGTAAGTGACAGAAAAGAAAAACAGAAATAAAAAACAAAGTAAAGCGAAAACATCTTCAAAAGTATCCAAAGGGAACTTCGGATATTTCAGAAGTGAAAAGAGACGCCGCCTGATTATCACTGCAATTCTTTTTGCAGTACCCTTATTCATCTTTTTTACATCCTGGTTCTATTTTAAGACAAGAATGACTGTCTGGACAGTTGTAACTGTAGTTGGCTGTCTTCCGGCATGTAAATCCATGGTGAATCTGATCATGATTCTGAAATGCAGACCAATGGATGCTGGATTATATCAGAAAATCTATGAGCATCAGGCAGTCTGGATATGGCATATGAACTTTACATGACTTTTTTATGAAAAAAGTGCCTATATTGATGCAGCAGCAGTATGTGGAAATACAGTAGTGGCTTACAGCAGTGATCCGAAAATCGATGCATCTTTCATGGAAACCAATTCCCAGAAGATCATCCGTAAAAACGGTTATAAAGTGACGGTGAAAATTTTTACAGATCTCCGTCCGTTCCTGGAACGTCTTGATTCCATGAACGATCACAGAGAACGTCTGGAAGAAGGAATCAAATTTACCCCGGACGAAAAATATCCGGATCTTTCCAGAAACGAACTGATCCGACAGACCATTCTGGCATTGTGTCTGTAGTCGCCGGAATTCAATTACAAAATATATCTATAGCAATGTGTTATTTCGGAGTTTGGTATAATTATACAGGAACAATTAAATATGAAAGAATTTATTATAGAAGAAAATGAAGCGGGCCAGCGCTTTGATAAATATCTGGCCAAGTTCTCAGAGAAGCACCTAAAAGTTTTTTTTACAAAATGCTTCGCAAAAAGAACATCACTCTAAATGGAAAGAAAGCCACAGGAAACGAAAAACTTCTCAAAGGCGACACCATCAAACTGTTTCTGAGTGATGAAACTTTCGATAAATTTGCAGGAAGCAGTCAGGCAGCAAGAGCATACTGCGAACTGGATATTGTTTACGAGGATCCTGATATCATTATCATCAATAAACCGGCAGGGATGCTTTCACAGCCGGCAGATGACGGGGAACCGTCCCTTGTAGAATATCTGACCGGCTACCTTTTAAAGAAAGGTGATCTTACAGAAGAACAGCTCAAAACCTTCAGACCTTCTGTATGTAACCGACTTGACCGTAATACCAGCGGAATGGTCTGTGCAGGTAAAAGCCTTGCCGGTCTGCAGTTTCTGTCCAGGATATTCCACGACAGAACACTTCACAAATACTATATCTGCCTCACAAAAGGCAAAATAGAAAAACTGGATCATATCAGGGGTTATCTGCACAAAGATAAAAAAACAAACAAAGTAATCGTAAGCAGACAGGAATTCAAAGATTCCCTGCCGATTGAAACGAAATATCGTCCTCTTGGCAGCAACGGAAAAATAACTCTTCTGGAAGTTGAGCTGATCACAGGCCGTACTCACCAGATTCGTGCCCACCTTGCAGGAACAGGACATCCATTGCTTGGAGACACCAAATACGGAGATTCTGAATTTAATAAGCAATACATCCGCCATGGAGTCAGACATCAGCTTCTCCATGCATACAGGTTAGTAATTCCGGAGACAGACCAGACCTTTGTGGCGCCGGCACCGGAGCTTTTCTGTAAAATCATCAAAGAGGAAAATCTTGAGGAGGCTTATCATGAGAATCTGGAAAGAAATATGGGATTACGCAAAAATGATCATCATAGTAGTAGTGATCGTAACGCTTGTGAATAGCGTAGTACTGATCAATGCCAAAATTCCTTCCGAATCAATGGAAAAACCATTATGACAGGAGACCGTATTTTCGGATTCCGCCTTGCATATGGACTCAATCTGGATTTCTTCGGACATGAAATATCAAAAAAATAAAAGATCCGGAACGCTTTGACATTGTTATTTTCAAATACCCGGATGACGAAAGCAAGCTTTTCATCAAACGAGTCATCGGACTTCCGGGAGAAAAAGTACAGATTAAGAACGGCAAAGTCTATATCAATGATTCAGAGATTCCTCTGGATGACAGTTTCGTTCCGGAAAAACCAAGGGGCAGCTTTGGCCCGTATGAAGTTCCCGAAAACAGCTATTTCGTCCTGGGTGATAACCGCAATCATTCCAAAGACTCCCGTTGCTGGAAAAGCACCAGTTTTGTGACCTTTGATGAGATTGTCGGAAAGGCAGTTATCAGGTATTATCCGTCGGTAAAATTGTTGAAGTAGAAAATAAAATTTACGGAGAAATAAAGTGGCAACATGGAACAGCAGAGGTTTGCGGGGATCCACTCTGGAGGATCTTGTAAATCGTACAAATGAACAATACAGAGAAAAGGGACTGGCACTTATCCAGAAAATTCCCACTCCGATCACACCTGTCCGTATGGATAAGGAAAACCGTCATATTACGCTGGCATATTTCGAGCAACGAAGCACTGTAGACTATATCGGAGCAGTACAGGGCATCCCTGTCTGCTTTGATGCCAAAGAATGCGCGGCGGATACTTTTCCGCTTGCGAATATCCATCCTCATCAGGTGGAATTTATGCAGGCATTTGAAAAGCAGGGAGGGGTGGCTTTTTTTCTTATATTCTACAGCCATGAAGACCAGTTCTATTACCTTACACTGCGCAGTCTCCTTACTTTCTGGAACCGGATGCAGGAAGGCGGCCGCAAGAGCTTCCGGCGCGAAGAGCTAGAACCGCAGTATTATTTGAATAAAAAAAGCGGGTTTCTTGTGCCTTTCTTGATGGAGTTCAGACTGATCTTAATGAACGGGAATAGGAAAGGGGACGCGCAGAAATTTATTTTATTTCCGGTGCGGTTTCGGCATCTAAGAGTTTCTAAGGCAAAAAAAATCTGCTAAAAGCATGAGCCGTCTTCTCAAACTCGCTCCGTCGCCGACTTCGCTCAGACAGTGAAACAGCCGGCTCATAACGCAGATTTTTTTTGCCTAAGAAACTCTAGAGTGTGTCTGAAAAATCATTCCCGCAATCTGCACGCCCCACTTTGCGGGATATTTCACCCGAATTCAGTTGCCGTAGCCCGCTACGCGCCCTCATCCGGGCAAAATATCCCACAAAATTGTGACGCACATCTTGCAGAAAGCCTTTTTCAGACACGTTCTAGCAGGAAATGATCCTGCGGGAATATTACAATAATTTATCAGGAGGTATTTTATTATGGCAAAGAGCAGATTAATTGGCAGCTATCCGGTAATTGGTATCAGACCTACTATCGATGGTCGTAGAGGAGCACTGGATGTTCGTGGATCTCTGGAAGATCAGACAATGAATATGGCGAAATCAGCTGCTAAATTATTTGAAGAGAATTTAAGATATTCCAACGGTGAACCGGTTAAAGTTGTAATCGCTGATACAACCATCGGACGTGTTGGAGAGAGCGCTGCATGTGCAGATAAATTCCGTAAAGAAGGCGTAGATATCACTCTTACAGTTACACCATGCTGGTGCTACGGCGCTGAGACAATGGATATGGATCCACAGACGATCAAAGCTGTATGGGGATTTAACGGAACAGAAAGACCTGGTGCTGTATACCTTGCATCTGTACTTGCAACACATGCACAGAAAGGACTTCCGGCATTCGGTATCTATGGACATGATGTTCAGGAAGCTGATGACACATCTATCCGGAAGATGTTAAAGAAAAACTGTTAAGATTCGGCCGCGCAGCAGTTGCAGCAGCATCCATGAGAGGAAAATCCTATCTGCAGATCGGTTCTGTAACAATGGGTATCGGCGGATCTATCATTGATTCCGATTTCATCGAATCTTATCTTGGAATGAGAGTTGAGTCTGTTGATGAGGTAGAGATCATCCGTCGTATGACAGAAGGTATCTATGATCACGCAGAATTTGAGAAAGCTCTGAAATGGGCAAAAGAAACCTGTAAGATCGGCTGGGACAAGAACCCTGAAGAACTTCAGTTCTCAGCTGAAAAGAAAGAAGAGCAGTTCGAGTTTGTTGTTAAGATGGCAGTTATCATCAAAGAACTGATGAACGGCTGTGACAATCTTGATCCTAAATTCTCTGAAGAAGCAATCGGACACAATGCTCTGGCAGCCGGTTTCCAGGGACAGAGACAGTGGACAGATTTCTATCCGAACGGTGACTTTGCAGAAGCTATGCTGAACACCTCCTTTGACTGGAACGGAGCACGTGAACCATACATCCTGGCTACAGAGAACGATGTTCTTAACGGACTTGGAATGCTGTTTATGAAACTTCTTACAAACAGAGCACAGATTTTCGCTGATGTTCGTACATACTGGAGCCCAGAGGCTGTTAAGAAAGCTACAGGATATGACCTTGAGGGCGTAGCAAAAGAAGCCGGCGGTTTCCTTCACCTGATCAACTCCGGTGCTGCCTGCCTTGATGCTAACGGAGAAGCAAAAGAAGCTGATGGAACAGCTGTTATGAAACAGTGGTGGGATATCACAGAAGAAGACCAGAAAGCAATCATGGAAAACACAGAATGGTGTATGGCTGACAACGGATATTTCCGTGGAGGCGGATACTCCAGCCGTTATGAAACACGTGCCCAGATGCCTGCAACAATGATCCGTCTGAACCTTGTGAAAGGACTTGGACCGGTTCTGCAGATTGCTGAAGGATGGACAGTAGCTCTTCCTGAAGAAGTATCTGACAAGCTGTGGAAACGTACAGACTATACATGGCCATGTACATGGTTTGCTCCAAGATGCGATGGCAAAGAAGGACCGTTCAAGACAGCTTATGATGTAATGAACAACTGGGGTGCAAACCATGGAGCAATCTCCTACGGACACATTGGTGCAGATCTTATCACAATGTGCTCTATGCTGAGAATTCCTGTATCCATGCACAATGTTCCTGAGAAAGATATCTATCGTCCGGCAGCATGGAATGCATTTGGAATGGATAAAGAAGGTGCAGATTTCAGAGCTTGCAAGAACTATGGACCTCTTTATAAATAATTAGCTTTTTATAATTTAACTGCTTTCTTTCACTCCCCCAGGACAATGAAGGAAAGCTGAGAGAGCGGGACTTTTGTCTCGCTCTTTTATTGTCTGGGGCTCTTTATCGGACATACATTCGCATGATTTCACGCCCGGATTCCCGATTTTTCTGTGAAATTGTTTATAAAAACACCTCGCGGAACATTACCGGTGAATAGTAACTGTTGCTGTAAAATAATGGGAAAATATGAGAAAAATGGTTGCAAGTTTTTCCTGGTGTGTTACAATGAAAAACAGAAAATGTATATAAGAGGGAAAAGAGGATATATATGAAGAAAAAGCTGGGAATGTTGCTGGCTGTGCTTCTTACTTTTTGCATGACTGTGGGAGTTTTTGCAGATGCAGGAAAGACACAGCAGGGTTGATTATAAAACAGATTACTATATGATTGTAGAATCGCCTGATGGCGG
>ENA-OUNI01000600-OUNI01000600.1-human-gut-metagenome-genome-assembly--contig:-NODE-600-length-16370-cov-3.575756_pt1 | contig 16370 bp, 23 predicted proteins | sample MGYA00242499_ERZ504580 | MGnify/ENA primary metagenome ERZ504580 (study PRJEB26092, sample SAMD00036315) | human gut metagenome | host: Homo sapiens | study: EMG produced TPA metagenomics assembly of... | reverse complement strand
GTTGGATTTGGTCAAGGTCATGAACGAATATGAGTATCCGCCTCATCGACTGGGTCGGCCTGACGCAGGAACAGTGTGCCGCTCAGATCAATGTGGCGCGCACGACGGTAACCGGTATTTACGATTCGGCCCGACACAAGTTGGCCGACGCCTCATCCATGGCAAACGCCTCGTCATCGAAGGCGGCCATATCCAAGTTTGTGAACGTTCCGGCACGTGTTGCCATACCTGTTGCCGCGCCGGAAAAAATAACACAAAGGAGAATGATCCAATGAGTGAAAATTGCACACACGACTGTTCCAGCTGCGGCAGCTCCTGCGCTGAACGCACACAGCCCCAGAGCCTGCAGGCTGCTCCTCATGCCGGCTCGCACATCAAGCATGTCATCGCTGTCGTCAGCGGTAAAGGCGGCGTCGGTAAATCCCTGGTAACGTCCCTCATGGCTGTTGAAATGCAGCGCCGCGGCTTCAAGACGGCTATCCTCGATGCCGATATCACGGGCCCGTCGATTCCGAAAGTCTTCGGCCTGACCGACCACGCTACGGGCGATGAAAACGGTATCTATCCGGTAACGACCAAGACGGGCATCAAGGTCATGTCCATGAACCTCCTGCTCGAAGACGCAGCGGCTCCTGTCGTATGGCGCGGCCCGGTCATTTCCGGTGCGGTAAAGCAGTTCTGGACCGATGTCATCTGGGGCGATATCGACTACATGTTCGTCGACATGCCGCCGGGAACGGGCGACGTCCCGCTGACGGTCTTCCAGTCCCTGCCCATGGACGGCATCCTGGTCGTCACATCGCCGCAGGAACTCGTTTCCATGATCGTCGAAAAAGCACTGAACATGTCGGAAATGATGCACGTCCCAGTCCTGGGTCTCATCGAAAACATGAGCTATTTTGAATGTCCTCATTGTCATGAAAAACTGTCCATCTTCGGCAAGAGCCACGTCGAAGAATCGGCACAGAAATATGATATCCCCCATACGGCCAAACTGCCGATCGACCCGGAATTCGCAGCCACTGCGATAAAGGCGATATCGAAGGCTATGAAGCCAGCTATATGGCAGATACCGCTTCCTTCCTGGAAGGCGTGTTAGGGAAATAATAAAAAGGCGCTGTCGCATGAAGACAGCGCCTTTTTGAGTTTTAAGTTTGTAGCAAATGGTAAAAAATTTAAAACCACCTTCTACAAACTACAAACTCCATGCTGCAAACCATAATGAAAGAGCAACTCTCAGTCAGCTTCGCTGACAGCTCTCCTATGAAGAGAGCCACTGCGGGCCGCCTACGAGTCACTAGCCACGAGCCACTAATTATTTCACATTTTTCGTAGCATCGATGCCGAGGGCTCTCATGATGCCAAAGATACTTCGGTGTTGTCCATGACGCCCTGGAAGTATTCCGAGCCAGGACCTTCAGCGTTGAGCGGTACGTCGTCGGCAGCATGGCATTCGTCACCGATGGTATCGGGAATGTTGGCCGGTACGAGTTCCCAGGGATCGCCGTCGTGATGGCGGGCCGGATTGGCTTTTTCGACGACTGTCGATACCTGATGGTATTCGGTCTTATCGCCAGCCTGCTGAGCTTCCTGTTTGGTAACGGTCTGAGAAACAGTCGGCAGTGTCGGTTTCTGCTGGAAGTGGAAGTTTTCGTAATATTCCGGATGGTTGGCATACTGGATGGCCAGGGTGACATCGGGATCCGGATTATCCGGGAAGCCATCGTGGTTGGCATCTTTGAAGGTCGGGAAGATGGAGTCGGCATAAGTGCGGACAGCTGCCAGGCCCTTCTTGCCATCCCGTTCATGGTAGGTCCCGGTAATGGAAGCGCCGTGAGCATGGTCGGCGACGACGATGATCAGCGTGTTGTCCCCGTGTTCTTTATTCCATTTCTGGGCGTATTCGATGGCCTTGTCGAATTCGATGGTGTCATACGTTGCGCGCTGCCAATCCATGGCGTGGAGCTGTTTGTCGATAGAAGCGCCTTCAATCATGGCAAAGAAGCCTTTCGGGTTCTTGCTGAGGATATCCAAGGATTTCTTGGTCATGTTAATGAGGTTCGGCTGGTCCGTATATTTGCCGAGGACTTCCGGGGTCTTGAGCATTTCACGGTCGACATAGACATTCATCGTGCTCGGATGGAACAGGCCCAGGAGCGGTTTATTATCCGGAGCGGCCATCATTTCCTTAGAATTGCTGACAAAGATATAGCCTTTATCCTTGAATTCCTGGATGACGTTCTGGTTGTCATGGCGCTTCGAGCCCTGTTCGGACTGCGGGATGTAACGGCGCGAACCGCCGCCCATGATGACGTCCGGGCGATGATAATCTTCGAGGTATTCCGAAGCGATGTAATCCTGGTTGGCACGGCGTCGCGTATGACCGACCATAGCTGCCGGCGTGGCGTCTGTCGATTCGGCCTGGGTGATGATGCCAACAGACATGCCGCGGCTGCGTTTTACGATTTCCGAAATATTTTCGACGCGCGGATCATCGAAGGGGTCTTTCGTGGAGTCTTCATAGACGCCCAAGGCGTTGACGACGGATTTATGACCTGTTGCATAGGCGGACGCCGAGTTGGCACTGTCTGTCGTCAGGGAATCGTAACCGCTGGTCGTAATCAGGCAGTTATGGGGCATTTTTTCCATGGCCAGTAAGTCATTGTACTTGCCGTTAGTCATGCCTTTGGAAATAATACGGGCCATTTCGCGGGCCTGCAGGGACATGCCGTCGCCGACGAAGAGGATGACGTTCTTGGCCTGGCGCTGAGCTTTGTCCTGAACGACGGTATAGCGGGCATCGGCCGAGTTAGCGCCATCAGCATCAGTAGCCGTCGCTTTTACCGTATAGGCACCGGCTTTGGGGAAATTGACCTGATTGGCACGATATGAAATGACGCCATTGCCTAAATCTTTAGCATCTAATTTCTGACCAAAGAATTTATCGGCCTTCTGTCCATTGACCGTAATGTCGACATTCTTCAGATTCTTTGCTTTCGATACTTCGACTCGAAATCGAATTTGGCACCAGCCAGGAATTTCGCATTATCGACGGGAAGGATGCGGATATCTGCCGCCTGTACTCCGGGAATGAATCCTGCTAATGAGCCGCAGGCTACCATGGAAAGAATTGCTCGTTTTAACCATTGTCGTTTCATATCGTGACCTCCTGAATTTTGTAACATATTCGATACGATAAGTATAAAGTCCCTATACATAGAAAAGGTCAAATCTATGTATAATTTATGTATAATCTCAGGAAGGAGTGTATACTCATGATTTACAGCTGCATAGATATCGGTGGTACAGCCATCAAATTCGGCCTCGTCGACGAAACGGGCCGGTTCCATAAGAAAGGCAGCCTGCCGACAGAAGCGGCGACGGGCGGCGGTCCGGGCATTGTCCACAAAGTCCGCTCGCTCATCCAGCGCCAGCTGGCCGACCATCCCTTAGCGGGCATCGGCATCTCGACAGCGGCATCATCGACACGGAAAGAGGGGCTGTCGACTACGCCTATCCATCCCGGACTATACGGGGACGGCCTGGAAATCGCTCTTGGAAAATGAATTCCAGCTCCCCTGTATCGTCGAAAACGACACGAACTGCGCCGCCCTAGGAGAATGGTGCTCGGCGCCGGCCGGGACATGGACTCCCTCTTCGCCGTGACCGTCGGCACCAGTATCGGCGGGGCCTTCATCGAAAAGGGCCATATCCTTCACGGAGCCTGCCGGTCTGCCGGGGAAATCGCCTATATGCGCGTCCCTGCCGGCCGCCTCCACGACGTCGCTTCGGCGACATACCTCTGCCGGGAAATGGCATGCAAAAAAGCCGCCGACCCGGAAAAGGTCGACGGCCGTATTTGTTTTACCTGGGTCCGTCAGGGAGATGCCACGGCAGCAGCTGTCCTCGATACATTCTGCCAGAATCTGGCCGATGGCCTGGCCAATATCGACTGCCTGTGCAATCCCGATGGCATCGTCCTCGGCGGCGGCATCATGGCCCAAGAGGATATCCTGCGGCCGAAGCTGGAAACAGCCCTGGCAGCGCGATTGCCGGCCATGATGCTGCCGCCTAAAGGATTGGTCTTCGCCAAACGGCAGAACGACGCCGGTATGCTGGGCGCGTTGTATCTATTGCTGCATCGAAACGGCAGCTATTGATGATTCAGTTTCGTGCGGACGATGCGGGTTACTTTTTCATCGACTAAGGCCTGGAATTCCGCGTTGCTCTTATATTCCTTCAAGAGGCCGTCATACGTTTCCCGTTCGTGGGCATATTCATGGCAGACCAGGACCATATCGGCACCGGCTTGATGGCCATGACGCCCATGTCGGCAAAGGCATAATGCTTGGCCATGGCACCCATTTCCATATCGTCGGAAACGATGAGTCCCTGGTAACCGAAAGTGTTGCGCAATAAATCGGTCATAATCGGCTTGGAGACACAGGCCGGAAGATTGGGGTCCAGCGCCGGGAAGGTGACGTTCGATACCATGATGAACATTTTCTGATTGTCTTCGCTCTTGATGAGGTTTTCAAAAGGCTTCAAATCCTGCTTCATCAAGTCATCCTTGGAACTGTTGACGCTGTCGCCGTCGATATGGGGATCCGTCTTGACTTTGCCGATGCCCGGGAAATGCTTGAGGGAACACCAGATTCCCGTCTGTTCGTAGCCGGCAATGGCTTCATGGGCGAATTGGGTCACGACGCCAGGGTCGAGGCTGTACGACCGTTCAGCCTGAGAACCGAGGTCGACGACAGGCGCAAAGTTGACGTTGATGCCCAGCTTTTTCAGGGCATCGCCCGTCGTGACGGCCCTCTGTTTCGCCTGGGCCGGCTGGCCGCTCTGGCCGATGGACTGTTCAGACGGTACGGGTGGGAAGGCCTTGCGCATGCGCAGGACCTGGCCCCCTTCCTGATCGAGGGCAATGAAAGGCATGACGCCGCTCTTCTTGCGGATCGTCGTGTCTATTTTTTTGTCAAATGCTGGACCTGTTCGGGTGTATCCATATTGCGGTCGAATAAGATAACATTCCCGGCATGGCAGTATTCCAGCTGGCGCTGGCCCTGGTCGTCGATGGTCGTCCCGGCCAGGCCGATCATCATGAGCTGGCCGATCTTTACTTCCGGTGACATCTTGGCGACGAGCCGCGATGCTTCATCTTCCTGAACAGCGCCTTTAGAGGGCCCTGCCGGGCCCGCTGGCGACGGCAAACGGTCCCAGAAGAACCAGGCGCCGATGGCTGCCAGCACCAGGATAGCCAGGGCCAGGAAAATGCCGCTCTTCGTATTAGGCTTCTTCATTATATGCCAGCTCCCCGGCGATGACCGTCTGTTTTACATGGAAATCGTTGCTGTCCAGGATGGTAATGTCCGCCTGCTTCCCTTCTTCCAGAGAACCGATGCGGTCGTAGACACCGAGGCTTTGGCCGGGTTGACCGTAGCCATGGCGACGACATCGGGAATGGAGCGCCGGAATTAATGAGGAAATGGAGGACCACTTCGTTCATGGGGGCAATACTGGCAGCCAGGGTCCCGTCAGCCAGGCGGGCTTCACCATTCTTGACGAAGACTTTCTGGCCACCCAAGCTGGATTCGCCATCGCCCTGCAGGCAGGCCCGCAACGAGTCAGTGACCAGGATGAGGCCGTCGCGGCCTTTCATCTGATAGGCCAGTTTCTGCGCTGCCGGATGGACGTGCAAATCGTCGCAGATCAATTCACAGCAGGCGCCCTTATGGAGCAGGGCCGCGCCGACGACACCGGGTCTGCGATGGTGGAACGGCGTCATAGCATTATATAAATGCGTAACATGCAATTGCCGAGGGCGTCCATGCAGTCCATGGCCTGGTCGAAATCGGCCGCCGTGTGACCGATGGACACGATAATACCGTGGTCCTGGCAGTCCTTCAGGAATTTCTTGTTCTTCAATGTTTCCGGTGCCAGGGTAATGATCTTGATGACGTCGGCATATGGTTCGAGCCAGGAAAAATCGGCAGTCTGGATATTTTCTTCCGCCTGGGAGCCTTTGTAAGCCGGGCTGATGAAAGGCCCTTCCATATGAGCGCCCAATACCTGGGCGCCGCCCTGATAGTCGTCCCGGGCCTGGCGGATCCGGCTGAGGCTTTCTCGATGCGTCCCTGTTCCATAGTCATCGTCGTCGGTACGAAGGACGTAACGCCCGTCGCCGGCAGGGCCTGCTGCATGGTCTTCAGGGCCTGGTCATCGTCATCCATAGTGTCGGCACCGGCACAGCCGTGGATGTGTTCATTGATGAATCCCGGTACGACGAAGCCGCCATTGGCATCGATGAATTCCGAGCACATGCCGGCCCGGAACTGCTTGCGCGGTACGATACGCCAGATATCCTTTTCATACATAATGACGTGACCGTTAATGATTTCGTTCGGCAGGACAATGAGTCCGTCGATGATAGCTTTCATGTTAATTTCCTCCTAATTGTGTTCATTGCCTCCAGTATACCACAAACGGCAAGGCTGTGGAAATTGTGGATAAATGAAGTGGATAAGTTGTGCACACACTGTCAGAATGGCTATTTTATGCTTTGTCCACCTGTGCATACCTTTCCACAATGTATCCACATATTGTGCATAACTTGACGGGAGCATTTATCCACATTTTTTCAGGAATTATGCACATTATCTGCGCCATTTGTTCGCCGTCAAAAATCGCGTAATCATCCCGTTTCCAGGCCGTTTTCACCGGAGGCACACATTTATCCACGAAAGTTATCCACATTTCCCCTGCGAATCCCCAAAAAGTATGCACCTGAAAAAATCAGCATAACCGTGCGCTTTACAAAAATATCCACATTTCTGTCACCCTTGTACACAGGAAATGTGGATAAATTGTTCATAGATTATGGTGGAGGCTTATCCCTTAATCGACAGGGCGGCTCCAGTCAATGTGGATGCCCGTAGCCCGCCAGATATAGCACAAGGCCAGTTTCAGCATTTCCAAGCTCGATGTCGGGACGGTGCTGATGGTCTTATATTGCGCTAAATCCGCATACTGGTGCAAGACTTTTTCTGTCGTCAAATACTGGCGGGCCCGTTCATTCATGACGTCGTCATTCAAGTGGACGCCGAGTTCTTTCGTCTCTGTATCGTATTCGATGTACCCGTTGTTGTTATCACCCGTGTGGGCAGCTACTTTAAAAATTGCCATAACAAAAACTCCTTCTTTATCGTTCTTATGTATCTTTTTCATGGGACATTTCCCAAAGAAATCCTTTCATGATGGCCGTGCGGCCAAAGCGTTTCTGCAGCTTGTCAATGGCTTCCGTCACTTTCGCCTTCGTCTCTTCATCTTCCGAGAACAAGTCGCCCTGCACCTGATAGGCCTGGAGCTGGCTGACCGTCAGGCCCAGGAGGCGGATGCTCATGACCTCTGCTCTTATTATACAATTTTTTGCCGAAAAATATAACTGTTCTTCCGAACAGGTCCCTATGCTGTGCAGCGTCAAAGAGCGGGTAATGGTCTTGAAAGAGGCATAGCGTATCTTGATGGTGATGGTCCGTCCCATGAGCCGGTTCTGCCGCAGCCGCCACGACACTTCGTTGGCCAGGAGGCGGAACTGTTCATCCACTTCGGCGTCGCGCGTCAGGTCATGGCTGTACGTATGCTCATTGCCGACAGACTGGGGCCGCCGCCGTACTTCCAGCGGCCGGTTATCCTGGCCCAGGGACAAGCGGTAAATCCGCTGGGCCTGATTGCCTACGATGGGCTGGAGCGTTTCGGGACTGGCCGCGGCGATGTCGCCGATAGTATGATAGCCCGCTTTTTGCAGGGCCTCTTCGGTCACCTTGCCGACGCCCCACAGGCGGCTCAGCGGCAAGGGTGCCAATATCTGCCGCTCAGTCCCATAGGGAATCCAGACCAGGCCATCCGGTTTGCGAAGGTCCGATGCCAGTTTGGCCAGGAACTTATTCGGTGCTATCCCAGCCGATGCGACGAGGCCCGTCGTCCGCCGTATTTCTTCCTTTACGGCTTTGCCCATGTCGACAATATCCGGATAATGGCGCTCCATGCCGGAGACGTCGAGGAAGGCTCATCCAGGGCCAGCGGTTCGATGAAGGGCGAGTAATGGGACAGGATCAGGCGTATCTGATGGGAAATGCGCCGGTAATGGGACATGCGCACAGGCAGGAAGACGCCATTCGGACAGAGCCTGCGGGCCAGTTTCATGCTCATGGCCGAATGGACGCCATAAGCCCTGGCTTCATAAGACGCCGTCGCGACGACGCCCCGCTCCATCAGACCGCCGACGATGACCGGCAGGCCCTTCAGGGCCGGATTATCCCGTTGTTCTACAGAAGCATAAAACGCATCCATATCGACATGCATGATCCATCGCCGTGCCATAACCATCCCTCCTCCATTCTACTTTATATTATACAACGATTGGCCGCCCTAAATATAGAGGAGCGCATTAATTCGTACAAATTATTGTTAACAATTAGACAGTCTACAGAAACACAGATTGCTTTAAAATGGCTTAGTACCACCATTTATAAAGAAGTATACATCATTGGATTTTCATTCCGTAATATGGTAAACTATAAGAATACTAAAGAGAGGTGAAACATTATATCATGGATTTATTCCAACTGACATACTTCATCGAAGTCGCTCACAAAAAAAGCTTTACCAAAGCTTCAAAATCGCTGCACATCAGCCAGCCGTCGATCAGCAAGGGGATCAAAGCCCTGGAAGAACACTGGGGTGTCCAGCTCTTCGACCGCAAGGGGAAAAATGTAGAGCTTACGGAAACGGGTTCCTATTTGCTTCCTAAAATCGAAGAACTCATCAAGGGATTCACCCAGCTAAATGAAGAAATGGAGTCGCCACAGCTGCTCAATGCCGGTAAATTGTCCGTCGGCGTACCGCCTATGATCGGCTCTTCCGTCATCGCGCCGTTCATCGCCCATTTCATCAACAAATATCCCAAAATCGAACTGGAAATGAAGGAAGTCGGTTCCCAAGACGTCGTATCCGCCATTGATGACGGCCTCATCCAGGTCGGGTTCGTCGCCCTGCCGATTACGACAGAAATTCCTTATGAATTTTTCATCTTCCACGAAGAACCTCTCGACGTCGTTCTCTGGCCGGATCACCCCCTGGCCTCCCAGCCATCGCTGACCTTGTCGGATATCAAAGACGAAACGTTCGTCTTCTACCCAAGCGGATTCTCCCTGAATCCCTACCTGCGTTCGGCTTTCCAGGAAATCATGGCCCATCCGAAAATCGTCTGCCGTTCCAGCAACTGGGACTTCCTGGCCCAGATGGTTGCCGGCCGCCTGGGGATTTCCCTGATGCCACACACGATCTGTCAGCGGATTTCACCGGACCTTGCCGTCTCCGTCCCCCTCGTCCAGCCCCATCTCTATTGGACCCTGGCCTGATCTGGAAAAGCAAGGGCTATTTATCGCACCCATCCCGGACATGGGTACAGTCGTTTAAAGATTATTTCAAGGATGCCAACGCGGCCATCCAGAGTGCCGCAGCCGAACATCCTTACCTTTCAGAGGAGTAGATCACGATGTCCACATCATTGCTATCGGCAGCAGAAAAAGACGAAATTTTTTCACATCAACATGATAACGGCCCTTTCAGCGCCCTGGCCCTGGAAACGGCCTGCCTGAACTATCTGGACCGGCTGAACCGTACCTTCCGCAATCCCCTGGCAGCCCCGGCCGACCGCCGGGCAGCCCTCAAAAAGGGGATGGCCCTGGAAGAGAAACTGTTCGAGTATATCCGCCACGAGACGCCGATCAGCTATTTTGACAGCGATTTCCGCGAACAGACGAAACAGTATATCCGCATGCGGGAAATCTATGTCGACGCCGTGAACTTCACCTTCAAGCGCCACCGCTTCCGCTTCGTCATGGACCTGCTGCGCCTGTACAGCGAAGACCCGTGCCAGATTCTCCCTGAACGGGATATCTTTAAGGCAAAATGGGAACAAGTCCTGCTCTACGACTACCTGCTCCTCGACATGGGCCAGAAGAACACGGAAGACATCGGCCGCGAAGCCGTATCCAACGGCTATCACGAATGTGACTATACCCTGGAAATCGAAGAAGTATGGAAACAGCCGATGAAAGCCGTTCCCCGCTCTCACTTCCGCTACGTCAAAGCCGCCCTGCCCTATAGCCAGGGCGCCCGGGCCATCGCAACGTGGATGAAAGACCACGCCGCCGAACTGGCACCGGCCTCTGGGTCGTCGATACCCAGGCCATCGAAGCCCTGCGCCAAGGACCGGACCTGACCGTAACCGACGAAGATATCGCAAGTATTGAAAAAACGTTTTAGAAAAAGGCGCTGTCGCATAAAGACAGCGCCTTTTTAAGTTTGCAGTTTTCAGTTTGTAGTGGACGGCTAAAAATTTTAAAGTCATCTGCTACAAACTCTGTACTACAAACTATAAAGCCAAAGAAATCATGTATACCGGCCAAATTCTCCGTACGACTTTCCGATTCACATTAAATGGTGTTTCAAGGCGTAGTCTACGAGTTCGGCTTTGGTCTTGCAGTTCAATTTCTGCATGAGTCTCGTCTTATAAGTCGACACGGTCTTGACCGAGAGGTGCAGTGTGTCGCCAATGGCTGACAGGGAATGGCCATGGACCAGGGCCACGAGGACTTCTTGCTCCCGCGCCGACAGGGCCGGATGCTGGCCGGCACCGTCGAGGACGCCATCGAGGAGGCTCCGGGCTTCGCGTTCACTCAGGTAGCGGTGTCCGGAAACGACAGAGCGCAGCCCTTTGAAGAGTTCCGCATCGAGCGTATCCTTGCAGAGATAGCCGTCTGCACCGAGCTGCATGAGTTCCGTGACGTACTGCTGCTCGCTGTACATGGTCAGGACCAGGACTTTGACATCATAATGGCGGCGCCGGATTTCCCGCAGACAATCGATGCCATTCATGACCGGCATGGAAAGGTCCAACAGGACGACGTCGACAGGCGTGTCTTCCAGCCGCTCCAGGACTTCCTGTCCGTTCGAGGCTTCGGCGACGACATGGCAGTCGTCCTGAGAGGCCAGCAATAGTTTCAACCCCGTCCGCAAGATACGGTGGTCATCAGCCAAGAGAATGTTCATGTTCTTCCTCCTCACTCAAATACAACGGCAGGGAAATAGTCAGCGTCGTCCCTTTACCAGGATGGCTGTCGATGGCAAAGGTCCCGTTCAATACATCTGTCCGCTCGCGCATACTGACCAGTCCTAAATGGTTATCCAGGCGGGCCCGTTCGGCCCGGTCCGCACTGAAGCCGATGCCATCGTCGCGGACAGACAAGGTCAGCTTCGACGGCAGGACGTGGAGTTCGATGGTCACGGTATGGGCCTGGGCGTGGCGGGCAATGTTGGTCAGCCCCTCCTGGACCATGCGATAGCAAAACAAGGCCACCGGCCGGGACACGCACGATATGTCGCCGTCATGATGGAAAATCACGGTCAGCCCCGGCTGTGTCTGGCGATACGTGTCCAGGTACTTTTCAATGGCTACGACCAGGCCCAGGTCATCCAGCAGGGGCGGATGGAGATTGACGGCGAGATGGCGCAGGCCTTCCAAAGTCTCGCGGGTCAAATCGCGGACACCGGCGACGAGTTCCCGGACCTTCGGCTCTTCTGTCTGGTCCATGATGAGCCGCAAATAGGCCAGCATCGATACCATGGACTGGCTCGTCTCATCGTGCAGTTCCCGCGAAATGCGGCGCCGTTCGTCTTCACGGGCAGAAAAGAGCTGGTCGATGAGCCAAATACGGGTCTTCTCCTTTTCCCGCAGGCGGTCAGCAATTTCGAGTTCTCCCGGTCTTTTACAGCCAGGCGGTTGCTCATGACATTGAAGGCTTTCGCCAGGCGCCCGACTTCATCTTTTGTCTCGACGGGCACGCGGACACTATAATTCCCGCGGCCGATCTGGCGGATGGCCTGGGCCAGGGTCTGGACAGGCCGCAAAAAAGCCCGGGCATAGCGCGTAGCCAGTACGGAAGCTGCCAGACAGATGGCCAGGATGACCAGCATGGTCTGGACGAAGCGCTTCCACATGAGCTGCATCATCGGCCGTTCCGACAAGCCGATGCGGAAATAGCCGACCAGGCCGCCATCAATGGGATAGACGACTTCCCGTATATATCCTTCCGTACTGTCGAAGGTCACCGTCTTATCGGCTCCGTCGTGCTGCACGTCGCGCCGTTCCGGCAAGCCCTTTGGCAGGCCGTCCGTAAACGTGCTGGCCAGGATACGGCCATCGGGATAAGTCACCAGGATATACCGCACCTGGTCATTCGTCTGCTGAGCATGGAGCAGCTGTTCCGTCATGGCAAAGCGGTCATCGACGAGGATATCGTTACTGATGACCTGACTGATTGAGGCCGCCAGCTCCCGCCCGGATGTATCGAGTTCGTGATTCATATAGGTGCTCGTCGAGTAAAGGAACAGGGAAGCAGCCAGCAGGCCGCAGACAAAGATCGTGCCGACGATGAGGGCGTTAAATTTTACATAGAGTGTATAGTTTCTCATATCAAGTCCCTGCCAATCGTCTCTGTTCCGCATACTGCCGCTTGAACTGCTCATAAGCCGCCGTATCGGGAGCTACGAAGCGGTCGATGACAATAGTCTTCATGGACCGCGATAAATCGGGGTTTTCGTGCATCGTATAGAATATCCGCCGCAAGGACGCCTTTTCTTCCGGGTCCAAGCTGCTGCGCACGACGATAGGCCCTGTCGGCGCTTCCGGCATCTTTGCCAGCACCCGCACCTGCCGGGCCAGCTGGGGATTCGTCTGCTCTATGAGCTCATAAATCTGGCTGTCCACGCCAGCCGCGTCGGCCAAGTGATTGGCCACGGCCCAGATGGACTTGTCATGGCCGTGAGTGAAGAAGAAGCGCTTAAAGAACTGCTCCGGCGTCGTCCCCTGCTGGGCCAGGCGGAAAGTAATGGCCAGGCAGCCAGAATAGCTCAAGGGGTCCGTAAAGGCAAAGACCCGCCCCTGGAGCTGGTGTGTATCGGTGATGTCGCTGTCTGCGGCCGTAATGATGTACGTCTGATAATACGACGAGCCATTCGTCTCGGTCATGGCCAGCAGTTCAATGGCTCATGACTTGATAAGCCGCATAGGCCCAGTCGAAGAAAAGGCCACGTCGGCATCGCCATTGGCCAGCAGCGTATTCAGTTCTTCATAGGTCCGGCGCTGGATGAGGATGGCCGGCCGGTTTTCCTGCTGCGAAATATAATTGACGATCTGCTGGTATACCTGCCGCGTTTCCTTCGGCGACATGACCGACGCAAAGGCGATGCGCAGCGGCTTCGTATCCGGTTCCTCTGCAGCCGGATGTGTATCCTGAGGCTGGGTGAAGTCGATATAGCCTGCGGACGGGCACAGGCTGTGCAGAACAAAGAAAGTATGACCAGCACGATCAGTGAAAGGACCCGTTTCATCTGTTACCTCCATAAATCATTACGTTTACTATATCATACAGGATGGAGATGCGCAAAAAGAGGTTGTCACATTAAGACAACCTCTTTCAAGTTAACGAATCAATCTTCTTTCGGTTTGGCGTTCCATACGAGAAGGGCCAATACGGTCGAAGCGATGGCGGCACCGACCCAGAATTCCGTAGCCATGCCGAATCATAGGTCTTGACGCCGTTGACGACGGTAATCGTCATGAGCTTCCCAGTGATGAATTCCTGGATAGCGGCACCGGCATAACTGAGCAGGCCGATCATGCCCATGGCTGCCCCGGTGACGCGCTTCGGTACGATATCGACAGCCATGAGGCCGCCCATGTAGCAGACCAGGGCGCCCATCGTGAAGCCGTAGAAGGTCATGCACAGCATATCCATAGTGAACGACTGCGGTGCCCAGAGGAAACCGGCAATCGACAGGGAGTAGAAAATCCCGTACAGCAAGGCCGGCATGTTGCGCTTGTGGTTAAAGAATTTGTCAGAAATGACGCCGCACAACAGAGCCCCGAAGATACCGGCTACCTGCATGTAAGCCATGACGCCGGCAGCGCCCATGATGTCATAGCCCTTCTGCGAGGTCAGATAGACAACGCCCCAGCTTTCGATGGCATAGCGGGCAATATAGACGCAGAGCGAGGACAAGCCGAGGATCCAGACGGCCGGATTCTTGACGACAGCGTTCCACTGCATGGCACCGACGGATTTTTTCTTTTCTTCGTCGATCTGTTCCTGTGTCTTTTCCCCATAGTAGACAGCCCCATTCGGCAGGCCCTGCGTTTCCGGGCGGTCACTCATGCCAAAGTAGATGAAGACCGTACCGACCAGGGAAATGATGCCGGCCGAAATGAATCCCATAGACCAGTTATACATGGAGACGATGGCAGCAATGGCAAAGTAAGCGAAAGAAGAGCCGAGATTGTGGCTCGTGAACCAGATGCCATATAAGGTCCCGCGTTGTTTATTGCTGAACCACTGGTTAAGGGAAACGATAGACGGCCCGGCACCATACGACTGGAACCAGCCATTAAGGCCCCACAAGACGGCCAGGGGGACAAAGGAATTGACCAGCCCCATGCCGACCATGGTAAGCGAGGAAATGAACAGGCCGAATGAGAAAAACCGCTTATTGTTCATCCGGTCTGCCAGGAAGCTGTTGGTGAACTTCCCAAGACCGTAGGTCACAAAGAAAATAGAACCGATGATACCGATTTCCGTCGGCGTGACGATACCCGAAGCCAGGAGCGGCTTCTTGATGACCGAGTAACTCTGGCGGATGATGTAGTAAAAGGCATAGCCGATGGTAATGGACGCAAAGACGCGCCAGCGCATGGCATTGAATTTCTTCTTAATCGCCGCGGCATCCGTCATCTGCGGAGCATCCGGAGCGGTCTTGAAAAAATTCCAAATCAGGTTGAACATAGTGAAAAACTCCTTCCGTTGCAAAATCCGTAATCATAATTCCGCAATTTACGGTTTCTATTATAAGGAACGGATTTTGCTGACGGTAGCCGAAAAATTCTGATTTTTCTGTAGGAGTTTTTCTGACATTACATGACGCGCTTAGCTCCGATGTAGCGGGCAGCCCAATAACTGCTGTCCATATCGGAGATGCTGACGCCATCGCTGGCGGCATTGATGAACTGGTGATTGCCGATATAGATGCCGACGTGGGAAATGCCCGAATCATATGTCGAGAAGAAGACCAGGTCGCCAGGCTGCAGGTTAGCCATGGAAACGGAATAGCCTACGCCATACTGTTCGTCGGCACTGCGCGGCAAGTCGATGCCGGCTGCCGAATAGACGTAGCGCGTGAAGCCGGAGCAGTCGAAGCCGGACGGCGTCGAACCGCCAAAGATATAGGGAACGCCGATATACTGGTTGGCAATGTCGAGGATATGCGTAGCCGCCGGACTTTCGACGCGGGCCAGGCCATTATAGCCGCCGTTGCCGAAACGGCGGATAGGGCCATTGGGCAGTCCCTGCCCGGTAAGGGCATAAAAAGTCGACTGGCCGACGATACCGTCCGTTTCCAGCCCGTGGTCAGCCTGGAACTGGCGGATGGCCTGTTCCGTCCCGACGCCAAAAACGCATCGACATCGACGGTATAGCCATTATTGGCCAGTGCCTGCTGGATCACGCGGACTTCATTTTCTGCCGTAACAGCCGGCAAAGCGTCCGAAGCCGCCCCTCCCTGCGAAGTCCTGTTTTCCGGCCATGGCTTCCCCCCATGAGGCTTCATACGTACGCGGCGCCAATGATGCCATCACAATCCAGTCCGTGGTCTGCCTGGAACTGACGGACTGCGGCCTGGGTCGAATCGCCATAGTCGCCATCCGCATCCGTATCATAACCATGCGCCGTCAAAGCCTGCTGGATTTCAGTAATCTGATGTCCCTTGTCACCGGGATGGAACGTCGCACCAGCCACCGACAGGGATGTCATGAAACACACCCCCAGCATAACGGCTATCTTCTTTGTCGTATCCATGGAATACCCCTTTCCCAAATTTGTAACATAGATAGTTAATTATACCATTTTTTCGCCACATTTATAGTATGGGGCCATTGTCGCACGAAGGCTTATGCATCATGCGAGATTCCTTTCACCTTATAGCTTGTAGTACGGAGTTTGTAGTTTGTAGCGAAAACCTTTAAATTTAAAGCCATCTGCTGACGGCAAAAAAGGAACTGTCGCACGAAGATTTTTGCATCATGCAAGGCCCCTTTTACTTTATAGTTTGTAGTACGGAGTTTTTAGTTTGTAGAAGATTACTTTAAATCTTTTACCATTTGCTGCAAACTAAAAACTACAAACTTAAAGCTCAAAAAGAGGCTGTCTTAATGCGACAGCCTCTTTTTTACATACGGATTTTATTAGAATTTG
>ENA-OUNI01000599-OUNI01000599.1-human-gut-metagenome-genome-assembly--contig:-NODE-599-length-16380-cov-3.230234_pt1 | contig 16380 bp, 19 predicted proteins | sample MGYA00242499_ERZ504580 | MGnify/ENA primary metagenome ERZ504580 (study PRJEB26092, sample SAMD00036315) | human gut metagenome | host: Homo sapiens | study: EMG produced TPA metagenomics assembly of... | reverse complement strand
GCAAAATAAATTTGCAGCAGTCTTTACAAGTATCCTGAAAAACGTGTGTGGCCATTTTAAAACCTTTGCATTATGCTCTCTCCGATTCAAACAGAACGGTGTGAGACACGGCCTCTGCTTCTTCTCACGACCAAAGGTTCTTGCCCCCGCAGCAGCATTAACGCTGTCGGAAGCGTATTAATTGGAGCCCAACAGGCAATCCATCCGAAACGATTCCATGCCGCAAAGTGCAAATATCGATGTGAATTTACGGTAAGAGGAACGGAGCAGATCAAGGCCATACAGAGTGTACAGCGCATCGGCTGTTTCATCAATTTGCCGACACACCAATCGGCGGCAGGATATGAGGATAGCAAAACGCCTTCCATTGCAGATGCTGCTCTGTAACAGAAGGCGCTTTATCGTATGAGCATTCATTCTTTCTAGCCCGCCCCGTCCTAAGCGGATTGGTAACGAGGCCCTGCCTTTCTCATGCAGTCAGGCCACTGGTTACTGCCGTGCAACCCGGAAGCCTCGTCCGGCCGGAACCAGGCATTGCGACGCCGCTCCTGTTATTCACCAAAGCCGCTGTCAACCAGTGCGATCAGAGAATCAACCGCCTCCTGTTCGTCCTCGCCAACGGCAAAAATTTCGATCTGGCTGCCCTGCCCCATTCCGAGCGCAAGAACGGAAATAATCGATTTGGCATTTCCGATATTATCTTCATCATCCAAGCTCAAATTCGATATTTGGATACGGCTGCTGAATCTTTTGGCCATCTCAATGAATTGTGACGCAGGCCTCGCATGAAGACCGGTTCGATTGATAACTGTCGTTTTTTTAGAATACATTTGTATACACTCCTTTTATTTTTCCAGGGATTCTGAGCAGATCTGTAGATATTCCCTTGCTTGGCCGTCCGTCATGTTTTCAACGGCGCGCGCCATTTCCTCCATTTGCTTTACCGTAAAGCCTGCTAGGGCGCGTTTGACGGCAGCAACACTGGATAGACTCATTGAGAGCTTGCGCATTCCGAGCCCAACCAGCACCGGGGCGGCAAGCGGGTCTCCTCCCAGCTCTCCGCAGATACAAATCGGCTTCCCGGCCTGCTTGAATCTCTCCACCACATAGCCGATCAGGCGAAACAGCGCCGGATGATAGCTTTGATAATAGCTTGTCACCTCCGGATTCATTCGATCGACAGCCATGAGATACTGGCACAAGTCATTTGTGCCAATCGACGCAAAATCGACCTCCGGCGCTATCAGATCTGCAATCACCGCCACGGCAGGGATTTCGATCATGATGCCCAGCTTAACGCCCTCGTCGAAGGGAAGTTTCTCCTGCCGCAGCTCTTGTTTCGCCTGCTCCAACAGCGCCTTGGCTCTCTTAATCTCCTCTATGCTGCTCACCATCGGCAGCATAATCCATAGCTGCCCGGCAACTGAGGCGCGCAACGCTGCACGCAGCTGGGTTCGAAATAGCTCTGGCGAATCAAAGCACAGCCTGAGCGCGCGTTTTCCCAGAAACGGGTTCTGCTCCTGCGGCAGCGGAAAATAGGGAAGCGTTTTGTCTCCACCGATATCCAGTGTACGCAGCACAACCGGACGAGGCGCATATTCCAGCAGCGCCTTTTGATATTGTATGATCTGCTCCTCCTCTGTCGGCAAGTGGTCGTTATCCATATATAGAAACTCTGTGCGAAACAGGCCCACAAAATCGGTAACCGAGGAGCCTCCAAATCCTCCGGGCGGGCGGACCCGATATTCAGCCAATCTCAATGCGCTCGCCGTCAGCAGTCAGCGGATCCCTGTGCAAATACTTTTGAATGCGGGCAGCATGTATTTCATATTCTTTCTGTTTTATCCGCATCTCCTTTTCCTGCTTGCCATCCGGCCGCGTAATCAGCACCCCATCAACGGCATCCAAAATGACTTTTTCTCCATTTGTCAATCGCGGCAGCAAATTTGGAATCCCCAATACAGCGGGAATCCCATAGCTGCGTGCAATAATCGCGGAGTGGGATGTGGTTCCTCCCGATTCCGTGACAATTCCTAATACATGATCGCGTTCCATAACAGCGGTATCGGAGGGCAGCAGGTCATGTGCGGCGATAATGACCGGCTTCTCCAGCTGCGCCAGACTCTGCTGCGGCACGCCGCACCAGATGCGCAGCAGCCGATTTTTGACGTCCTTCAGGTCAGCCGCTCGCTCCCGAATCAGCGGATCTCCCGCCTTCTGCAAGCGTCGCTCATAACGGGAATAGACTGTTTCTACTGCCCAGTCCGGCATCCAGGTGTCATATTGAATGCCGTCCCGAATTTCCTCATTCATGACCTCATCGCACAGTATCTCCATCTGAGCAGAAAAGATTGCGGCCTTTTCTGCGTCTGTCTGCATCATGCGTTCCGGATTGCCTGCAGTTCCGCACGCGCTTGTAAACATAAAGCCTCATATTGTTCAAGGTATTGCTTCGGATCTCCAGAATAATGCGCCTCGGTGGTTTGCGGAATAAACGGCTGATAGAGAAAAATTTCACCAATCGCAACACCTTTGGAGACTCCGTTCCCACGAAGAACCATAAATAACGCTCCCTTTTATTGATCTACTGCAATTGCCTGGCGTAGACGGCGGCAATTCTCTGCAACACTGCCGCCCCTGTCATAGAGGCTGGAGGTTCCGGCAACAAAAATATTTGCGCCTAGGGCGCTCATGCGAGCCGCATTTTCAAAGGAGACGTTTCCATCTACCTCCAGCAGAATCTCACGACTGCAACAATCGATCAGCCGGCGTGCCTGTGCAATCTTTTGAAGCGTTTGGGGAACCAGCTTCTGCCCTGCAAAACCCGGATTGATGGTCATTATAAGAAGGACATCCAAATCGTCCGTCACCCATTTGCAGTGCTCCACCGGGGTAGCCGGATTGATGGCCAGACCCGCTCTGGCGCCGCGTTCATGAATTGCAGCCAGAGCCTTTTGAATATGATTGGTACTTTCCGCATGCACGGTCACGACGTCCTCGGGTGCAAACGAAAAATAATCCAGCTTCCGATCCGGATTCATGATCATCAGATGGATGTCCAATGGAATGTTGGTCATGCTGTGCAGCAGAGGAATGAATTCCGTCCCTAGGCAGTAGTTATTCACAAACTCGCCGTCCATAATGTCAACATGGATGTATTCTACATGAAGCCGCTCCAGCTCATGTACGCTTTCTTCCAGGCAGGACAGATCGCAGCAGCAGATGGACGGGGAAATAAACTTTTTCATATGTTATTTCACCTCTTTATCGCATTTAAACAATTTGTTCTATTTTATTCCTAATTGTTATAAAATGCAATTATTTGATGCATTAATTATAGCATAACTCTGGTTATATATCAAATAGTTTCAGAAAAATTACATAAAAAAGGGAGTTCTCTGATGCTGTTCTGCTTTCAAATCAAAAAATCATGCAGATACGATGATTGAGATAGAAAATATTTGGAGAAAGTATTGCTTTTTAGCAGATATATATTATACTATATGAATCAAGGAGTAGAAAATCAGATGCAATCTTCTTGATTATTTTGCAAAGAACGGTTGCATATTTGCAAGGAGAAGTTATGATAGCATCAGAAAGAGCCCGTTACATTCTCAATCGGCTAAAGGAAAAAGAAGTTGTTACGCTGAAAGAAATTGCAGACGAATTGGGCGTCTCTATCGCTACGGTTCGCAGGGATTTCGAAAAACTGGATGAAAAAGGTCTTGCTGTTAAGGTGCGCAGCGGCGCAACGCGGGCTTCGCTGCCCGGGCCTTCGGTAGCCCCATGGTAACCAGTGAAAAATCAAAGGAACATATCGAGGCAAAAATTTCTATCGCCAGCAAGGCCGCCTCTCTGGTCAAGGACGGAGACTGTATCTTTTTAGACGGCGGGACTACAATCGCTCCAATGATCGATTTTATTCAGGATAAAAAAATCCGTATCGTCACACACAATCTTCTGATTCCGCAGCGCGTTCAGAATATGGACGTGGACATCTTTTTAATCGGCGGCCACTACAGCCATTTCCATGCCAGCACAGTCGGCGTCTTTGCGGAAAAATGGTCTCTCAGTTTCACTTTGACCATGCTTTTTCGGCTGTTCGGGAATCGAGCTGGTGCATCAGATGGCTTATAATGATGATATCGATACCATCCCCGTCAAAGAAGTGGCAATGAAATATGCGACGCACAACTATCTGCTTGCAGACGCCAGCAAATTGGGCGTTACCTCCTACTGCCGTTTCAATCCCCTGTCAGCGTTTGACCTGATTATCAGCGACCATAATGATAATATGCCCGATGGGCTGCCGTCCAATTTTGTATTTGCCGACGTTCCCTGATCCAAGTAACAGACCTTGGCAGAAACCAGAACAATACCTTGTGTCCAATATTTACAGAGCAACGCCGAAATTCCCTTATGCGAAAAATTCTTCTGAGTGGCAGGAGGCTTTGGATCATTTTCCAAAGCCCCCTGTTTTTCATTTTCCCTACTGGGCAAGCGCCTGTTTAATATCCTGAACCAAATCTTCGGCCGTCAGCTTAAATTCCTTCTGTAAAAGATCGATCATACCGACCTGTCCGAACACATCCTGCGCCCCAACCTTCAGAAGCGGTACCGCTATCGCATTTTTAGCCAGCACGTCAGCCACAGCGGAGCCGAGGCCGTTGATTACGCTGTGATTTTCAAAGGTGCACACCAGCTTTTTCCCCTGCGCCTGCTCACGGATCAACGCTTCGTCAAAGGGCTTAATGGTAACAGGATCAACAACCTCCACGGAAACTCCTTCAGCACGGAGCGCCTCTGCCGCATCAAGAGCGGCGGACATGACATATCCACTGGAAACCAGCAGCACGTCGTCTCCAGGGATCAGCACCTGCCCCTTGCCAAGCTCAAACGGAGTGCCCGGTTCATAGACGGGGCGCACGCCCTTTCGATATGCGCGGATATAGTGAACCGCACCGTCGTTGCGGGCCGCACAGGCCCGAACCATCCAATCCAGCTGCACTTGATCACAGGGGTCGCACACAATGGCATTCGGCATTGCACGGAATACCGCCATATCCTCAAAGCAGGTATGTGTGCCTCCATCAAAACCGGAGCAAAACCCCGGGTCGGAAGCATAGATGTTGACCGTATTCTTGGAGTATGCACAGGAGATATAGACCTGATCCAGCGCTCTCCGGGTGACGAAGGCAGACATGGTGTGAACAAAAGGCGTATACCCCATCATGGATAATCCCGCAGCTACGCCAAACATATTTGCCTCGCAGATACCAACGTCGATGAAATGCTCCGGATGCGTCTTCTTAAACCGGATAAAGAAGGAGGCTCCTCCCAGATCGGAATCCAGAATCATGATTTTGTCGTTCGTTTGCAGCAGATCTGCCAATGCGGCGCCGTAAGCATCCCGCATTTCTCCGCCGAGCTCTTTGCTTCTTTCTTTGAGCAACATCGCTTATTCCTCCTCCGTAACTATTTTCAATTGGGCGATCGCAGCGTCAATAATCGCCCGCCCTTCTTCGAACACCTTGGGCGCATGGTTGTCCACCATATCCTCATAGTATTTTACGCCCTGGCCTTTGACGGTATCCAGAATGATGCAGATCGCCTTATCCGGAACGGTCTTGGCCAGATTGATCGCATCGTCGATCGCCTCCTCGCTGGCTCCATCCACTGTGATCGCCCAAAAGCCGAATGCGCGCATTTTCTCCTCGTAGCTGAACGGATTGAGAACCTCTGTGCAGTATCCGTCATGCTGGCGTTTGTTGTTGTCAACAAATACGATGCAGTGATTGAGCTTGTTGTGGGCCATAAACTGAAACGCTTCCCAGTTCTGTCCCTCGTTCATCTCCCCGTCGCCGATGCACACATATACGTACTGATCGTTACGCCCCGCGGCGCGCAGGCCGTAGGCAATGCCGGCCGCCACTGAAGCGCCCTGGCCGAGAGAGCGCAGGTGACATCGATCCCGGGGGTCAGGAGCCGATCCACATGGGAGGGGATGTGCGTGCCGATATCATCATTGTCAGCAGCAGCTCCTTCTCAAAAAAGCCTTTTTCCGCCAGAGCGGCGCATACGGTAGGCGCCGCGTGCCCCTTGCTCATAACCAGATAATCGCGGCCCTCCCATGCCGGGTTTTGCGGGTCGTATTTCATCTGCTTTCCATACAACACGGAAATGAGCTCCACCACAGACAGACATCCGCCGATATGGCCCATCCCGCGCTGCCGGAACATTTCCAGTTCATCCACTCTGATCTGTGCAGAGAACTTTTTCAGTTCCTTTAATTCCTTGCTCGTCATACTTTACCTCCTGTGAAATGATATCTGAGCGAATACGCAATCAGGTGCAGTCATACGCCTGATATGTATCCGACTTCCCAAATAGAATCGCCTTATATTCTTTCATCAGCGGGTGCTGTTTCCAGGTGGAGTTGGTTTCAGAGACGGTATACGCCATCATCTGCACAAAGGCCAGCGTATAGAGCGGGGAAATCATCTCATCCACCTGATGCGGCACGCGCATCACGCCGTCTCCCTGAATCAGCGGGTTATTGCTCAGGATATATACACGGTCGCTGATCACCTTTGCGGCGCGATAAGATTGCTCAATGCGCGCGGCGGTTTCGTCGCCCGGATCGATAAAAATAAAATTGTAATTGGGTGTGAGCTGAATCTGTGGGCCGTGGATGGCCTCATCCACCTCGTATCCCACCGCAAGGATATGGACCGTTTCTCCGATCTTTACAGCTCCTTCCAGAGCAGTTCCATAGTTAGCGCCCGCACCGATCAGGTATGCCTTCTCCATCGAAAGCAGATTTTTCCTGTTGCGCTGGAAGAACACGTCAAAGCCTGCAACGATCGATTCATAATTCTCCATAGCCAACCGCATTTGCGCCTTTTGCTCCTCCGCGCAGGCCTCATCCAGGCGCCCCAGGCGCACAGCGGTATGCAGGGCAAAGAGCATCAGGAAGGTACTGAGCGTCACAACGCCCTTGGTCACAAAGTCCAGTTTTTCGCCCCCAAGGCCAAAGCTGATGACCTGATCCGCCTCTTTTTCAAAATCGCTGTGAATATTTCCGGTTAACCCCACCGCAGGGATTCCCATGCGGCGACATACTTGAAGAGACTCAATGGTATTGGTGCTGCACCCACTTTGTGAAATGCAGACCACAAAATCTCTTTCCGTTATATCATGCTCATAATGGTTGAAGGTGAAGGGGGTCACCACTCTGACCGGTGCGCCCAGCAGCTTCTGCATCAAATAGCGTGCACACAGCGCCGCGTTGCAGCTGGATCCGCAGGCTACCAGCCAAATTGACCGATACATCCGCTTCAGATAGAGTTCCGTCATTTTGTGTGTCAGTTCTTCACTGCACGCAATATTATGGCGTACTGTATCCGGTGTCTCTAAAATATAGCGTTTCATCGAGAGCTCGCCGCTATCCATTTGAATCACTTCCTTTTTTCAGTTATCAACCGCCTTTTCTTCAGACGGTCACGGTTTGCTTGCTTACACCCTTGGGACAATCCGGATTGTAACCGCGGCTTAGGGAGCACAGGCAGGAAAACATCTGCCCAAATACCGCTCCCGCAAACACGGCGCGTATTCCATCAAACGCTTCCGGGAGAAGGACACTGGTATCGCCTAATTTCGCGATTTCCGGATCATTGGTCACCACTGTGCACCAGATAGAGGACTCTTCTTTCAAACGCTTCAGCAAATCTACCGCGCAATAATTGGTGTGCCGGTCGGCAATCAAAAAGACGCAGGGCACAAAGCGCAGTGCCGTGGCAATCGGGCCATGCCGATAATCGGCAGAGCCATAGCTGCGGGCATCCAGATAGCTGGTCTCCTGAATTTTCAGCTCCACCTCATTGGCCAGCGCATCCATCAGGCCGCGGCCCATCAAAAGCATGTGCTCCGTATTCCGGTAGTAACGGACCACATCGCGCACCTGGGGCTCCAAAACGGCGAGCGACCGCTCCACGATGGTGCCCAGCTCGTCCAGTACAGACAGGAGTTCCGGATCCCCCGAGATATACGCGGCCAACGCGGTCACGATGGTAACCTGTGTGAGGTAGGATTTACCCGCCGTGACGCTGCGCTCCGGCCCGCAATGATTGCGCACCTGGTATTTGCCCGCCTGCGTCATCAGGGAGCCTTCCACATTGGTCACACAGACACACACGCCGCCCTGTTCATCGCAGTGTTTCATTACCTCGTAAATATCACGCGCTCCACCGGACTGGGATACTGCGATCATCAACACATTAGAATAATCCACATTACTGTGATAAGCGGTCACCACGCTGGGAGCGCAGATGCTCGCCACCATACTGCACTTTGTTTCGAATAGATATCGCCCTACCAGATTCGCGTGATCGCTGGAGCCGCGTCCCACAAAAACAACCGTTTTGATCTTGCGCTCCTTCACTTCTTTTGCGATCTCCCGTAAAACCGGTTCATTTTCCTTTAAGCAATTCCGGACGGCTTCCGGCTGCTCAAAAATTTCCTTCCAAAAAACAGATTCTTTGGTATCGATCATAAAATCATTCCTCCATTCTCAGATTTCATCCCATTCGACTGCAAGAGAATATCGCAGCTTGACAGCGGATGGTATGCTGGTATACTGAACAATAAATACGGGGCTTCGTGAATCGCCCCTACGAAAGGGAGATCGATGCAAATGAATTGTGATAGCCTGATTTTTGACCTGGACGGCACCTTGTGGGATGCCAGCGAAGCCGTCTCCCAATCGTGGGCACACACGCTGCGCAATACCTACCAAGTAAAAATCCACCGTCAATCGCAGAAATTCAGTCTATTATGGGCCTCAGCGCCCGTGAGATTGCCGACCGGCTTTTTTCCCGTTACGGGGAAGATCCGGATGAAATCGCGCAATACTGTATGCGCCAAGAATGCGATTACCTCGCTGTGCACGGGGGGCGGCTGTACGCAGGCGTGGAACCCACGCTGCGGGACCTGGCTCAGCACTACCACTTGAGCATTGTAAGCAACTGTCAGCAGGGATATATCGAAAGTTTCCTGCATTTTTATCACTTGGAGCCCCTTTTTACCGATTTTGATTGCGAAGGGAACACAGGGCTAAGCAAGTCGGAAAATATCCGGCGCTTAATCAGGAGAAACGCTTTGACGCATCCTGTTTATATCGGAGATACGCAGATGGATTTTCAGGCAGCCACGCAGCTGGCGCCGCATTCATCTGGCTTCCTATGGCTTCGGGCATGTCCCCGAAGCGGCTTTGCGGATTAACCGGTTCCCCGACCTGCTTACTCTTTTGCCCTCCTTGGAGTGACGATCAACCGCCAAGATATTGATCATCGAGCATCGCCAACTCCTGTGGGGAGCTGACATGCGCCAGTTTTTCGAGCAATCTCTCGATGGAGGAGATCTTGAAGAGCTGGCGCATATTTTATGTGCGCGTCCTCATCAACCGCTGCCAGTGCAAAAAATACGCGGGCGTCCTTTTCGCGGTCCTCCGGATCAAATATAACAGGCTGCTCAAATCGCACAAAAGAAATTGCAGTCTGAGACACACCGGGCGACCCTTTCGTAGAATGAGGAATTGCCAACCCGGGCACAATAACGATATATGGCCCGAATTCTTCAACGCACTCGATAATGCGCTGTGCATAAGCCGGCGTTGCGCAGCCGGTATCCACCAGCGGTTGGCAGCTTTTCCGAATCGCATCCTTCCAGTCAGAAGAGCCGGGAAAAAATGCGGCCCTGTTTTGCCGGACAATCTCTTTCAGCAGCATGACATCACTCCTTTCTTTGTAAAGTTCAGATCCAAAGGTTCTTCTAAAATTTTCAGCCTCATTATAACTCATCTTGTTTTAAATTGCAATATGTTGCAACCAAATGTCATTATTTTGATACATTTTGAAGGAATCGGCGCTTGCTGTTCTTCAATTGTGCATAAATTAACCCTATATATTGAAATGATTTGTTATATATTATGTGCAATCCTTCATTTTTTCAACAAAATATTTGACATAATGAAATGAATATAGTATGATTGCACTAAGAAACAAGGATTTCTTCTAAAAATTTTCATTTTGTTACTATTTATGAATGTTTCAAAGCACATCAAATCACAAAATTGCAACCTTGCGCTTCGCTTCAGAGTTAGTTAAAAAGCAGTCTACACAATATCATAGAAAGGAAGGTGTTCCAAAATGATCAGCATTTTGATGGTTTGCGGAAATGGTTGCGGAAGTAGTCTCGTATGCCAAATGGCCGTTGAGGCTGTACTCAATGAGCTTGGCGTAAAGGCAAATATCGATCACAGCGATATGCTCTCCGCAGCATCCAAGCATGCGGAAATTTTGATTGCGGGGATTAATTTTAAGCCACACTTTGATCATTTCCAAGATTTCCCCAACAAGATCTACCTGCAATCTCTCGTGAATCAGAATGAAATCCGTGAAAAGCTGAAGCCTGTATTGGAAGCAAACGGCTGGCTGTGATTCCAGCTGACTCTACTATGATAGGAAAAGGAGCGAATTATGGGTATTTTCATGAGTATCTTAGACTTTATCATCGATAATATTCTAATCAATGCATCGATGGTGCTTGGCCTTGTCGCTTTGATCGGTCTGGTTCTGCAACGCAAATCGGTCAGCCAGTGCATCAGCGGTACGTTTAAAACCATGATGGGATTTATGATCCTATCCGCCGGCTCCTCCGTCATTGTCGGTTCCCTGGAAAATTTCAGCACATGGTTTTCCGCGGGGCTCGGCATTGACGGGGCCGTCGCCTCCATTGAAGCAGTTTTGGCTGTGGCCATGCAGGAGTCAACGATCGGGCGTGATATCGCCTGGTATATGCAGGCATTTTTGTCGTCAATATTTTGATTGCCCGATTTACTAAGCTAAAGTATGTGTTCCTCAACGGCGAGGCTCCCATCTATATGGCAATGATCAGCATCCTGTTCGGCGTTGGGCTTTGCAAACTGGGCCATATCCCGGCAGTGATTCTCGGCTCAATCCTTGGCGGTATTTGCTGCGTTATTTTCCCGGCCATGGCGCAGCCGTTTGTCCGCAAGATCACAGGCAGCGATGACATTGCGCTCGGTCATTTCTGCACACTGGCTACATCCTTTCCGCGTTCGTCTCCAAGGTGACAGGAGATCCCTCCAAGTCCACAGAGGATACGAAGATCAGTACAAAGCTTTCTTTCTTGCAGGATACATATCTTGCAGTGGGCTCTGTCATGATTCCCCTGTATATCCTAATGGCGATTTTAGCCGGGCCTGAAGTGGTTGCCGAAGCATCAGGCGGTAAAAACTACATCGTATTTGCAATCATGCAGGGCATCACCTTCTGCGTTGGCCTGTTTATCCTCCTGACCGGCGTACGCCTGCTGATCGCCGAGCTGGTTCCCGCTTTTGCAGGCATTGCGAAAAAAATTGTACCCGGCGCCCGGCCCGCATTGGATTGCCCGGTTCTGTTTACCTATGCGCCAAATGCAATTGTATACGGCTTTATTTTCACCACTGTAGGTACGATTATCGGTATGTTCCTGTGGCCGCTGTTCGGCCTGCCGATGGTTATCCCTGGTATTATGAGCAATTTCTTTGCAGGAGGCACGGCCGCTATCTTTGCAAACGCCACCGGAGGCCGGCGCGGTACCATTATCGCAAGCATTGTGCACGGCCTGTTTATTTCCCTGCTGCCGGCCCTCGTTGCGCCGTATCTGGGGCAGATCGTCGTTGAAGGCTTGCCCTCTCTGGCAGCTTATACGATGACCGATGTGGATTGTGTTTCAATGGGCCTGTTCTATAGCTGGCTGTTGAAGCCCGTCCTTGGGCTCTTTGGCATGGCCGCTTAATCGCAGCACGCCGTTTCTTCTCTAGTTTATCAAGCATTTCATGATGGGAAGGCGGCAGGAGGACCGTATGCCAACGATCCTCCTGCCGAATGGTATCAAAACAAAGCCCGGAGCCGATTGACTCCGGGCTTTGATCTATTTGTATAAAAGCATCAGCGTTCTGTGATCAAACCTGCCACCAGATCGCCCATCTCAGCGGTGGATACGACCGGCAGGCCCTCCGCCTTGATATCCGGCGTGCGCGCCTGCGCAGCGCCTCATCACCGCAGCCTCAATCGCGTCGCAGCCTCCGCCTCGTCAAAGGAATAGCGCAGCATCATCGCGGCGGACAGAATTGTCGCAAGTGGGTTTGCAACGCCCTGCCCCGCAATATCCGGCGCGGAGCCGTGGATCGGCTCATAAAGCCCTAAACTGCTCCCCGCAAGGCTCGCAGAGGCCAGCATGCCGATGGAGCCGCTGATCATGGAGGCTTCGTCGGAGAGGATATCGCCGAACATATTAGAGGTGACGATCACATCAAATTGGCCGGGGTTGCGCACGAGCTGCATGGCGCAGTTATCCACATACATGTGATTCAGCTCCACCTCCGGGTATTCCGCGGAGACGCGGACCACCGTCTCCCGCCACAGGCGGAGGATTCGAGCACGTTCGCCTTATCCACGCTCGTCAGCTTTTTGCCGCGCTTCATAGCCATATCAAAGGCCACGCGCGCAATGCGCTCGATTTCCGGCACGGAATAGCTCTCGGTGTCATAAGCCGCCGGCGCGCCGTTTTTCTCGTACCGACCACGCTCGCCGAAATAGATGCCGCCCGTCAGCTCGCGCACAACGAGGATGTCGAGCTGGTCGCCGATGATGCTGTCTTTAATAGGAGAAGCGCTCTTCAGCGGCTCAAAAATTTTGGCAGGCCGCAGGTTCGCATACAGCCCCAGCGCGCTGCGGATGCCGAGCAGTCCCGCCTCCGGGCGCTGGCTGCCGGGCAGGGTATCCCACTTCCAGCCGCCGACCGCGCGAGCAGCACGGAATCCGCCTTTTTGCAGGCCTCCACCGTTTGCTGCGGCAGCGGCTCGCCTGTTGCATCGATTGCGCAGCCTCCCATGAGCTGCTCGTCATAGGCAAAGCGGAAGCCGAATTTCTCTCCCGCCGCGTCGAGCACCTTGACGGCCTCCGCCACAATTTCCGGGCCGATCCCGTCGCCGCGCAGGACGACTATGTTATACTGTTTCAACACAAATCACCTCATCAGTTTGAACAGGGCGGTTATCCGCCCTGAAATCACGTTTTTTGACAAACCAGCACCGCATGATCGCACACGCCCGCGCAGGAGGGATGTGCAAAGCAGAAGTCGCACAGCTCCCGCCACGCTCCATACTGCTCCTGCGGCATTTCCTCCAGACGATCATCACCAAAAGCAAAATCAACGCCGGCGCTGTACAGAACCCGTAAGCCGCATTCCGCGGCAGCCTGCTCCATTTCCTCCGGCATTGTCAGGTAAAACAGGCCGGGATTCTGATCACTTTCCCCCCGCTTTAAAACGATTTCATTCACCGCCTTGTTGGGGTAGTAGCCTGCGTTGCTCAGCCGAAGGCAGCCGTTGAAATACGCTCCCGCCTGATTGGCAAAAGAAAACAGCAGTACGCCGCCCTGCCTGCAAATCCTCCTGCACTCCTGAAAAACCAGCTTTCGCTCCGCCCGCGGGAGGTGGTACATGGGGCCCAATGCCAGCACAACGTCGCAGCTCTCATCCGCCACTCCGTCGAGGCGCGTGGCATCGCCCACCATGGCTCGCACGTTTTTCAGCCCTTTTTCCCGGATTTTGCGCGCAAAGCGCTCCACATGGGCGGGGAGCAGGTCAACGCCGAGATAGGCCTGGCATTGGTCCGCAAAATACATGCCGTAACGGCCTGTTGCACAGCCGATCTCAACAACGGATTTGGTAGGGTCCATGTATCTCTGCGCGAGGCGGACGGTATACTGAAACTCCATCTCCCCCGCGCGCGAGTGAAGAAGCCGCTGCTCCTCCCTGTCTCCCTCCCCATAGGCCGCCGCCAGCAGCCTTTCATTGGAGGACACGTTACCCCTCCTTCGCCTGCCGCATAGAGCGGTTGATCGCGCACATCACGCCGCGCACGGAGCGTAATAGATATTGTGGGAAATGCCCACGCCGAAGATATTTTTCCCCTCCGCGTCGGTCAAGTGGATGTAGGAAACAGCCTTTGCGTCGGAGCCGATGGAGATGGCGTGCTCGGAATAATCCTCAAAGTGGTAGCCGCTGATGCCGACCTGCCGCAACGCGTTGAAGAATGCGTCAATCGGGCCGTTGCCCTCGCCGGAAATTTCTGTGGGTTCGAAGCCGTTGTTTTTGATGAGCCCTACAAAGCGTCCGTGGGAGGCGGAGCCGTCCTCCGCACCCTCGTCGTAATACTTCATTTTCAGAATTTGGTAGGGGCCGTCCACATCGATATATTCCTTTTTAAACAGGTCGAACACCTGCTGCGGCGTGATCTCCGTGCCGGCCGCGTCGCAGGCTGCCTTAACCGCCTTGCCGAATTCAGGGTGCATGGCCTTGGGCAGCTCATAGCCAAAATTATTGCTCATAATAAACGCCGCGCCACCCTTGCCGGACTGGCTGTTGATGCGGATGATCGGCTCGTATTCGCGCCCGACATCCGCCGGGTCAATCGGCAGATACGGCACCTCCCAATACTGCGTGCCGCTCGTTTTCATATACTGCTCGCCCTTGTTGATTGCATCCTGATGCGAGCCGGAGAAGGCAGTAAACACCAGTGCGCCGGCATAAGGATGGCGCTCACTCACATGCATCTTCGTGGTGCGCTCATATACCTCGCGGACATGGTTGATATTGCTGAAATCGAGCTGTGGATCGACTCCCTGTGTATACATATTCAGCGCAAGCGTGACGATATCCACATTGCCGGTGCGCTCGCCGTTACCAAAGAGCGTGCCTTCAATGCGGTCCGCACCTGCCATCAGACTCAGCTCCGCGCCCGCCACGCCGGTGCCGCGGTCATTATGCGGGTGCAGGGAGATGATCGCGCTCTCCCGATTTTTCAAGTGCTTGCAGAAGTATTCGATCTGGTCGGCATAACCGTTGGGCGTGCTGCCTTCCACTGTGAGGGCAGGTTCAAAATGACCTTGTTCTCCGGCGTTGCGTCGAGCAGCTCCATAACCCGTTCGCAAATGGCAACGGCATTGTCCATCTCCGTGCCGGTGAAGCTCTCCGGAGAATACTCATAGCGGATGTTAACCTCGGGATGCTTTTTGAGCATCTCGTCCGTGAGCTCCTTGATGAGCTTTGCACCATTGGCCGCGATCTCGATGATGCCGTCCATATCCTTCTTGAACACGACCTTGCGTTGTAAGGTGGAGGTGGAGTTATAGAAATGGACAATCACATTTTTCGCGCCCTCAATTGCCTCAAAGGTCTTGCGGATCAGGTGCTCACGCGCCTGCACGAGCACCTGGATGGTCACGTCGTCCGGAATGCAGTTTTTCTCAATCAAGGTGCGAAGGATCTCATATTCCGTTTCGCTCGCGGACGGGAAGCCGACCTCAATCTCCTTCACGCCGATGTCGACCAAGAGCTGGAACATCTCCAGCTTTTCCTCCAGGTTCATGGGGTTTACCAGCGCCTGGTTGCCGTCGCGCAGATCAACGCTGCACCAGATGGGCGCATGGTCAATCACCCGATCGGGCCATTCGCGGTGCTCTAGCCTGATCGGGGTAAACGGGATATACTTTTTGCAGCCTTCATACATAATTATAGCCATCCTTCTCGGTTTTCCGCCGGTCTACCGGGAAGCGATTGAATTGATGGAGGGAGGAATTTTTTCTTTTAAAACGACAAAAACCCCGCCCCCTACAGCATAGGGGCGAGGAGGAATCTCCACGCGGTACCACCCTATTTCAGCCGCCTGACGGCAGCCCTCATCAGCCTCAATCAAGGCCTTGACCTTTAACGGGGTCCATCGTCCCACCCTATGATTTCAGGCGGGCGGCTCCGGAATGAGTTATACACATAAACGCGGTGCCGGGCTTGCAGCGAACGCCGGCTCTCTGAGACGCGCGGGGATATGTCTTGTTTCCTTCACAGCCTTTTGGGTAAACCAAAGCAGAATGTTTAATTGTAGTTGTTATTATAGAGGGAAAAAGAAGAATTGTCAACCAGCAGGCAAAAAAATATTTTTTATTTATAGAAATAAAAAGCATAAACACACTACGCTTAACATGTTGTGCCAAGGACTATGGTTCTTCAAAAAAGCAGATCGTTCTTTTGGTAGATTCTGCTTCATTTTAGTTTAAATAAATGATTTTCTATCTTTTTTATTTGTAATACTTCTCTATGATAGATGAGATTTCTTACTTTTCCGTTAATTCCACGATTAACGAATAAGACAAGTGGCTTAATTTGTGAATAATTAAAAAAAAGGGGCGTTATATGGACTATCGAATTCCTGAAAAAAAGCATATATCATCTGATATAGTTCAATGCAATGATATA
>ENA-OUNI01000598-OUNI01000598.1-human-gut-metagenome-genome-assembly--contig:-NODE-598-length-16427-cov-4.498098_pt1 | contig 16427 bp, 15 predicted proteins | sample MGYA00242499_ERZ504580 | MGnify/ENA primary metagenome ERZ504580 (study PRJEB26092, sample SAMD00036315) | human gut metagenome | host: Homo sapiens | study: EMG produced TPA metagenomics assembly of... | reverse complement strand
TCAAGGCGCAATCCGTTAAAAGTAGTAATTGGTAGTAAAATCAATCTGAAATCCTGCGAATGTGCTTGTATTTCAAGGGTTTTTCGGGATAATCAAAAATTTTTAGTTTAAAAAATTAATATTTGTTGCATAATCAAATTACATAGTATAAAATGAATATAAAACAAATACTAATAAAAAGGGAGGGTTCAAATGGATACATACATTGTTTTCTGGTTGGCAGCCACCGTAGTTTTTGTTTTAGTTGAGCTTATGACAGTCGGGCTCACATCCATATGGTTTGCGGCAGGCTCATTTGTAGCGTTTATAATCGCACTGCTTGGCGGCAATGTCGTGGTTCAGGGAATTGCATTTATACTCGTTTCAGTCGTGCTTTTAGCTCTCACAAAGCCATGGGCCGGGAAGTACATCAATTCCAGGACAGTGAAGACAAACGTGGACAGTCTGGTCGGAGAAAGAGCTGTGCTCACCGAGGATGCTGACAGCATGAAGCAGACAGGAAAAGCCGTTGTAAACGGTCAGGAGTGGACAGTCAGACCGCAGGACGAGACCCAGGTCATAAGAAAAGGCGAGCTTATCGAGGTAGTAAAGATAAGCGGAGTAAAACTAATTGTAAAAAGGGTAAAGGAGGCTTAACCGGAAATGGAAGGATTAATAGCACTTGCAGTGTTACTCGTAATTGTACTTATAGTACTGGTAAACTGCATCAAAATCGTGCCACAGGCACATGCAATGGTAATTGAGCGTTTGGGAGGATATCTCACCACATGGAGCGTAGGACTTCACCTCAAGGTGCCATTTATCGACAGAATAGCAAAGAGAGTCATCTTAAAGGAGCAGGTGGTAGATTTCCCGCCACAGCCTGTAATCACAAAGGATAATGTAACAATGCAGATAGACACTGTAGTATATTTCCAGATTACAGATCCAAAGCTCTACGCATACGGAGTAGAGAATCCAATCATGGCAATTGAGAACCTCACAGCCACAACACTTCGTAACATCATCGGAGACTTAGAGCTTGATGAAACACTCACCAGCCGTGAGACAATCAACACCAAGATGCGCGCAACACTCGATGTGGCAACAGATCCATGGGGTATCAAGGTAAACCGTGTCGAGCTCAAGAACATCATACCTCCAAAGGCCATCCAGGATGCCATGGAGAAGCAGATGAAGGCAGAGCGTGAGAGACGAGAGGCCATTCTTCGTGCAGAGGGTGAGAAAAAATCAACAATCCTTGTTGCAGAGGGAAATAAAGAGTCAGTCATCCTCGATGCCGAGGCTGAAAAGCAGGCAGCCATCCTTCGCGCAGAGGCAAAGAAGGAGGCAACAATCCAGGAGGCAGCAGGTCAGGCAGAGGCTATCCTCAAGATACAGCAGGCCAATGCAGACGGACTTCGCATGTTGAAGGAGGCAAATCCGGATAACGCAGTGCTCCAGATAAAGAGCTTGGAGGCATTTGCTAAGGCAGCAGACGGCAAGGCTACAAAGATAATCATCATCAGAGATTCAGGGGATTGCAGGTCTTACAAAGTCAATTGCAGAGATAGCTGCGGATAAGATTGAGAAGTAATTATATTTAATCAAAATGAATACCGGAAGATGAGAGCACACAAAAAGCATCGCATGTATCGTATCAGATATATGCGGTGCTTTTTAGACTGCACAGAATTGTATTAAGATTCTCTCTGCTACACAGAAATGCCATATATTCCTCATAATCATAACTACGGTTCACACCTAACAGTGTGAACAGCAACGATTTGAGTATAACTGATTGAGTATAACTGATAAATATAGTACTAGGAATAATCCCCACAAAGTGGTATACTCTCTAGTAGGTATATCAATCGATGCGGCTGCACAAAGGTGTGGCCGGTAACTATTAATTTGTAGTACATTCTCGAAACCGCAACCGTTGCACCGGCAGCATCAGCGCAACGCACCGGGGATAAGGAGAGTAAAATGAAGAAAAAAATAAAATTCAAGGGCAGGCTGAAAAGCTACATGTGCTGGCCGCTATATCTGACGTTTGTGTGGATATGTGCTGACGGAATAGCACTGCGCTATGACAGAAGGCTTGGCTATGGCATGGTAGGCTTTACAGTGTTTTACTTTGCGCTTGTGCTGTTTTTGTATGTCAGAAGCAAGTCAGTCGTTGCAAATGAGCTGATAAGCTTTGCAACACAGTATTCATCGGTGCAGAAGAGGCTGCTTAATGAGTTTGAGGTGCCGTATGCCCTGCTTGAATACTCCGGCAAGATACTCTGGGTAAATGACAAATTCGCAGAGCTAATGGGTGTGGATAAAAAATATCACAAATCCATCACGACACTTTTTCCGACAGTGACCAGAGAGCTTCTCACCAAGAGTGATGCGCCGACAGACTTCAAGATAGTAAATGAGGAGGAGGACAGCATAGTCCGTCTGTCCGTCAAGCGAATATATTTCAACTCTATCGCAGAGGAAAATGAGATAATCGACACAAATGAAGCAGACCAGTTTTTGACGGCGCTGTACGTATTTGATGAGTCGGAGCTTTATCACTGCAAGAAAGAAATCACAGAGCAGAAGCAGGTCTCAGCGCTTGTATATATTGACAACTATGATGAGGCACTCGACAGCATAGAGGACGTAAAGAGGTCACTGCTCGTTGCACTTATCGACAGGCGTGTAAACCAGTATTTTGCCAAGTATGACGGACTTGTCAGAAAGATAGAAAACGACAAATACTTCGTGGTGTTCAAGTACAAGTACCTTGACAGCATGAAGGAGGACAAGTTCAAGGTGCTCGACGAGGTCAAGGCTATAAAGGTCGGCAACGAGATGGCGGTCACGCTCAGTATCGGAATCGGTATAAAGAGCGATAAGTATAATGAAAACTACGTATATGCGCGAAATGCCATAGACTTGGCCCTCGGACGAGGCGGTGATCAGGTAGTTATAAAGGATCATGACGATATCCTGTATTTTGGCGGCAAGTCAAAGCAGGTGGAGAGCAAGACAAGGGTAAAGGCAAGAGTCAAGGCACAGGCGCTTCAGGAAATCATTGAGACCTGTGAGAACGTACTTATCATGGGCCACAGCATCACAGATGTAGACTCGCTTGGAGCAGGCATAGGTATATACTGTGCAGCCAAGAATCTCGACAAAAAGGCACAGATAGTAATAAATGACCCGACAAGCTCAGTCAGACCTCTCATGGAGACATTTTCAGAGGCAAAGGGCTACCCGGCGGATATGTTTATAAACAGCGAAGAAGCTCTTGAGATGGTGAGCAAGGATACTCTTGTCATGGTGGTGGACACCAACAGGCCAAGCTACACAGAGTGCCCTGAGCTCCTCAGAAAGACTGGAAAGATAGTCGTATTTGACCACCACAGACAAAGCAGCGAGATAATAGAGAATCCTATACTCTCATATATCGAGCCGTATGCATCAAGTGCGTGTGAGATGGTCGCAGAGGTATTGCAGTACTTCAACGACGGAGTCAAGATCAATGCGACAGAGGCCGACTGCATCTACGCAGGAATCCTCATCGACACCAACAACTTTATGACGAAGACAGGCGTGCGTACATTTGAGGCGGCAGCCTTTTTGAAGCGCTCAGGCGCAGAGGTAACACGCGTCAGAAAGATGCTTAGAAATGACATGGCATGCTACAAGGCAAGAGCCGAGGCAGTACGCCATGCAGAGGTATACAGGAGCTCGTTTGCCATATCGGTATGCCCTAGCGAGAATGTGGAGAGCCCGACAATCGTCGGTGCACAGGCGGCAAATGAGCTGCTCAACATAATAGGAATCAAGGCATCATTTGTGCTCACGGAGTACAATGACAAGATTTATATCAGCTCTCGTTCAATCGACGAGATAAATGTCCAGATAATCATGGAGAAGCTGGGCGGCGGCGGACACTTAAATGTGGCAGGCGCGCAGCTGACAGGCGTTACTATCGTGCAGGCAAAGCGCATGATACAGGATACACTGGATGAAATGCTAAAAGAAGGAGACATAGAAGAATGAAAGTAATCTTATTACAGGACGTAAAACCATTAGGCAAAAAAGGCGAGATAGTAAACGTAAGTGACGGCTACGCCAGAAACAATATCATACCTAAAAAGCTCGGAGTAGAGGCTACTCCAAAGAACTTAAATGACTTAAAGCTTCAGAATCAGCATGCTGACAAGGTGGCACAGGAAAACTACGAGAGTGCACTTGCGCTCGCAAAGGTCGTAGAGAGCACAAAGGTAGTAGTAAAGCTGCGCTCAGGTGAGGGCGGCAGAACCTTCGGCTCCATCTCCACCAAAGAGATATCGGCTGCAGCAAAGGAGCAGCATGGCTTAGAGCTCGATAAGAAAAAGATGCAGCTTAACGAGTCAATCAAAGCACTCGGCAATTACGAGGTTCCTGTCAAGCTTCATCCAAAGGTAACAGCAAACCTCACAGTATCAGTAGTTGAAGGATAGGAGGAATCCCCTTGGAAGAAGCATTAATCAAACGAATAATGCCAAACAGCCTTGAGGCAGAGCAGTCCGTGGTCGGCTCCATGATTATGAGCAAGGATGCCATAGTGACCGCCAGCGAGATGCTCCTTAAGGAGGATTTTTATCATCAGCAGTACGGCATCATATTTGAGACCATGGTTGAGCTCTTTACGGAGGGTCAGCCTGTAGATCTCGTTACACTCCAGAACCGTTTAAAGGAAAAGGATGTGCCGCAGGAAATACAAAGCCTTGACTTTGTGAGAACTCTCGTCACCAGTGTGCCGACCTCTGCCAACATCAAGTACTATGCCAATATCGTAAAAGAAAATGCCATAAAGCGAAAGCTCATCCATGTGACAGAGGATATAGAGAACGAGTGCTACGCCGGCAAGGAATCGCTAGAGAGCGTACTCGACAAGACAGAACACGATGTATTTGAGCTGCTTTCCACAAGGCAGACAGGTGACTACGTGCCAATCCGTACTGTAGTCATGAATGCCCTCGAGAAAATCGAGAAAGCAGCACAGCAGGAGGGCACAGTAACAGGAATCCCGACAGGCTTCATAGACTTAGACTACAGGACAGCGGGACTTCAGCCGTCAGATCTCGTGCTCGTGGCAGCCCGTCCGTCAATGGGAAAGACAGCCTTCGTCCTCAATATAGCACAGCATGTGGCATTCCACGCACATCTGTGTACTGCCATATTCTCACTTGAGATGTCGAAGGAGCAGCTCGTAAACCGTCTGTTCTCACTCGAATCAAAGGTAGATGCGCAGGCACTGCGTACAGGAAATCTGTCTGATGCCGACTGGGAAAAGCTGGTCGAGGGAGCCGGAATCATCGGAGACTCCGAGCTCATCATAGACGACACTCCGGGTATCAGCATATCAGAGCTTCGAAGCAAGTGCCGTAAATACAAGCTCGAACACGACTTAAAGCTCGTCATCATCGATTACCTGCAGCTCATGACAGGCTCAGGACGAGGCTCAGAATCGCGTCAGCAGGAAATCTCAGACATATCACGTTCACTTAAGGCACTCGCCAGAGAGCTTTCAGTCCCTGTAGTGGCCCTCTCCCAGCTTTCACGAGCTGTAGAGCAGCGACCGGACCACAGACCGATGCTTTCTGATCTTCGAGAGTCAGGAGCTATCGAGCAGGATGCCGACGTCGTTATGTTCATCTATCGTGATGACTACTACAACAAGGACACCGAGCTCAAGGGTATCTCAGAGATCATCATGCTAAACAGCGTAATGGTCCAATCGGCACCGTAAACCTTGCATGGCTGCCTGAGTACACGAAGTTTGCGAATCTGGAGCATTAAGACTAAAACACAAAAAGAATAAAGAGACAATCCATCCCGGCTTGCGTCATAGGATAAAGTTAAGTATCCTGATGTGGGCCGGGATTTTTCAAAATCTCTTTATACTTAAAAAGAGAAGAAAGCTATAAACTTTCCCGCAATTCATCCGATATATTCCTTAGAATAGGGTAAGAACAACAGTCAATTGCAACATATTTTCACACGGAGGTGTTAGAGATGGCAATAGAGGCAATCAAGGGTGCAGGAATGGTCTATCAGGGAAGTACATCAACTGCACAGATAAAGGAACAGGCACAGGGAAGGACAGAGGTGTCCAGTGCGGACAATCAGGTCGTGTCTGACAGCATCGCAAGGAATATTCAGGCGATGAATACGAAGGAAGCAAGCGGTGATTCAGCCGGTGATGCCGGAGCGCGGGGACAGGCACAGGCTGCTGCACAAAAGCAGAATGAGAAGAATATGCAGCTTAAAAAGGCTGTGGATGATATCAACAAGAGCGCGTTGGCTGACCAGTCGGAGGCAGTGTTCGGCATCCATGAGAAGACTAACCGCGTGACAATAAAGATAGTTGATAAGAAGACAAAGGAAGTCATCAAGGAGTTTCCGCCGGAGAAGACGCTCGACATGATAGCGAAGGTCTGGGAGATGGCAGGACTCATGGTAGATGAGAAGAGATAGGAGGACACCATGGCAATCAGATTATCGGGAATGACATCAGGCCTGGATACAGATTCTATTGTAAAGGCAATGGTATCGTCATATACCACCAGAAAAGAGAAATATCAGAAGGCGCAGACTAAGCTTGAGTGGACACAGGATGCGTGGAAATCCCTTAATACCAAGGTGTACAGCTTGTACAGCAATATTTCCAATCTGCGATTTTCTACAGCATACAACTTAAAGAAGACATCAGTTTCGGATACTACCAAGGCCACAGTAAAGGCAGGCTCCGGTGCACCAAGCGGCACACAGTCGCTGAAAATCAAGCAGATGGCAAAGGCCGGATATATGACCGGAGCAGAAATTAAGGCAGACAGTGAGAAGACTACACTTGCCCAGCTCGGTTACACAGGTGGTGATGCCAAGCTTGAGGTAAAGATGGGCGATGAGACCAAGTCCATCACGCTCAGCGCATCATCTACCATGAACGACGTGGTAAAGGAACTCAGGAATGCGGGGCTTGATGCAAACTACGATTCAAGCTACAAGAGATTTTATATCAGCTCAAAAAAGACAGGCGTGGCAAACGATTTTACCATAACCGGCAGCAATATAGATGGAGCATCAGCACTTTATAGCCTGGGAATAGCATATGGTGGTGAAAAGACCACTACCGGTACTTATTCATCCAATCCATATGATGAGTATGCAGCTTTACATGGAGTTTCAGACGATGAGACCAGAGCCAAAATCGAGGCAGCTGTTACAAACTACAATAATCTGACAACAGATGCGGCGAAGATGAATGCGCAGAGCAAAAATCTTATGAATGCTGTAAATTATGGCTATTCATATGCCACACTTCAGGGCATTTATGAGAAGCTGGATGCAAACAATGCAGGAGATAGTGATAAGCTGAAGCTGCTTGAGAAGCTTGGCTCATCTCGTGATGGCGCATTGATTTCAAAGAATGGTGACAGCTATGATACATATACAAAGACCACACTGACCGATACAAATGGAAATACTCTCTATAAGTATATTGACAGCGACAACAATAGCCACTATATTGCAGCCGTTGCTGATAAGGACAAGGATACCACATCGTACTATGATGTGACAGAATCTACGAGGACAGCTTATACGGACGCTGATGGCAAGGAGCTTGAAGCAGTACCTACAGTAGTCGATGATACAACACTGAAAGTCGGTGATAAGACTTACAAGAAGGACGAGACAGACGGCAAGTACTATCTGCAAAAGGAAGATGGCACAGCTGATAAAACTGATTCCATCACTGTTTCACAAAAGACCGAGTACACTATTGCGGCAGATGCCGTAAACAAGACTGGCATAGAGTCAGCTTCAGTAGCGTATGACACAATCATCAAGTCAATGGATGAAAAGACTAAAAGCTCATACGATGAGGCTCTTGCGTCAGTTCAGGCATTTGAGAATTCAAAGGACGAAGTGCTAGGAAGCGATGACAAGTACTCGGTTGCAAGCCTCACCAAGGCTATTCAGAATGCTTATGCAGGCAATGGAAAGGAAGCCGTAGAGCAGCTTTTAGCAGGAAACGGAAACGAGACTGACGGCTTTGTAAATAAAGCAAACGCTTTGGAGGAGGCCGCAGAGGCCAACACAAAAAAAGCAGCAGATAGCAATATTGTAAAGGAGCTTGCCTCAAAGCAGAAGGATTCGGCTGAGTATACACAGGCGCTAAACGACCTGCTTGACAGGGTAAACACTGCATACACGCTTCAGAATAAGGCACTTTTCAATTCACAGGTGAAGAAGGTCGCAGGACAGGATTCGGAGATTGAGCTGAACGGTGTAAAATATACAGGTGACAGTAACAGCTATTCAATCAATGGACTGACAATCGAGGCACTTGCTGAGACCGGAGACAGTGCTATAAGCATTACAACCAGCACAGATACACAGGTGTATATGATAAGGTAAAGGATTTTCTGACAGAGTACAACAACATCATCAACGAGATGACGAAGCTATACAATGCTGATTCAGCAGGAAGCTACGAGCCGCTCACGGATGATGAAAAGGATCAGATGTCTGATAAAGAGATTGAGAAGTGGGAGACAAAGATTAAGGACTCTCTGCTTCGCAGGGATTCTACACTTGGCAGCGTAATGACAGCAATGCAGACAGCATGATGTCATCAGTGAGATAGGTGGCAAGAAGTACTCGCTCTCAAGCTTTGGAATCAGTACACTTGGATTTTTGAATGCAGCGGAGAATGAGCAGAATGCATATCACATTGATGGTGATGAGGATGACGCCAATACATCCGGCAAGACAGATAAGCTCATGGCAGCTATAAACGATGATCCGGATACGGTAATGCAGTTTATGCAGCAGCTTTCAACTAATCTGTATAGTGCAATCGGTGACAAGATGAAGTCTACAGATTTGAGCTCAGCATTTACCATCTACAATGACAAGCAGATGAAGACAGAGTACACTAACTACACCAAGACTATTAAGGAATGGGAGAAAAAAATCTCAGATCGTGAGGATTACTACTACAACAAGTTTACTCAGATGGAGTCAGCTATGACCAAGCTCAACAGCACACAGAGCTCAATTAGCAGCTACTTCTCATAAAAAGATACCAGGGAGGGTATATTATGTTACAAAATAAAGCATACGCAGCATATGCAAACAACAAAATCATGACTGCATCACCGGCAGAGCTTACACTCATGCTGTATGATGGTGCAATCAAATTTTGCAATATTGCAATCATGGCAGTGGAGAAGGAGGATATCCAGCAGGCTCACACAAACATCCGCAAGGTTGAGCGTATCATAGAAGAGTTCCAGTCCACACTTGATGACAAATATCCGGTATCAAAGGATTTTAACAATGTATATACATATCTTCACAGACGTCTTGTCGAGGCAAACATAAAGAAGGACAAGGAGATTCTTGAGGAGGTGCTTGAGCACCTGCGCACTATGCGTGACGCGTGGAAAGAGGTCATGCAGGCCACATGTAACGGAAACAAGCTGCATGTATCATAGATAAATGTATCATAAATCACCGACAGGATTATAGAGAGTTTTTAACTTAAACAAAACGCAGAGACAGCAGCATGAAGCTAGTTTGTTTGTGCGTTTTGTGCTATCATAGAGATGATTATAGTTAAAAACAATCGAAAATACAGGGGGAACACAATGGAACAGACATACATAGACATAATGATACAAAGCCTGGAGAAAAAGGAGCAGGTACTCGACCGGATAATAGAGCTTGATATCAAGCAGAAGAACCAGCTCGAGGATCCACAGCTCACACCTGACGACTTCGACGAGGTAGTTGAGGCAAAGAGCAGGCTTATCGACCAGCTCAATAATTTAGACTCAGGCTTTGAGAAGCTTTTTGAACGTACAAAGGAAGAACTGAATGGTCACAAAGAGGACTACAAGGAGCAGATACGCACCATGCAGGAGCATATCCGCAGTATCACGGACAAGAGCGTAAAAATACAGAGTCAGGAGGCCCGCAACAAGGATCTCATGACTCTGAAATTTGCGTCCATAAAGAAGCAGGCCCGCGAGGTGCGTGTCGGCACGCAGGCCGCAAGCCGCTACTACAAGTCCATGTCAGGAACCGGATATATGGAGCCGCAGTTTATGGACAATAAAAAGTGAAAAGTTTAATTTAATATTTCACCTCAATATCCCCAAGCCCTGAGTCGATAACCAGGTGCTTTTTGGCATGCTCATTTACCTCATACTCATCATCATAGTCATTGCCGTTGATTGTGATATCGCCTGTACCTGAGTCCAGGTCCATCATGTAACCGTCAAGTGACTGTGAGGATGTCACAGTGATGTTACCTGTACCGCCGTCGATATCCATCTCGTCAAAGGCACAGTTTTCAAAGCTAAGATTGCCGGTTCCGCCATCCACATCACATGTGGCGAAGCTGCAGTCTGTGACATATAAATCGCCTACACCGGTGTCAAATTCTGCATCGGATGCGGTCAGGGAATTAAGGTTTACCTCGCCTACACCGGTATCAAGTGAGAGCTTGTTCAATGCTGTGCCCTCAGGAATGGTAACAGTGATTTCACTTGTGGTGTTTCTTTTGTAGTTGGCTCCTTTGCTTTGGGATATTGTGAGGGTATCGCCTGTGCTCCTAATCTTTGGAACCAGTCGCTTGTTACATTTGTATGAGACCGTGTAGCTGTCACCGGTTTTTACGTTGATGTTCGATATGGTTGTATCAAATACCAGGTTTGAAAATTCATCGACTGAAAGCTCCTCTGTGCATACGTTTCCGAGAGGCTTGTCTGAGCGCGGAATCAGATTGTCAAACAGGCCTAGGGCAAAGCCCCCGATATGGTAGAGACTCCCGGCGATGATGCAGACCACGGTAATTATTGTAATTATTATTAGATATATATTCTTTTTCATGACTTGTCTCCATTTCTGAATTATCTTGTTGCATAATTTGTTTTGTGATTATTCAAAATATGCTACACACATTTTTGACTGTCCTGGTTTCCATTAATTTCCATGTTTATCGCCGAGCAGATTTTCCACCAGCGAATTGATGATTGCAGCTATTGGCCAGATAATCCATGTGATACCCCAGTCAAAGGTAATAAAGCTCCAGCATAGATAGATGCATGTGACAGTTGACCAGTAGACTGACATGATTGCAGCCACAACAGGGTTTTCATAGTGCACCTTGCCATCGTGTGAATTGGCAAAATTACCGCCCATAGTCTGTGCTCCGTTCAGGGAAAGAAGCTTGTCAAAGCTTGATTTCTTCATGTTTGTGAATACTATCATGAATACACCGATTGCTATAAACACGAGCACGAGTCCGCCTGAAAGTGAGTCTGCGAAGGTGCTTTTGGTGTTCAGTGAGCTGATTATGATTGCCGGCACTGCGCAGAGTATGCAGAGCATGATACCCACTGTTAAAAGCATCGCATGTGTGGAGCGGTAGCTTTCCTTTCGCTCGATGACCCAGTTTGCTGTTTCAAAGTCTATGCAGTAAGGCTCTTTTTTCAGGTAGCTCCATTTAGATGAGAGAGAACCTGAGAAGATAAAGAAGCCGACTGCCACAGCGATACAAACGAACAGGAACGTGATGCCGATTGCATCAGATGCGTCCGGTGAAGCGAGTGAACGCGGAATGCATTCGCTGAATATCGGTCCAAGACTTGCGATTATGCAAAGCAGCACTCCAAAGGCAGTGAGATATGCGTGCTTTGCTGAATCCATGAGAAATGCAGCTGCAGTCTCGCGGGAGAGTGTTTTGGCGGCAGGCATTGCCTGACTGGGATCCACGAAGCTTTTGATGCCGAGTGAGTCGGCGAGCTCGTCAAGGTTTCCAAACTCTGATATGACGATTCCTATGGCCTCGTTATCGGATTTGCCCTCGGATATTAATTCGTTGTATTTATCCTCCATCATCTGATAGAGCTCATATTTGGCTTTTTGCACCTCGGGGGTATTCGGGAGGTGCGAAAACATATTTTCCAGATAATTCTTTATAGTTTCCATAAAATGTCTCCTTTAAAATCGTATGAATTTGCTTACTACATCAAGTGTCAGCTTCCATTCCTCGCATTTCATCCTGTAATATTCTCTGCCGGAATTGGTAATCTGATAGTAGGTCCGCCTTTTGCCGCTTGCATTGTCGCTCGAAGAGAATGATGTGATATAACCGTTTTTCTCAAGGCGGGTAAATGCAGAGTAGAGAGTTGTTTCTTTTATGACGTATTTTTCCTCGGATATTAGCTTTATCTGCTTTGAAATCTCGTAGCCGTAGGATGGTCTGTCGAGGAGCAGGTAGAGTATGATGGTATCGTTGTATCCGCGGATGACATCGCTGCTTATATTTAGCATTATTCACCTCCTGTATCAAGTGTTTAATTTCATCTTAAAATTATTCAATACTACGTGTAACGTACTACGAGTGTCATACTATGTCTGTCGTAGTAAACATATCACATGTTGTTTTTCGTGTCAACCGTGATTTTAAAAAGTTAGCCATTCCGTACAAAAATTAGCGGTAAAATACATTGACACAGCCCATGTCATTTGATATATTTTTTTAGAAGCAAAGGCGATTAATTAAATACACACTACCTCTGAGGGAGTAGTTCGCGTACCATTACATATACGTGGTTTGTCAACAGACCGGTCAATAGACCTGGCAAACATTAAAGAATGAGACTCAAGTATGCAGCACACAATAAAGCTATAAAAGTCATATAATTATTGCTTTATAAAATCTCGTGTCTGCATGCGAGGGTCTCATTTTTTCATATGCTTATCCGTGAGAAATTAATCGCCGCACACTAGGCAAAAGGGAGAAAAATATGGTATTATTTATTGAAATCCTGCTCATAGGAGTAGGTTTGTCAATGGACGCCTTCGCAGTATCCATCTGCAAGGGGCTTGGAATGACAAAGGTAAACAGAAAGCAGGCGCTGACAATCGGTCTGTATTTCGGAGGATTTCAGGCGCTCATGCCGTTTATCGGCTATATGCTGGGCATCCGCTTTGAGAAGTATATCACAAGCATTGACCACTGGATAGCATTCATTCTGTTAGGATTTATCGGTGGAAAGATGGTTTATGAGGCAGTAAAGGAAAAGGATGATGACGCGGTCATGGAAAAAGACCTGGCGCTCAATCAGGGAGAGATGCTTCTGCTTGCAATTGCGACAAGCATCGATGCGCTTGCAGTCGGAATCATGTTTGCATTTACCTATGACAGCTTAAACATCTACTGGGCTATTGCAATCATCGGACTTACAACCTTCGTGCTCTCAATCATCGGAGTCATAGTCGGAAACTTTTTCGGCAATAAATATAAAAAGAAATCAGAGATAGCCGGAGGAATCATTCTCATACTCATAGGTGTGAAGATATTGCTTGAGCACCTGGGTATTATAAGTTTTTAATGAGCGTGTTATGATATGACAGAAACTGTGGCTGGGATTACATTTCAGATACTATAAGAAATGAAATAATATAGAATACAAAAATAAAAAACGGAGGAATCAACATGGAAAATTTCATCAATAATGCACCGTTTATAGTGGTGCTGCTCTGCCTCATAGTGGGCTTTGTGTTTTTGGTAAAGGGCGCAGACCTGTTCGTGGAGGGCAGCTCAAGCGTGGCAAAGCGCTTCAAGGTGCCGTCACTTATCATTGGACTAACAATTGTTGCGATGGGAACCTCACTTCCTGAAACAGCGGTCAGTGTGGCAGCATCCATAGCACACAATAATACGCTTGCAGTCAGCAACGTGACAGGCTCAAACATATTTAACCTCATGGTAGTAATCGGCGTGTGCGCTTTGATGACACCGATAGTGGTGGACGGAGCATCATTAAAAAGGGATTTCCCATTTTCGATGATATGTGCCATTTTACTTCTTGTCATGGGAACAATCGGCATGACACTCGGCAGAGTGGACGGAATAATACTGCTCGGCTGCTTTGCAGGATATATTTTCTACCTTATCAGACACACATTAAAGCAGAACAGGCAGTCATCAGATGAGGAGGTCGATGAGATACCTCTCATCTCAATGCCAAAAGCAGTGATTTTCATTCTGATCGGAGCTGTCGGCATCGCAGTAGGCGGAGATGTCGTAGTAGACAGTGCAAGCCGCATAGCGATTGACCTTGGAATGAGCCAGACACTTGTCGGACTGACCATCGTATCTATCGGAACATCGCTTCCGGAGCTTGTGACATCAATAGTCGCAGCCAGAAAAAATGAGGTCGATATGGCACTCGGAAATGCAGTCGGCTCATGCATTTTCAACATACTCATGGTGCTCGGAATTGCATCAGCCATCAGCCCGATAGCATTCATACAGGAAAATATCATAGATATTATCGTGCTTGTGGTATTTTCACTCATCGTGTGGATTATGGCATGGACAAAACGTGAGATAAAAAGAGGCGAGGGCATCATCATGCTGCTAATGTATGCAGCATATACAGCGTATATTATTATACGATAGGGTAAAATACCTTTTGAACCTTTAATGCATAATATTACTTAGAAAATGTGCAGATACTTATTGAGTATCTGCATTTTTTTTAGTCAAATATATGCATAAAGGAGGAAAATATGCAACAAAATATGTCAATGCAAAATATATCAATAGTAAATAGAAAATTTCCCACAAATTTTACACAGCCATCTCAATATATTTTCAATTATTTGTTACGCTTATAAGTGCAGAAATAAAGATTACAAAACATGTACGAATATTTTTATGAAAAGCAGACTATAATTTATGATTAAGTAACAAAACAGGAGGCAATAATTTGACATACGATGAGATAAAAAAGAATAAGGAGGTCTGTGAATGTTTAAAGAAAGGGAATGAAAACCTTGGAGTATTGGGCTTTACAGACCATTCGGCAGCTCATTGCACAATGGTAGCCAAAAGAGCAGCATATATATTAAAGAAATTCGGTTACAGCGAATCTGATATTGAAATGGTAAAAATCGCGGGATTTATGCATGATATCGGAAATGTGGTAAACAGAAGCCGTCATGCGGAATATGGTGCAATACTGGCAAACGAGATACTCAAAGAAACAGATATGAGTCTGAAAGATAGGATAACGGTTGTGTCTGCGATAGGACATCATGATGAGTCAACCGGAGGGGCAACGGATCCTATTTCAGCAGCACTCATCATAGCAGATAAAACCGATGTGCGCAGAAACCGTGTAAGGAACAAGGCAAAAGAAAATTTTGATATACACGACAGGGTAAATTATGCAGTAACAGATGCAGCTCTTAAGATAAATATGGATAAAAAAGTCATAGCGCTTAATCTGCAGATTGATACGAAAATCTGCTCTATGTATGAGTATTTTGAAATTTTCCTGGGTCGAATGATGATGTGCCGTGGCGCAGCAGAGGTGCTGGGTGCAACCTTTAAGCTTACGGCAAATGGTTCGAAGGTGTTATAGAAAATCGTGTCGTTTGTCAGATTTCAGAGGGATAGTTCATCCTTTTTGTGGATGAATTGATTCAAGGATTCAGAACAGGTATTATAACGGTGGCGGAATATATATCATTTTCGTGATTGATCACGCAGAAACCACCGCATGCCTCGGCTGAGTCCTTTACATTTTTCAGACCATATCCGTGAATAAAATCTATTTTTTCAAAATCATCAGTGCTTGTCAGGATCTGCAATCACATATGTGTTTGCAACGTGTATGGTAAAGGTGCCGTCTACAGTTCTTACCGCAACCTTGATATTTGCTCCGATTTGTCCACGGCAGGCATTAAGCGCATTATCAAGCAGATTTCCGAGAATGATAGTCAGGTGATAATCATTGACAGGAATAGTGGCTTTGTCAAATTTCAGATTGGTGTGCAGAGTGATACCTTGGGCTTTTGTCTGAAGCAGCAGGTTGCTTACAAAGGCATCTATAACGAGATTTCCTGTATTAATAGTACAATAGCGTGATTCGAGGTCGTGCATAATCTCTTTAGAATAAGGGATTATATCGTCATATTTTTTCTCAGTAACACAATTTTCAATATAAAACAGATGCTTTTTGGTGTCGTGCATAAAGCTACGTATATTTTTGTAGGCAGCACCCAGTTGCTCGTATTTGTTGCGCTGAAATTCAATCTGTTCTTTTTGGATGGTAAGCTGAAAGCGGAGCTCTTCGTTTTCGAGGACGTTGTAAAACAATATATAGTTCATAATATTTATAAACAATACAAAGGCTGCTAAAATGAAAAAGGCAGACGGAATATTTATATTTAGATATAAAATTGGTTTTGATAGTAACAGGCACATAGAAAGTACCGGAATAACCAATAAAATTATTGTATAACTTAAAGAATGAACAAAAGCCTCCTTTTTCCAGATAAAATGAATCAGTATTGAAAAAATAAGGAAAAACATATTCGCCAAT
>ENA-OUNI01000597-OUNI01000597.1-human-gut-metagenome-genome-assembly--contig:-NODE-597-length-16434-cov-3.272214_pt1 | contig 16434 bp, 18 predicted proteins | sample MGYA00242499_ERZ504580 | MGnify/ENA primary metagenome ERZ504580 (study PRJEB26092, sample SAMD00036315) | human gut metagenome | host: Homo sapiens | study: EMG produced TPA metagenomics assembly of... | reverse complement strand
CAAAATTTAAGGAGACAGTCTGCTTAATGCAAACTGCCTCCCGCCTTAGAAATAATATAATCAAATTATTTAATTTAATTAAATCAAAACTCAAATTACATAAGTCCATGTGTCCTGTTGTAAGCATTGCAGATCATATTTGAGTTCTTGATAAGGATATGCATAGCGATGAATGGTCCGATTCCACAGATAAGTGTACCAAATATGCACCACATCAAAACAGTGGTTCCATTCTCCTGAATGCCAAGTCCGTATCTGCTGCATTATTTGCCAGTCTGTTGCCCAGCTTATAGTACCAGTACCATGCATAAATACCGCATGTAATCATTGAAAGCAGGATAAATGCTACGAGACCTGATGTATTCTCGCCATCTCCATCACATGCTACATTGACATCATGAGCCATCTTGTAGATGAAATAATATCCATAAATACCACATGTAATAATAGACAGGATGATGTATGAGGCAAGACCTCTGTCATCCTTTAACTTCTCTCCCCTGTATGGTGGAGGAGTCTGACCACCATTGTTCTGGTAGCCTGTATTGTACTGTCCGGCTCCGTTATTCTGGTAGCCTGCGTTGTACTGTCCGGCTCCATTATTCTGGTAGCCTGCGTTGTTCTGGTAGCCTCCATTGTACTGTCCACCTGCATTCTGCTGGTTTGCACTGTTTCCTGTGAAAGACTGCTTTACCTCATCAAATGCACTTCCAAGCTCCTGCTCTGCTGCATTGAAGGCCTCTCCTGCTTTGTTGACAAAATCCTGTGCCTTGGAAACAGGTGCTCCACAGTATGGACAGAATTTTGTTGAATCAGGAATTTCTTTTCCACATTTCTCACAAAACATCTTCTTTCTCCTTTTTATTTGCTATTTATTATACGGATGATACGAAACAGGATGTTGTTTTGCGGCTCAAAAACCACTACATCATCGCCTGACCATATCAATCTGCATATATAAACTATAGCAAACATAATGATGATTGTAAATATAATTATTTTATAAATTTTAATATTTATTTTAGATTTACACAAAAGCACTATTACCGCAATAGGCACAAGCCAAAAAAGCGGATGGTATGCAAATGCCTTTGCTATATCAAGCTGTAAAAATGCCATCCATGCCCTCGACATGCCACAGCCTGCACATGATATTCCGGTGATGAACTTAATGGGACATGTGATGCCTATCGACTCCATAGCTGTGTAAAGTACCACTACGGCTGTGACAGCACATATGAGCTCTTTTCTTTCATTTTTTCTTCTATTATTTCTTTTATTGTCCATACAAATGTTATCTCAAAAAGTATGCACTGTAAGGTGGCAGCTCAAGGCCACCGTTTAATGTAACCTGCTCACCTGTAATCAGGTCTGTGGCATCACCCTTTCCCATATCAAAGCCCGCGAAAAACGGCTGGTCTGCGGCATTGATGCACACAAACACCTTTTCGTCATCACATTCACGACCGAAAACGCACTGTCCGTTTGTGAGCACAACCGAATAGAAATTACCGTAGCAGAGTGCCTTTGACTGCTTCTTTGCCTCTGCGAGCTTTGAAATCCATTCAGTCAGCTCATTGTACTGTGGCGCTTCAAAGCATGCCCTCAGAGCCGGGTCACCATCTTCTTTTTTTGCCTTCTCTCCCCACTCACTGCCATAGTACACACAAGGGATGCCCGGCATACCAAATGCAATTGCATAGATTAGTGGCAGATGCTTTTCATTGGTCAGTATGCTTGCCACTCTTGTCACATCATGATTGTCCACAAATGACAGGAGGTGCTTACCCTTGTAGAGAGTCCACTGCTCCGGTCCGAACTGTCTGAGAAGCGAATGATTTATCTCAAACATATTCATGGAATTAAAGCTCGAGTACAGACCCTTATAGCACTCATAGTTCGTTACCGAGTGAAGCATTGCATCATTCATAATCTGGTTGTAGTCACCATGCAGTGTCTCTCCCACCAGGAAGAAATCCGGCTTTAGTGAGTCGCAGAACTCCCTTAGTCTTCTGATGAAATCATGGTCGAGGCAGTATGCCACATCAAGTCTCAGCCCGTCTATATCAAACTCGTCTACCCAGCCCTTTATCGCTGAAAAGATATGCTGGATACATCCTCATTTCTCAGATTAAGCTTGACCAGATCATAGTTTCCTTCCCAGCCCTCGTACCACAATCCATCATTATAGTTTGAATTGCCATCGAACGCTATACGGTCAAACCAGTTTACATATGGTGAGCTTTCTCTGTTTTTAAGCACATCCTGAAATGCCCAGAAGCCTCTTCCCACATGATTGAACACACCATCCAGCACTACCTTTATGCCGTCCTTGTGCAGATTGTCACAAACCTGTGCGAAGTCCTCGTTTGTGCCAAGCCTTGTGTCTATTTTTGTATAATCCCTTGTATTATATCCGTGTGTATCAGATTCAAACACCGGTGAAAAATAGATTGCATCTGCCCCAAGCTTTTTGATATGAGGTATCCAGTCATTCACTTTCAAAATTCTGTGCTCCAAAACACCATCATTCTCAAATGGTGCCCCACAGAAGCCTAACGGATAAACTCTGAATAAATACACTTTCATATGCCCACATTATTTTGCCCTCCTTGATAGTTGTGTAGTGGTTTTGTCCCTGTTATCTATTATACACAATTATGTACTTATATGCTACATTTTTTGTTACTTTTTACCTACATTAAGTATTTTGTTACCTTGTATAATTAAATTTCTAATAGAAATTCCTGTAGATAACACATGCAATAACCACATGGATAAAGAAAATAAGCGGCATCCCCTTTACAAAATACCAATGCTTTGTCTTGTGCCTGAAGCATACATCCCAGCCCAGGTACCGGCGCTTCCGCCAGCAGCTGAGCCAAATAATGTCTTCTCCGGGATGCGCCATGCGTGTGCCATGGCCTTACACTTGTCAATTCCCATAGCAGCAAAGCCTGCTATATTCATAAGAAGCAGATAAATCAGAAAAATTTTCATATAAATAATGCTCCATTCTATTACTCCGCACATAAATTTATAAATATATAAACATATCTGCATATATTAATAAGTCCACAAAAAACAATAGCCCAGCCTTTAAAGCCGGGCCATAAATTAATTATTAATTCTTAGCTTTTTTAGAAACCTTAGCCGGTGCAGCCGCCTGCTTTTTGATGGCGCTCTTGCCCAGATAAAGCTTCATCACATACCACAGCTCTGTAGCGATGCAGATTGAAGAATATGTTCCGCAAAGCACACCTACCATGAGTGGTAATGAGAACTCTCTGATTGATGTATGACCAAAGATAAAGAGTAACAATACCATAACAAATGTAGTAAGCGAAGTATTGATGCTTCGTGAAAGTGTCTGTGTAAGGGACTCGTTTGCTATATCAGCAAGCTCATCTGCTGAGTACTTCTTGATACCGTGAAGGTTCTCACGGATACGGTCAAAGATAACGATTGTATCGTTGACTGAGTAACCTACGATTGTAAGTATACATGCGATAAACGTACTGCCGACTGAGATTCTGATAAGTGCATATGCTGTGACTACAACAAGCACATCATGTACCAGCGCAAGGATAGCACTTGAAGCAAATCTGATGTCCTTGAATCTGAACCAGATATATAACAGCATGAAAATACATGAAATAATAACTGCCTTTACAGCGTTTGTTCTCATCTCTCCACTGATTGTTGAGCTGATACTCTGAGTCTCTATAGTTGATGCATCAACATTGAAATCCTTCTCAAGAAGAGCTGCGAGATCCTGTCTCTCATCGAGTGAAAGTGTACGTGTCTTTAATGTGACATCATGGCTGCCCTGGACTGTAGTAACCTGCACTGCACTATTGCCAAGGAGCTTTGATACTGAAGGCACGATGTCCTTCTCAACCTCTGCGGCTGTATAATCCTTGCCAAAGTCTGCAGTGGTTGATGTACCACCTACAAACTCAAGACTGTAGTTTAATGCATTGCCGCTTGTAGCACCGAAATAAATCATGCCGCCGATACCTGCAAGTATAACTACACCTGAGATAACAAAGTATTTAACTCTGTTCTGTACAAATCTGATAACCTTTCTCTTCTTTGCCTTGCCGTAGAACTTCTCAGCTCTGACACCGACACCGTAAAATGCTCTTGTAAGGTATTTTGCAATAAAAAGAGCTGTAAACAGTGACAGAATAATTGAAATCATAAGTGTGTATGCAAAGCCCTTTACTGTACCTGAACCGAGCACCATAAGCACAAGTGCTGCGATAAATGTAGTAACCTGTCCATCGAGGATGGCTGAAAGAGCCTTCTTGTAGCCCTCATTTACTGCAGCAAGCACTGATTTGCCACCTGCGATTTCCTCACGGATACGGGCAAATACGATAACGTTTGCATCTACTGCCATACCGATACCAAGGATGATACCCGCGATACCCGGCAGTGTAAGTGTAATCTCAAACCAGTAAATAAACAGTACTGTAAGCATTGAGTAGAGTGCAAGTCCGATAGATGCAACCACACCGAGTATACCATAGAGCACAATCATGAATATCATGATTAAGATAATTCCGATAATTGCAGCCTTTACTGCATTTGTGAGCGCTGTTCCACCGAGCTGTGCGCCAACAACATTTGACTCTAACTCCTCGAGCTGGAGGTTGATGGCTCCGACACGGATAAATGTTGCAAGGCTTGTTGCCTCGTCGTAATCCTTCATTCCGTTGATTACACAGTTACCATCTGAGATAACGGCGCTTACTGTAGGAACGCTGATGAAATGATCATCATAGTATATACCGATTGACTGTCCTGCATCCTTTGCCTTCTTTGTGGCATCTGCATGTGTCAATAGCCTTATCCTTGAGCTTTAATGAAACAACAGGCTCCTTGGTTGATGTAGATGATGACTGGTCATACTGGGCGCTTGCATCCTTTACATCGTTACCATCGAGGATGACTGAACCATTGGCCTTTAAGGTGTCAATATCATAATTGAGCTTGTAGCCGCCCTCAACCGATGTGTCCTGTGTATAGTTGGCATTTCCGTCACTGTCATACTGGGCGATGAAGTACAGTGATCCCGGACTTCCAAGATCCTCGAGTACCTTGTTAGGGTCGTCAACACCCGGAATCTCTACAGTGATACGGTCATCCCCGCTCTTGTATACAGAGTACTCTGTTGTGTAGCTCTCTGCACGCTCCTCGAGCTTTGCGATAGTATCATTTACGTCCTTGTCTGAAGGATTCTTGTCCTTGATATGGTAGGTGATTGAAACACCACCTGAGAGGTCGAGACCAAGCTTGATATTCTGATAATCCTTATCCTTGGTGCTCTCACCATTAGCAGTTGCCTCCTGCTTTTGCTTTGTGTCAGTGATTACTGCAGTGGAATACCAGCCCAGCAAGCCGATACAAATGACTGCCACAAGGATAATCACCCAACTCTTTCCTTTTTTCATTTTCTTATACCTTCCTGTCATTTTGCTACCATCCATATAGGTATACAGATGGCAAATATATTCGCACACGGGTCACAAATACCGCTATCCGTTTCCCGTGACAAATTCAAATTATTGTGCATCATCTGCCATATCAGCCTCTGCTGCCTTAATCATGATAGCGCACTCTATACGCTTCTTCTGCAGCTCGCAGCCTAAATCATAGGCATCAGTGATTGTGCCGTGGAAGTTGTATGAGTTGGCGGCACAGCCACCGCTGCAATAGAATCTGGCAAAACAGTTGCGACATTTTTCCTTGGCATAAACATTACAGCACTTAAACTCATCCTGGATGTCAGTGGCCTTGATGCCATCCCAGACATTACCCATAAGGAAGTCCTCATTGCCCACAAACTGGTGGCATGGATATAAATCTCCCCATGGAGTCACTGCCAGGTACTCAGTTCCTGAGCCACAACCGGAAAGACGCTTATATACACAAGGTCCTCCCTCTAAATCTATCATAAAATGGAAGAAATTGAAGCCGTTTCCTGCCTTGTTTCTCTTTACCATCTCTGCTGCAAGTCTGTCGTACTCATCAAAAAGCACAGGTAAATCAGAATCCTTAAGTGCATACTCATCTGTAGGCTGTGCCACTACAGGCTCAACCGAAATCTGCTTGAAACCTAAATCAGCCAGATGAAGCACATCCTTTGAAAAATCAGTATTGAAATGTGTGTATGTACCTCTCACATAGTACTTGTCCTGATGTCTGCTCTCCGCAAACTTCTGGAATTTCGGAACAATAAGGTCATAACTGCCGGCACCTTTCTGAAAGGTCTCATGCGGTCATGAACCTCCTTGCGTCCGTCGATACTAAGAACTACATTGTCCATCTCTTTGTTGGCGAACTCCATAATCTCGTCATTTAAGAGCACACCGTTTGTAGTGAGTGTGAACCTGAAATGCTTGTCATGAAGCTTCTCCTGCTCTCTTCCATATGCCACAAGCTGCTTCACCACATCCCAGTTCATAAGAGGCTCTCCTCCAAAGAAGTCTACCTCTAAGTTTCTTCTGCTGCCTGAATTGGCAATCAGGAAATCAAGTGCCTGTTTTCCGGTCTCATAGCTCATAAGAGCTCGTCTGCGTGATACTCGCCCTCCTCTGCAAAACAATATCTGCAGGCAAGGTTGCAGTCGTGCGCTATGTGAAGGCAAAGTGCCTTTACAACTGTCTGGCGCTTCTTGAAATCTATGATACGCTCTTTGTATGTATCTTCTGTGAAGAGCTCTTCATTATCCTTAAGCTCATTTACTTCCTGTATTGCTTCTTCTATCTCCGTCTGTGGATACCTGTCCACAAGCTTTTCAATAATCTCCTTAGCTGAACTGTCCTCAAACAGCTCAATAACGTCATATGTGACATCATCCACCACATGGATTGCGCCACTGTTGACATCTAAGACAATATTATAGCCGTTGTTCTTGTACTGATGAACCACTACAATATTCCTCTCTTTCTATACACATTTTAAAATTACACTGCGAAAAGAGTGTGCACCTATCAGCGCACACTCTTTAAATCCGCTTCACCTATGACTATTTGTACTGCTCACAAGTCTGGTTTCCAACTGTACAAGATGTCTTGCAAGCTGACTGGCAAGATGTCTGGCACTCGCCACATCCGCCCTTTTTAACTGTGTTCTGTAATTTTCTTGTATTTAATGTCTTTACGTGTTTCATTTTTATCTCCTTTTCATTTAACGATGTCTCATTGACACATCATATTTGCTTTCAACATTATATCACAGCATTATCAATATGAAAAGTCCTTTTTTTAGCGAAAAACAAGCGCTGAAAACATTACCAGAAGGAGTATTATCAAAAGCTCGAAAATATTTTTGGATTCACCTATATCTATGACCACTGTTGCTATCACATACGTTATCCAGTATGCTACGACCGTCACCCTGATAAAACGTCTGCGGTGAAAGCAGCATTTGAGCAAAAATCCGCACACAAGCCCCACCACTATATTGACCGCCATGGCAAGTGCAAACTTTATCCACTCCGCCATGTCGACAAAGCACTGTACTATAGAAAGTATGATAAGGCACAAAAGCGCCGTAAGATGCATAATACATATTGTTATCACAGGACCTTTGATTTTTCTCCACATAAAAACGCCTCCACACATCATATATATGTGCAAAGGGCGGTAATTATTCATATATGAAATTCATTCGTGATTACAGCTCACAGTTATTAACTGTTCTAGGGAATGGGATAACGTCACGGATATTGCCCATGCCGGTAAGATACATTACGCATCTCTCAAAGCCCAGTCCAAAGCCTGCGTGTCTTGCAGAGCCGTATTTTCTTAAGTCAAGGTAGAACTTGTAGTCATCCTCTGAAAGTCCAAGCTCATTTATTCTGGCAAGAAGCTTATCGTAGTCATCCTCTCTCTGGCTTCCACCGATGATTTCTCCGATTCCCGGTACAAGACAGTCAACTGCTGCAACGGTCTTTCCGTCGTCATTCAGCTTCATGTAGAAGGCCTTTATCTCCTTCGGATAATCTGTGACAAATACAGGGCGCTTGTAAATCTGCTCTGTAAGGTATCTCTCATGCTCTGTCTGTAAATCACAGCCCCATGATACCTTGTAATCAAACTTGTCATTGTGCTTTGAAAGGATGTCGATAGCCTCTGTGTATGTCACACGGGCAAAATCATTTTCAACAACATTTCTTAATCTGTCAAGGAGTCCCTTGTCCACGAAATTGTTGAAAAATGCCATCTCCTCAGGTGCATTTTCAAGCACATAGCTGATAACATACTTGAGCATGCTCTCTGCAAGCATCATATCATCTCAAGGTCTGCAAAAGCAATCTCAGGCTCAATCATCCAGAACTCTGCCGCATGACGTGTGGTGTTTGAATTCTCCGCACGGAAGGTAGGTCCGAAGGTGTAGATATTCTTGAATGCCATAGCATATGTCTCGCCGTTTAACTGTCCTGAAACAGTAAGGTTGGTAGGCTTATTAAAGAAATCCTTTGAGAAATCCACCTTTCCTTCCTCTGTCATAGGGAGATTGTTCAAATCAAGTGTGGTCACCTGGAACATCTCTCCTGCACCCTCACAGTCACTTCCTGTGATAAGCGGTGTGTGCACGTACACAAAATCCCTCTCCTGGAAGAATTTGTGAATAGCATATGCGCAGAGTGAGCGCACCCTGAAAACTGCCTCAAAAGTATTTGTACGAGGTCTTAAGTGTGAGATTGTACGAAGATACTCAAATGTATGTCTCTTCTTCTGCAGAGGATAATCCGGTGTGGATGCCCCCTCAACAGTCACCTCTGCGGCTTGAATCTCAAATGGCTGCTTTGCATCCGGAGTAAGCACAAGTGTACCTCTTACGATAATTGCAGCTCCGACATTGATCTTGCCAACCTCATCATAGTTGTCTAAGCCATTTCCGTATACAACCTGGATTGGCTCAAAAAATGTACCATCGTTTACCACGATAAATCCAAAATTCTTTGAATTACGATTGCTTCTGACCCATCCTCCGATAGTCACCTCTTTGTCAGCGAATTTGTCCTTGTTGCGGAAAATCTCGCGTATGTTTGTAAGTTCCATTATCTAATCCTCCATTTAAGCTGCCTGCGCATCACCACAGGCAGCATATTTATCGTTATTATTCGGCATCCGCGCTGCCACTTGAAGTATCCGGCGCTGCACTGCCATCCTCAAATGTCACATTTGCTTTCTCTGTGACTGTATCAATAGCCTTGTTTACAAGGTACTGGTTCTTAAGGTATGTCTTTCCCTCATCCTTGTGTCCGCTTCCAAAATACTTGTATACCTCAGAAGCCTTGCTGAACTGACCATTGCTGGCTGATACGATGTAATCCACATAGCTGTTGAAGGCATCATCATCCATCTTGATATTTTCCTTCTCAGCTATAAGCCCAAAGATGAACTCTGTCTTTATCTGGTCTGTCAGATTCTCCTTCCACTTCTCTGTGGCCTGATCCACTGTCATGTTGTAGTTGGACTTTAAATATTTCTTAAGTGTCTGTCCATCCTTGACATTTTCTTTGGTAAATGAAGCAATATATTCATTGAGTCTGGCCTGTAGATACTCATCAGGAATCTCGACTGTGCTGTTTTCAATCATGTAGCTCTTTATCTTGTCCACCTCAGCGCTGTAGAGCTGCTGCTTCAAATCTTTCTCAATCTGTGTGGTAAGCTGGGCATTTGTTGTCACTCCGGCCTTTCCAAACACTGTGTTGACCTGCTCGTCTGTCATATCAGCAAGTGCAACAGGATCTGCTGAGTAAATGCCCTTTACTGTATACTCAAATGTAACTGTCTGTCCGTTTAGGTCATCGTTGCCATAATCCTCAGGGAATGTCACGTCACCCTTAACCTTGTCACCCACCTTGGCTCCGATTAAAGGCTTTGTAAATCCATCGATAAATGATGAACCGCCGACCTGGCTGTTGTTTGTCACATCAAGCATCACATCTGTAGCTGAGCCACCATCAAATGCTTTGCCATCCTTATATCCTGTGTAATCAACCTTGACATAATCGCCATCTGCAACTGTATCACGATCTGTAACCTGCTTGTACGCATCTGCACCATATGACTGAAACACATTGGTCAGATATTTCTGCTTTGCTGTATCGTTTATCTCATAATCGTTTGAGACTGTAATTGCAATACCTGAATAGTCTGCAAGCTTTGTAACCTGCTTTGCGTAGTCTATGTCAAACTGTCCGCTTCGCATCGTCTCGCTGCCGGCCTCGGTGCCTGCCTCTGTTGCGCTCTTTGAGCCACCCTTTTTGCTCTTGCCGCTTATCACAGCAACAAGCGCAATAATTACCACGATAAGTGCAATCACAATCACTGCTATGACTGCCTTCTTACCTGTATTCTTTTTCTCACTCATTGGAATCCTCCTGAAATCTGTAAGTCATGTTATTTATATGTACAATGCCCTGCCACGGCAAAAACGCATCCGCAAAACACTATACCTGTCTACAATATCACATATCAGGTTAAATTACAACGAGTGAAAATTTCTTTATCTTTGCAAACACCGGAGGAGTATGCATCCTAAGCCTACTGTCACCCTGGCATTCTTTTGCACCTTACCGGCTTAAGCAGATGTGTCACAAACCTGATATCATCGGGGAAAATGTCGCTTGTATATGTATGAACGCCGCTTTCATCCTCCACATCCATAAACAGCTCGACCTCGACACCTGTTGTATTGGTTCCTCTATAGTCAACCGCTGCTATATACTCACCGGTATATTCAATATCCACCGTCTGGCTTATCGAATAGTCAAAATTGGCATCTGAAGAGATAAACACTCCATCCTTACCCAGTGTATACTGTCTTTCTTCGAGCTTGTCTCAATCTGCCAATTATTAAATCCATCCTTAAATTCAGGATTTGAGATTAGATTTCCATGAATCATAAGAAGCTTCATGAAATCCTCCACCTCCGGTGTTTCTTCATACTCATAAAGTGATTCAATATACTTGTCAAGCTCTTTAATCGGCGGATTTTTCGGATCAAAGTCCCTGATTGCATCCCAGCCCGGCAAAGCCCTGCCATGCTCGTCAAACATACCCATATTCTCAAACCAGGTTCCCATGCCTTTACCAGGCACACCGACAGGCTCCCAGTAGTATACACCTGTCTTTCCGGTATCCTTTGACACCTCTGCTGCTATCTGCATGATTATTTCAAGAGACTTCTTCTGCTCTGCGCTGCCTGCATCAAGACCTGCAGTCTCCATGAGTTCCTTCGAGATATGATCTCCCTTGCAATGCCTCCACGGATGAGCTGTCTCCACAATATAAACCGGCAGATTATATAATTTTATAAGCCTGCTCATAGTATCCTTCAAATCCATGAAGGTACCATGCCAGAACGAATAAAAGGAAAGGCCAATCGCGTCAATCGGCAGCATGCCCGCATTAAACATAGAATCAAACCAAGGCATAATACAGTTATATCTGCCTCCCTGATCCAGATGAATCATGACCTTTGTCTCCGGGAGCAGCTCCCTGACAGCTCTGATTCCCTCATTTACAAGCGCAGCCAGCTGCCTGTACTGTGGCACTGCACCATCCGGAAACAGCATACCACTCCTTATTTCATTGCCAATCTGAACCATATCCGGCGCACAATCCATGATTTTTAATCTGTATAGCACATCATATGTGTACTTGTGCACTGCCTCCTTCAGCTCATCAAAGCTTAAATTCTTCCACGCATCAGGCTTATTCTGCTGTCCCGGATCTGCCCAGTAATCTGAATAATGAAAATCAAGCAGAAAATGCATTTTGTATTTTTTAATGACATGAGCCATCTCGAGAACATATGTAAGACTGCAATACCCCTTAGACTCCGGCACCTTATCAGGCTCATTCCATATGCGCAGACGGACTGAATTTACATTATTCAGCTTTAAAAAATCAAATACCCTGCACACATGACCTTCCCTGTCCATTATTTGTATATTATTGTCAACCATCATAGGAACGGATGAAATATCCACTCCCTTTAAGAAATTGCTATCCTTTTTCTGCTTGTGCTGCTGCTTAAGCTGATACATCTTTGTGTCAGCACTTACGAGATAATCGTCAAAACTCTTACCACTGCCCGGCCTCGTATATATGATGCCGTGACTGATAAACAGGCTGTGCTGCTCCATGATATCATACACGCGCTTTATATACTTCTCAGCAGTGTCATGTCTGTCCCCAGGGATAAACACGATAAATTCATCTCCACCGAATCTATATACCATACTTCCCTCAGGCTTTTGCTCATCAAGCACCCTCGCCACAGTCTTTAAAAGCTCGTCACCGTACTGGTGTCCGTAGGTATCATTTATGTCCTTGAAATCATCCACATCGAGAAATACTATGGTGCAGCGACATTTTGAGCTTCAAGCTCAGCAAACATAGGAATGACCATCTCATTGCATGCCACACGATTGTATAGGCCTGTGAGCGCATCATGGTTGTAGAGATTCTTAAGCTCATTATTTGTATTCTCAAGTACCTTTTGCTTAAAAAGATTCTCAAGCCTCTTGAGCAGGGCAGACTGTATATCAAACTGCTCAGGATGGTCGTACAAAAACTCAGGATTCCTGAGTATTACATAGCCCACTATCTCGTCCCTGAAATGCAGCGAACAATACATATAGCAGGTGTTTTTATCTACACTCTGCATGTACTGCATAAGGTCATTTACACTCTTAAACTCAAGCTTTCCATTGTCCTTGTCATCCGCATAGAGTACAACCTCGTCGTCAATATCATAGCCATGCTTCCTAAAGTGTGCATTGTTCCTTGCAGCTGCCAGATCAGAAACACCGACCACATACACTCCGTCACACTTCATGCTCTGTATATAGTCAGAGTATCTCTCAAACAAATCATAGTATTCATTGCACTCCTCGAGCTCTTTCTGGAGGATCATTACTGCATCCTCCTCCTGCTCTCTTGCAACGGAGCCTTTGATAATATTCTTTATGTAATTACGATAATCCACTCTGCCGGTATTAGGGCATCCGCAGCTCTCAGCCGGTATAAACTCAGAATCAAGGTATTTATCAGAAGCATCGCCCGTGCCATTCCAAAGCGCCTTAAATATCTCAAGAGCATTTCTGCCTATATTGCCCCTGTTGTTATCCACTGTTGTAATCTGTGGGTTAAAATACGCAGCCTTATCCAGATTGTCAAAGCCTGTGACCTTAAAATCCTGTGGTACCTTGTATCCAAGAACCTCTGCTGTCGCACACAGTCCTGCTGCTATATTGTCATTTGCACATAAAAAGACATCCGGTAACGGCTTTTTGCTCTCGTGCCAATCACTCATATACCTGACACCTGTCTGATAATCAAAATCACCAAACATGTACATATCAGCTGTAAGTGGTATGCCATAATCACTTAAAGCCTCCTTGAAGGCCTCAAAACGCATTCTGTTCTCATAATGATACGGCGGACCACCTGCAAACACAAAGCTTTTGCAGCCATGCGCATAGTACATATGATCCATTACCTTGCGAAACAGCCTCTTATTATCGTTGCCTACATAGTAAAACCCATCAACTTATACCCGATACTCACTACCGGCACATTTACCGACTGAAGCTTTCTGACCATATACTGTATCTCATCCAGGTTGGTCGTATTGGTGCAGTCAAATACCACTCCGTCGAAGCTGTTTAAATCAGGCAAATCGTTCAGCGCATATTCGCCTTTGTTAAACTTTGAATCCTGACTCCAGGTTCCGTTGGTGTTGTAAAAATACAGGCACACATCCAGTCCCAGCTCTTTAGAGCCTCCCATGATACCCTCAACCCACGAATATATTACATATCTTCTCCAGCCATCAGCCAAAAGAGCAATTTTCTTCATTAATAAATACCCCTTTGCGTCTTCTAAAGACCTTTTCCAAAATATAGTTCTAGTATACTACGGTTTTACCTATTCTTGCAATAAAGATTGATTTTTTTTAGCATATTTGATAGAATTAATTTAAATAAGCAAATTTTTAGGAGGGATACGTTTTGAATCCAGCATTAATCGTACTTATTGTTATCGCAGTAGTGCTTGTGGTAGCATTTATAGTATTAACAATCCTCGGTAAAAAAAGCACAAAAAAAGAAAGGAAGAGCAGGACGAACAGATAGCTGCTGCATCACAGACAGTCAATATGCTAATCATTGACAAAAAGCGTATGAAGCTAAAGGATGCCGGTCTCCCACAGCAGATTATTGAGCAGACACCAAAGCTTATGCGCCGCTCAAAGCTTCCTGTAGTCAAGGCCAAGGTCGGACCAAGAGTCATGTCTCTTATCGCAGACGAGCAGATCTTTGATGAGATTCCTTTAAAGAAAGAGGTTAAGGCTTCTGTCAGCGGTATCTACATCACAGCTGTCCGCGGTATCAGAGGACCTCTTGAGAAGCCTAAGAAGAAGAAAGGCTTCCGTGCAAGAATGGCAGAAAACTACAGCAAGGCCAACGAACAGCTCAAGGCTGAGGAGGCTGCAAAGGCTGAAAGAAAAGCTGCTAAAGAGGCTGCCAAAAAGGCTAAGCAGAAATAATATCATGATTTAATTTTCATGTACATAAACAGAGCATGTGGGATGGCTTTCATCCTCACATGCTCTGTTTTTATATGCTTTATATATTTTTTACCCCATAGGCTTGGCAGACTTTTTATGCAATTTTGACTGCTGCGCCTTTTTTCTTCACAGCTATATTGATGTGACAGTCGCCTACAATTCATAGTTGACATCAAGTGCATACTTTACCTCTGCCCTTATCTCGTCCTCAGTCTCCTTTACCTCTATGCTTGTGGCATCAATACCTATCTGGATACTTCCAAACGGTGTATAATAATATGTCAGGTTTTCTTTCCCTTCTCAAATATCATATGTACACTCATAGGTCTTGCGGGTGAACTCAAGATAATTGTCATTGAATTTAAGCATATTTTTGAGTGTCTGGGTCTCACCCTCCATTATCTCCTCAAAAAGCACATAGTGCTTGTTATTTCTTATATAATACTCTCCCGGGGCAATCACCTCTACCGCATCCGACTGTTGGTCCGGTGCGAGCTGCAGGCCCTTTAATGATACTACTACATCCTTTGTCATTTTTTTCTCCTTATCCTCTTGCATATCTAAATTAATTCACGCTTTAATAATTTGTCATCACATATTTTCTTTTAATATATTTTTTCAGCATGAATATACTAACTGTTTTATCTGAAAATATCAAGGATTTTTAGTTTTATTTCATATTTTCCACTGTCAAATATGCTCTCATACTCGTCCGGAGTGAGTACCTCCTTAAGATTTTCCTTTGCTTCATCCTCCACCACCTCGTACACACTGCCCCTAAAGCACATGTTTGGATACAGCACGCACCACCAGTTATGACCGGCTCCATCGCCCAGTGTTATTTCAAGCGCCTCGTAATTTCCCTCAGGAAATGTATAGTCCCCATACGTCTTTTCCGGGAAATCGGTGTGTGTAAGCTCTGCCGATGCGCCATATGTAAAACCGTTTGCTGCAAGCGTCTCCTTTGATACCGCTATTATTTCGTCCATATGGTCATTTACGGTGGCTCTGGTTTCTTCGATATTTTCGCACTCCAGCAGATATGGCTCTATGTAAGCCCCTACTGCATCGCGCACCTGCTTTTTCACATTCTGGTCTGCTTCGCTGTCGCTGTTTGCCAGCACGTGAAAACGCAGGATTTTGCCGGCGATGGATTTTTGCATGTCGGCTGTACACGCTATACTATTGGTGTTTGCGGCAGGTGTATGATTTTTTGCAGCTATCGCTGCCGTAAGGGATATTATTGCTATGGTTGTTATTATTATTTTCTTTCTCATGTAAACAAGTATTGCCTTATTTGACGAACTTATTCATCATTTTTGAAAATTTTACCGGGTTTCATGAATTTCATTCGTATAGTCATCCAGCAAGGTGCCAAGTGTAATTATCGGTTCACCATCCTCATGATTCTCCTTATTCATTTTCTGCTCATAATAATCACCCATGTTATCAAAGATATCATTTATATCATCTGCTATGCACACATATGTGTTTCTCGGAAATTTTTTTGATGTCTTGCAGTATTCCATGAAGTCTGAATAAGCTGCTTTATCATTTCTAAGCGTTTTTCCTATTAATATCACCTTCAAATGATTGGTATCGGCTTTTTGTGACAGCCGATCCTCGAAGCTGTCCACGGCTGTTTTGATATCATATGCATATTCCGGTTCGTAGGATTTGTCCATGTTATAGTAGAACTCTATATATCCGCTATTTTCATTTGCCGAAACATCTCTGTGGCTAACATATGCTTTGTTATCAGTTACTTCTTTATCGGTTATTTCGTCAGTATATACATCTACAATATCCACCGCCGCAAGTGTCGGAAAACAG
>ENA-OUNI01000596-OUNI01000596.1-human-gut-metagenome-genome-assembly--contig:-NODE-596-length-16441-cov-2.131053_pt1 | contig 16441 bp, 21 predicted proteins | sample MGYA00242499_ERZ504580 | MGnify/ENA primary metagenome ERZ504580 (study PRJEB26092, sample SAMD00036315) | human gut metagenome | host: Homo sapiens | study: EMG produced TPA metagenomics assembly of... | reverse complement strand
TAAGTCCCGCTCCAGTGTATGGAAGCGGGATTTTTGTAGCATAAATCAAGAAAAAGAGAGTCAGGAATGAAGAAGGTAGCCATTCAAGGAACATTAGGCTCGTATCACGACATCGCCGCACACAAGTACTTCGAAGGAGAAGAAATACAGCTTATCTGCTGCGCCAGCTTCGAGGACGTATTTGCTGCTGTCAAACAGGACAGTCAGACCATAGGCATGCTGGCAATAGAAAATACGATTGCAGGAAGCTTGCTGCACAACAATGAACTCCTGCGCCAAAGCGGCACACAGATTGTAGGCGAATACAAATTGCGCATCTCGCATAGCTTTGTTTGCCTGCCCGACGAGGATTGGGACGACATCACGGAAGTAAACTCCCACCCCATCGCCCTGATGCAGTGCCGTGAGTTCCTCGGACAGCATCCCCGCATCAAGGTAGTGGAAGGCGAGGACACCGCTCTCAGTGCGGAAATCATCAGGAAAGAAAACCTGAGAGGACATGCCGCCATTTGTTCCAAAGCCGCCGCCGAACGTTACGGCATGAAGGTGTTGCAGGAAGGTATCGAAACCAACAAACACAACTTCACCCGCTTTCTGGTTGTGGCAGACCCCTGGCAAGTGGACGAGCTGAGCCGCCACCGCAACAAGGAAGTGAACAAGGCAAGCATGTATTCACGTTGCCGCATACCGAGGGAAGCCTTTCGCAAGTATTGTCCATCCTGTCTTTCTACCGCATCAACCTGACAAAGATACAGTCACTGCCCATCATCGGGCGCGAATGGGAATATCAATTCTATGTAGACGTAGTTTTCGACAATGTGCTGAAGTATAAACAATCTATCGTGCTATCACCCCACTGACCAAAGAACTTAAAATATTGGGAGAATATGAAGACGGAAAATCAACTATCTAAAATAAAGCCGGCCGACCGGCTGGCAAGCGTAAGCGAATACTATTTCTCTAAAAAGCTGAAAGAAGTGGCACAGATGAACGCCGAAGGCAAGGATGTAATCAGCCTGGGCATCGGCAGTCCCGACATGCCTCCTTCGGAGAGTACCATACAGACGCTTTGCGATGCGGCCCGCAACCCCGACGGACATGGCTACCAGCCCTATGTGGGTATTCCCGAACTGCGCCGCAGCTTTGCCGGCTGGTATAAAAATGGTATGGCGTAGAGCTGGACCCGAATACAGAAATACAGCCGCTCATCGGCTCCAAGGAAGGTATCCTGCACGTTACGCTGGCTTTCGTCAACCCGGGCGAACAGGTGTTGGTTCCCAATCCCGGCTATCCCACCTATACTTCATTGAGCAGGATACTGGGTGCAGAGGTCGTAAACTATAACCTGAAAGAGGAGAACGGCTGGATGCCCGACTTCGACGAGCTGGAGAAGATGGATATGAGCCGCGTAAAACTGATGTGGACCAACTACCCCAATATGCCGACAGGAGCGAACGCCACACCGGAACTGTACCGAAAACTGGTGGACTTTGCACGCCGCAAGGACATTGTCATCGTCAACGACAACCCGTACAGCTTTATTCTGAACGAACACCCTATCAGTATTCTCAGCATTCCGGGTGCGAAAGAGTGCTGCATCGAATTCAACTCCATGAGCAAGAGCCACAACATGCCGGGCTGGCGTATCGGTATGCTCGCCTCTAATGCAGACTTTGTACAATGGATACTGAAAGTGAAGAGCAACATAGACAGCGGTATGTTCCGTGCCATGCAACTTGCCGCAGCCAATGCCCTGGAAGCCGGTGAGGAATGGTACGAAGGCAATAACAAGAACTACCGCAACCGCCGCCAACTGGCAGGAGAGATTATGCGTGAGCTGGGATGTACTTACGACGAGAACCAGGTAGGCATGTTCCTTTGGGGAAAGATACCCGACAGTTGCGCCGATGTAGAGAAACTGACCGAACGGGTATTGCACGAAGCGCACGTATTCATCACTCCGGGATTCATCTTCGGCAGCAACGGAAAGAGATATATCCGCATCTCGCTTTGCTGCAAGGACGACAAACTGGCGGAAGCGTTGAAACGCATCAAAGGAATGAGATAAATCATTACAGAAAAACAGCTTATTAATAAAACCGATTCATCCGCTTAATAAATCTCTTCAAGATTTTACTATAATTCTTGAAAAATTATAGTAAAATTCTACTCGAATTTATTAATAGCCTGAAAACCCGCTATAGGAAAGGGATGCAGAAGCGAGAGTAACGGTTTAGAAATATTTATACAACCGAATATAATTAAACAAATAAAGAATATGGAACTTGAATTAGAATCAATCTTGTTGCCGGGTATCGAGGAGAAGCGTCCTCTGGTTATTGCCGGTCCATGCAGTGCAGAGACGGAAGAACAAGTTATGGACACCGCCAAGCAATTGGCTGCCAAAGGTATGAAGATATTCCGCGCAGGCATCTGGAAACCCCGTACCAAACCGGGCGGTTTCGAGGTGTAGGCTAGAAGGGCTTGCCTGGCTTAAAGAGGTGAAGAAAGAAACAGGCATGTATGTATCCACCGAAGTGGCCACAGCCAAGCATGTATACGAATGCCTGAAAGCCGGAATAGATATACTCTGGGTGGGTGCCCGCACTACCGCCAATCCTTTTGCCGTACAGGAAATAGCAGATGCCCTGAAAGGCGTGGATATCCCGGTCTTGGTAAAGAACCCCGTAAATCCGGATCTGGAATTATGGATAGGTGCCATGGAGCGCATCAATAATGCCGGATTGAAACGCCTGGGAGCCATTCACCGCGGTTTCAGCAGCTACGACAAGAAGCTCTACCGCAACCTGCCGCAATGGCATATTCCCATCGAACTGCGTCGCCGCATTCCAAACCTGCCCATCATCTGCGACCCCAGTCATATCGGCGGAAAACGCGAGTTGGTTGCCCCGCTTTGCCAGCAGGCTATGGACCTGGGCTTCAATGGTCTGATTGTGGAAAGCCATTGCAACCCGGACTGCGCATGGAGCGATGCCGCCCAACAGGTTACGCCGGATGTATTGGACTACATTCTCAACCTGCTCGTTATCCGCAAGGAGACACAAAGCACCGAAAACCTCAGCGAATTGCGCAAGCAGATTGACGAATGCGACAATAACCTTATCCAGGAACTGGCCAAAAGGATGCGTATAGCCCGTGAAATCGGCACCTACAAAAAGGAACACGATATGACGATTCTACAAACGGGACGCTATAACGAGATTCTCGAAAAACGCGGCTCGCAGGGTTCGCTCTGCGGCATGGATTCCGAGTTTATCAAGAAAGTGTTTGAAGCGATACACGAGGAGAGTGTGAGACAACAAATGGAAATAATCAATAAGTGATAATTTCGTAGATTGAGGTAGAAGCAAATAGTAAGTGGATTGTAGTTTTGACATACCTTCGGTTTTTATAACAGTCAGAAAATTATGCGAATATTAATACTCGGAGCCGGCAAAATGGGCTCCTTCTTCACAGATATTTTAAGTTTTCAACACGAGACGGCCGTGTTCGACGTCAATCCGCACCAACTGCGTTTCGTCTATAACACCTACCGTTTCACCACGCTGGAAGAAATCAAGGAATTTGAACCGGAACTGGTGATCAATGCCGCTACGGTAAAATATACTCTGGAAGCTTTCCGGCAGGTGTTGCCTGTGCTTCCCAAAGACTGCATCATCAGCGACATCGCTCGGTAAAGACCGGACTGAAAAAATTCTACGAAGAAAGCGGTTTCCGTTATGTGTCGACACATCCTATGTTCGGCCCTACTTTTGCCAGTCTGAGCAACTTGAATACAGAAAACGCCATCATCATCAGCGAGGGTGACCATTTGGGCAAAATCTTCTTTAAAGATTTATACCAGACCATGAAGCTCAATATCTTTGAGTACACCTTCGACGAGCATGATGAAACGGTGGCCTACTCCTTGTCCATTCCGTTTGTTTCGACTTTCGTGTTTGCAGCAGTCATGAAGCATCAGGAAGCTCCGGGAACTACATTCAAGAAACACATGGCCATTGCCAAAGGCCTGTTGAGCGAGGACGATTATCTGTTGCAGGAGATTCTGTTCAATCCCCGCACCCCTCACAAGTAGAGAATATACGTCTGGAACTGAAACAACTACTGGAGATTATCACCAACAAGGATGCGGAAGGAATGAAGAAGTATCTGACGAAGATCAGAGAAAAAATTAAGTAATTAGTGATTAGGGGTTAGTGATTAGTACCATGCGGCATAATAGCGCAGCCTGCTAATCGCTAATCACTAACCCCTAATCGCTAATCACTAACCTCTATTTTTTTTGCAGAGGCTGATTTTATGTGTAACTTTGTGCTCGAATCATGATAGACCAACCCACCATAGACAGAATTCTGGATGCGGCACAAATCGTTGATGTCGTGTCAGACTTCGTCACGCTGCGGAAACGCGGAGTGAACTATGTAGGTCTGTGCCCGTTCCACGACGATAAGACCCCGTCGTTCTACGTATCGCCAGCCAAGGGACTGTGCAAATGCTTTGCCTGCGGCAAGGGCGGCAATGTAGTGCACTTCATTATGGAGCACGAACAGATGTCCTATCCTGAGGCACTGAAATACCTTGCCAAGAAATACGGCATCGAGGTCAAGGAACGGGAGCTGTCCAATGAAGAAAAGCTCGTTCAGAGCGAACGCGAAAGCCTTTTCATCGTCAATCAGTTTGCCCGCGACTATTTCCAGAATATCCTGCATAACCATGTAGACGGACGCAGCATCGGTATGGCTTATTTCCGTAACCGCGGATTCCGGGATGACATCATCGAAAAATTCCAGTTGGGATACTGTACCGAAAGCCATAATGCCATGGCGGAAGAAGCCTTGAAGAAAGGATATAAGAAAGAATTTCTCGTCAAGACCGGACTCTGCTACGAAACGGACGACCACCAACTGCGCGACCGTTTTTGGGGACGCGTAATCTTTCCCGTACATACCTTATCGGGTAAAGTGGTGGCTTTCGGCGGCCGTGTACTTGCCAGTGCCACAAAAGGAGTCAAGGTGAAGTATGTCAACTCTCCCGAATCGGCAATCTATCATAAAAGCAACGAACTGTACGGTATCTATTTCGCCAAGCAGGCTATTGTGAAGCAAGACCGTTGCTTCCTGGTGGAAGGCTATACGGACGTCATATCCATGCACCAGTCCGGTATAGAAAATGTGGTGGCCTCTTCGGGCACTGCGCTGACACCGGGGCAAATCCGTCTGATTCACCGCTTCACCAACAACATGACCGTATTGTACGACGGGGATGCAGCCGGTATCAAGGCTTCTATCCGGGGTATCGACATGCTGCTGGAAGAAGGCATGAACATTAAAGTGTGCCTCCTGCCCGACGGAGACGACCCGGACTCTTTTGCCCGCAAACATAACTCGACCGAGTTTCAGCAATTCATACAGGAGCATGAAACAGACTTTATACGTTTCAAAACCAACCTGCTGCTGGAAGATGCAGGCAAAGACCCGATTAAACGTGCCGAACTAATCGGTAATCTTGTACAAAGCATCTCGGTCATCCCCGAAGCGATTGTGCGCGATGTGTACATCAAAGAATGCGCCCAGCTACTGCGGTGGAAGACAAACTGTTGGTTTCCGAAGTTGCCAAACGGCGTGAGATGCAGGCTGAAAAGCGTGCCGAACAGGCAGAACGAACGTAGAAACGCCGGCAGACAGGCAGAAAGCACACAGAATGTAACAGGCGCCGAAGTTCGACTCCCGCTGCCCCGACAACGGCAGACGCAACCCCAACTGCCGCCGGAGAAGCTCCCGGGCACAATGCGAATGCACCGTTCCCGCCGGAAGACAGCTATATATCCTTTATTCCGCAAGAAGGAAAAGAAGGGCAGGAATTCTATAAATACGAACGGCTGATTCTTCAAATGATTGTGCGCTATGGCGAAAAAGTGATGTGCAATGTAACCAATGAAGAAGGGCAGGAAATACCGGTGAGCGTAATTGAATATGTCGTCAGCGACCTGAAGCAAGACGAGTTGTCATTCCACAACCCGCTGCACCGCCAAATACTGACCGAAGCCGCCGCGCATATCCATGACGCCGGATTTACAGCCGAACGTTATTTTCTGGCTTATCCGGACCCTGCCATCAGCAAACTGAGCGTGGAACTTATCAGCAACCGTTACCAGCTGAGCAAATACCATTCAAAAAGCCAGAAGATAGTAACCGATGAAGAACGTCTTTACGAACTGGTTCCGGCATTAATGATAAACTTCAAGTATGCCATTGTCAGCGAAGAGCTAAAGCACATGATGTCTGCCCTGCAAGACCCTGCCATCGCCAACGACGAAGAGAAATGCAACGCCATCATGAAACGCTACAGCGAAATGCGCGAAGTGCAGAGTATTATGGCAAAACGGTTGGGAGACCGGGTGGTGCTCCCCTGACATTAAGAAGTGTGGCGGATGAGGTTCATAAACTCTTCACGCGTCTTGGCCTGATTGAAAGCCCCCGTAAAGTCGGAAGTGGTGGTTATTGAATTCTGCTTCTCCACGCCACGCATCTGCATGCACATGTGTTTCGCCTCTACCACGACCATCACGCCCAAAGGATTCAACGTTTCCTGAATACACTCCTTTATTTGGAGCGTCATACGTTCCTGTACTTGCAAGCGATGAGAGAAGATATCCACCACACGGGCAATCTTGCTCAAACCTGTAATGTAGCCGTTCGGAATATAAGCCACGTGCGCCTTGCCGTAGAAAGGAGCATATGGGTGTTCACAGAGAGAAAAGAAATCAATGTCTTTCACAATCACCATCTGATTATAATCTTCCTTGAACTTGGCAGAGCGGAGTACTTCGTGCGGGTCCATAGAGTACCCCTTAGTCAGTGCCAGCATGGCTTTGGCTACCCGTTCCGGTGTTTTCAGCAACCCTTCACGCTCAGGGTCTTCACCTAACAAAGTCAATATATGATGATAATGTTCTTTCAGTTCGTCCAATGAAGGAGATACAATTTCTTCTTTTCCTAACATGAGAAAGTGAGGGGGATAATTATGAGTTATGAATTAAAGGGGGATATTTATCTGATCTTTCACGATAGACACTTCCTTGAAAGCACCGGTGGCACGCAGTTGGCGCATCATGGCATCCGCTTCCTCGATGCTGCGGAAGTCGCCTGCACGGCACAACCAGCGGGGCGGGTTGAAAGATGTATAAACGGGAAGGTCAGGAAAACGCTCTTTTATATTGGAAGCCACCGAATAGGCTTCATTCTTGGCCTGACGGGTGTTATTTCCGGCATATACCTGTACGCGATAGCCCGAACTTTTAATCACTTTCCGGTCGTCCGAACCGGTAGGGATATACTCCGAACCTATCAGTGCCCCGATACGGGCATCCTGATGAATGGACACTTTACCCTGCCCCGGCACATTACGTTCCAGACTCTTTACGATGTTATTCTGCGCCACAGATATAGCGGCAAAGGCAAAACATGCAATTAAAAGCAAACCGAGTTTCTTCATAAAAGAGTGTTTTATACAGTTTTAAAAACAAGCTTTAAACATGAAGAGTCGGAAGTTGGCCTTCCTTTGGATACGGGCAACTTCCGGCTCTCTGTTATTAATTAAAAGCGTCGATGATACCCTTGAAGTCAGCAACCTTCAAAGCAGCACCACCAATCAGACCACCGTCTACATCAGGATTTGCAAACAGTTCCTTTGCATTGGAAGGCTTGCAGCTACCACCGTAAAGGATAGAGCAGTTTTCAGCAATTTCCTTGCCATACTTCTCGGCAACGGCAGAACGGATGAAAGCATGGATTTCCTGTGCCTGTGCCGGAGTAGCAGTCTTACCTGTACCGATGGCCCAAACCGGTTCGTAAGCCAGGATAATCTTGGAGAAATCTTCGGCAGACAGAGAGAATACAGATGCCAACTGAGCGGCAACCACTTCATTCTGCTTGTTAGCTTCACGTTCTTCCAACACTTCACCGATACAGAAAATCGGAGTCAGACCGTTAGCCAAAGCCAATTTTACTTTTTCTTCCAGGATTTCCACTGTTTCACCGTAGTAAGCACGACGTTCCGAGTGACCGAGGATTACATACTTGGCACCGGTAGAAGCAACCATAGCGGCTGATACCTCACCTGTATATGCACCAGATTCCTTATCTGCACAGTTTTCTGCACCTACACCGATTTTGGCAGCATCTACCAGCGGAGTAACAGATGCCAGGTGGATAAACGGAGTACAGATGATTACATCACAATTAGGCTTTTCGTTAGCCAACGCTTCATTCAGTTCTTTTGCAAGAGCAATACCCTCCTGAAGGGTTTTGTTCATTTTCCAGTTTCCTGCAACAATGTTTTTTCTCATTTTGTTTTAATTATTAAAAGGGTTAATATATCTGCTATTCAAAGATTTACAATTTGTCATTCTCCCGATTATCCGAGGATTGGGCGGCTTGCCGCTCCCTGCTTTTTCTTTCTCTCCGCTTGATTATCAGAATATCAATGCCGACAACCAGCGTCAAAGGTACGATAAACCACAATAATACGTAACCAATGGTGTGCAATTTATTTTCCTGTTTCTGCTTTCCAACTCTAATTATCCAGACTATCGTTCAGTACATATTCATCGGGAAGTTGGTTATCGCTCCATTTATTCAGGATTGTACCGTCTTTTATCAGCAGCAGGCCGGGATTGGAACGGATAATCGTTTTCAGGGTAATATCATCCATCTGGCAGAACGGGTATTCCGCACCGGTTCTTTCACGCCACATCTCAATTTCTTCATCCGGCGAGGAAGTCAGCGCATAAAAACCGTAGCCGTGCTCCACACTGTAATCATAGATTTCATTGATAAGGTCGATATTGCTATCGTCCGCTTCCTCTATCCGGTGGGCTACCAATAAAAAGGTATATCCTTTGTCGGTCAGTACACTGTCGGTATATCTTCACCCGTGCCCAGGCTTATCATGGAGAAATCATGAATGGGTGGTTCATAGCCTTTTTCTTTCAAAACGGTACGCGTTTCGACAAAAGTCCATGTGCTGTCCGGATAATTATCCAATGTAAACTCCTGTTGCCTGCCGTCTTTCTCCAATACAAAGCGGCTCTCGAATACACTTGGTTTCGCACCTTCGGGAATCTCCATGCCCGCCTTTATATCCGCTCCGATCTTATAAGGGCGGAAATCCAGTACCGGCAGATATTCCAAGCAATAAAAAGAAAGTGCAAAGACAAACAAAAGCGTGTATAAGGACACCATCCATTCTATCTTCAGCGTAACGAAGCGGAACATGAGTTTCCGCTCCCGGAATACCGCTATCGCCGCAATCAGCAATACGATGTTCTTCCCGAATGTCTGCCAGTTCGTCAACACCCAGGCATCGCCAAAGCATCCGCAATCGGATACGGGATTTGCCAAAGCAAGATACAAGGTCAACGGAGTCATTACGCTCATCAGGAGAAGCGCCAAGGTCGACGCAATCTTCCGGCGTACACCGAAAAAGAGGAAAACTCCTACACAGAACTCTGCAGATGACAGAATGATGGCAAAAAGTAACGGCAGGTATGTAGGAAACCATGAAATTATGCCGAATGCCGCCAGATAATCCTGAATCTTATAAAATGAACCGAGCGGATCGACAGCCTTCACAAATCCGGAGAAGATAAACAACGTTGCCAGCAAAAAGCGGCAGGTATTTACCCAGACGAACTTTATAATATGTTTTTTCTCAGTCTCCAAACTCTATCTTAATCAAACCAAATACGGAATAATTAATCATGTCCATATAGTTGGCATCGACACCTTCCGAAACCAGTGTCTGGCCGGACAGACTTTCAATTTGCTTTGTACGGTATATCTTCATCAATATCAAGTCCGTATACGAACTGATACGCATACTGCGCCAAGCCTCATCGTAATCGTGGTTCTTGGCAAGCATCAATTCCAGCGACTCTTTCGCATATTTATCATACAGAACCATTGCCTCTTCGTTCGTCATATCCGCAGATTCGGCATATCCCAACTCCAGTTGTATCAAACCGATAATACCGTAGTTGACAATCGCAATGAACTCCGAACGGATACCTTCGTCCACCAAAGTCACGCCTTTAGTCTCAATGCTCCGAATACGATTGGCCTTAATGAATATCTGGTCGGTTACGGAAGCCGGACGAAGAATGCGCCATGCAGGACCGTAATCATGAAGTTTCTTGGAGAACAGGTCACGGCAAATGGCGATGACATGCTCAAATTGTTGCTTGGTATCTTTCATATCCTTACAAATAGGCTGCAAATTTAGGAATAATTAAAGAGAAAAGAAAAGAGGGCACTCTAAATTATATTAAAGTGCCCTCTCCTATAGAGATTGTTTACGTTTAGAGAGTATTTCCGTTTTTATGAGCAACGCAATACCTGTCCCGGGCGGAGAATCGTTCTCCGGGTAATGCGGTTCAGCTTACAAAGCTTGTCGATGCTTGTACCCTGACGGGATGCAATCTTGGATAAGGTATCGCCTTTCTTCACCTTATAGAACAGACCTTCACCCGATGCCATACTGCGAGCCGTACCGGAAGTGCCTTTGGTCTTACGGAACGTATAAGAATCGGCAACAATATCCTGCTTTTCAAAATCGAACATCAATGCAGGGTTAATAGGAATTCCCAGGAAACGGGTTTCAAAGTGCAGGTGAGAGCCGGTAGAACGTCCGGTATTACCGCCCAGTGCAATAGGTTCACCGGCCTTTACCAACTGGTTTATATCAACCAATTGCTTGGACAAATGCCCATAGACCGTTTCCAAACCGTTATCATGACGGATAACGACATATTTACCATATCCGCGACGGCCCTGATTCTTAACGATACGTACCTTACCGTCAAACGCGGCACGGATTGTATCGCCTACATACACTTTAATATCCAAACCGTAATGCGCTCTTCTTCTGCGAGGCGATAGCCGAATACGTCAGTGATACGAGTATGTTCGGTAGCATGCAAAAGCCTTTCAAATCAAAAGTATAACTTTCCGGCACGATAGCATTGCCATAAGCCTGCACAAATTCATTGTTCCAACTCGGATACAAATCCAACCCCGGATACAAAGACTGTTCCGCACGGATTTGTTTCTGCAAAGCCAATGAATCTACGCTTTTAAGTTTTCTGTCAATGGGAGCTTGGCGGGCAATCAGGTCCTGCGAGAAAGAGTTCAGGCTGACCATTGCCGTTGCTGCTAATAAAGCCGTTCTAATCCAATTAAAATTCATTCCGTTTCGTCATTCATTTCGATATCCGCAGAGCATATCCGGTGAATCAACCGCACCCTGTTTTACGCGAATATCCAGATTATTTTCAAAAATTCTTCCAAAGGTAACATTTCTCTCTGAAAAGGCGTTTGTGTCGTTAACTATTTTTTGAAGTCACAAAAGTAAAAGCCACGAATAATAGCTAATAAATAACTAACAACAAGCTAATTACATCACAAACATGTTTAACAACATAAACGTACAAATAAAGCGTATGCTTAACCGTTTTTCAGCTTATGGCCGCCCAATTAACGTTTGTCTTTCGCAAGGCTTTCAACTGTCGCCACAATATTTCATTTTCAGGAAGGGAACCATTCGGGTCCTTATCGACAATGGTCTGGGCTACTTCACGGACATATTGCAGAAGTTGTCCGTCGCGGGCTATATCCGCTATTTTCAAATCGAAAGCAATGCCGCTTTGCTGGGTTCCTTCCAAATCACCCGGCCCGCGAAGTTTCAAATCTGCTTCGGCTATCTCGAAACCATCGTTCGTGCGTACCATAATCTCCAGACGTTTCCGGGTATCTTCCGCCAATTTATAACCGGTCACCAGAATACAATAAGACTGGTCGGCTCCGCGCCCTACACGACCACGGAGCTGATGAAGCTGGGAAAGTCCGAAACGTTCGGCATTCTCTATTATCATCACGGAAGCGTTAGGTACATTCACACCGACTTCAATAACCGTGGTGGCAACCATTATCTGCGCCTCGCCGGAAACGAACAACTGCATTTGCGCATCCTTTTCGGCAGGTTTCATTTTCCCGTGCACCTTGCAAACCCTACAATCGGGAAACTCCTCACAGATATGCAGATAGCCTTCTTCCAGGTTCTTGAGGTCAATCTTTTCGCTCTCCTTGATTAAGGGATAAACGATATAGACCTGACGTCCTTCGTCAATCTGTTTGCGCACGGAACGATACAGGCTTACGCGATGGCTGTCGAACTGATGAATGGTAGCAATCGGCTTTCTTCCCGGCGGAAGCTCATCAATGACCGATACATCCAGATCGCCATAAAGCGTCATTGCCAGAGTCCGCGGTATGGGAGTCGCGGTCATGACCAAAATATGAGGCGGCTGTACGCTTTTTGTCCACAAACGGGCACGCTGGGCCACGCCGAAACGGTGCTGTTCGTCGATGACAACCAGTCCCAATGATGCAAAGTTCACGGTATCTTCAATGACGGCGTGCGTACCGATAAGTATCTGTACATCTCCTGTCAGCAGGCCGGAAAGAATGGCTTCTCTCCGTTTGCCTTTGATTGAACCGGTCAACAGTTCAACCCGTACATCCATTCCGTACAATAGTTCACGAATCGTTTCGTAATGTTGGTTTGCCAATATTTCGGTAGGCGCCATCATACATGCCTGATAACCGTTATCAAGCGCAATCAGCATACTCATCAACGCCACCAATGTCTTTCCGCTCCCCACATCTCCCTGCAAAAGACGGTTCATCTGCCTGCCCGCACCCAAGTCCCGGCGTATCTCCTTCAACACGCGTTTCTGAGCGTTCGTCAACTCAAAAGGAAGATTGCGGGAATAAAAGCCGTTGAATATATCCCCCACTTTCTCAAAAACATACCCCCGGTATTTGCGCTGCCTGTCTTTGGCATAACGCAGTATGTTCAACTGGACATAGAACAGTTCCTCGAATTTCAGGCGGTACTCCGCTTTTCGCAGCACATCCGGACCGGACGGAAAATGGATATTCATCAAAGCATCCGTCAGCGGCATCAGATGGTGCTCTGCCAGCAGGGCGGGAGAAAGCGTTTCGGGCAGAGGTTCGTTCAACTGCCCGACGAGGCTTTTCATCATCTTCTCGATGGCGTGCGAATTGAGCGAGCTTCGCTTCATCTTCTCCGTCGTATTGTAATAGGGCTGCAACCCCATGGCAGAGAGCTTCAGTTCGGAAGCCGGGTCTATGTCCGGATGCGCAATGTTTATCCTGCCGTTAAACACCGTAGGTTTGCCGAATACGATATATTCCTGATGAACCTTGTACTTTCCTATCAGATATTTGATGCCTTGAAACCAAATCAGGTCGACTATCCCCGTACCGTCCGAAAAGTGAGCTATCAGCCGCCGTTGCCGTCCTTCACCCGCCGTTTCAAAGCCTAAGATTTCACCTTTCAACTGGATATAAGGCATCGCACCGTCTATTTCACGGATGCGATAGATGCGGCTGCGGTCTACGTATTTATAAGGAAAATAATACAATAAATCATGGAAGGAAAAGATGCCCAATTCCTTATTGAGCACCGAAGCACGCTGCGGCCCGACGCCCGACAGATATTTTATGTCACGCGTAGTTAAATCGAACATGAGTCCAAAAGGGCGGCAGCTATTTTCAAATCAAAGGGAGTGGTTATCTTTATGTTTTCCCGGTTACCTTCCGTCAGATAAACGGGCTTGCCCAATGCCTCGACCACCGAGCATCATCCGTAAAATGCGAAGTATAAGGCTGCTCATAAGCCTGTTTCAGCAAATCCGCATCAAACACCTGCGGAGTCTGTACCAGCTTGTATGCGTCGCGGCTGACAGTTTCACTTCCTTCGCCAACCAAATGACGCACCGTCTCCACCACATCCGTCACAGGAATCACCGCCTGCTTCCCGGCAGCCAGGGAGTAACAACGGGCTATAACCTCCTGAGCCACAAAAGGGCGTACCCCGTCATGCACTCCGACCAATCCCGGTGTTGTAACAAATGCCAGTCCGTTCTTCACCGAATGGAAGCGTGTTTCTCCGCCGTCTGCGATTTGATGAGGATTGAAAACCATGTTTCCGGCACAACTCATTCCAGTAAGCCTGCTGGTTGCATGGAAGCACCAATATTATCCGTATCTCCGGGCTATACGCATAAAAGGCCTCTATGGTACGCATCAATACAGGCTTTCCCCCTATCGGAAGAAATTGTTTGGGAAGTTCGCATCCCATGCGCAAACCTTTACCGCCGGCTACAATCAGAACATACTTCATTGGATTCACACAGCCTCTTCATAATTTACAATCAGACAATCATCGCCTCTTTCAATTCGGCAACTTTATCCTTGCCCTGCAGCAATTCCACTACCGCCAAAGCAAACTCCATGGCAGCGCCCGGACCTTTTCCTGTAATGACATTGCCGTCTTTTTCCACCATCGCTCCAGTGCAGTCGGCACCCTCCAGATATTGTTCAAAACCCGGATAGCAAGTAGCTTTCTTACCTTTCAACAGTCCCAGTTTACCGAGCACCATAGGAGCGGCGCAAATGGCTGCAATCGGTTTGTTTTCTTCGGCAAAGCGTAAAATCAGTCTGCGTAAGTCATCGCACTTCTCCAAAGTGGCCGCACCCGGCATACCGCCCGGAAGCAATATCAAATCAGCGTCGAAAAAGTCACAGTTCACGATATTCTTGTCACAAAGCACCGGTACGCCATGAGCGCCCTTCACAATCTCGTCAGGAGTAACCGTAATCATTTCCACATTCAACCCCGCACGTCTCATTACATCGACCGAAGTGAAAGCCTCTATTTCTTCAAAACCGTCTGCAAAAAACACATAAACTGTACCCATAATAGTTTCTCCTCTTATTTTAGATTAAAATAATATGTAATCGTTCCTGTCTGGTTACTCAATCCGCTTACCGTATTGAACCTCGCTTTCTTCGCCGCGTCTTCGGCAGCTTTCCGCAAGGCGGGGTTTACGGTATTCGTCTGGCGGTTGATGCTGGTGCCGATAACCTGCCCGGCTGGATTTACGGTAATGGTAACCACCACTTTTCCCTCATCCTGCACATTATATACGGGACGCGGCAATCCGCCCTCGCCTATGGAGCGTCCGCCAAGGTTAAAGGTCCCGTATCCGCCGGTCCCGGCAGTTGCCCCTTCCGAAGAGTTTCCCGTAGGACTTCCCTGCACACCGGTTCCTTCCGTAGCACCCTTGCTGCCCATTTGCGCACCTTTGCCGAAAGCTCCCGCTACACGTTTGCGGGCAGCTTCTTCGGCTGCCTTCCGTTCACGCTCCGCTTTTTCCGCAGCCAGCTTACGCGCCTCTTCGGCTTTCTCGGCAGCGCTCTTTTCGGGTTTCTTCACCTCTTTCTTCTTTTCTTCCGCCTTAGGCTTTATGGCAACGGTTTCTTCATCTTCCTGCGTCAGCATCTCCTGCTCCGCCTCTTCCGGCATTTCCGGAGCGGCCTCTTCCGGCATCGTCTCCACTTCAACCAAAGAAGGGTCGGCAGCCCCCCACGCATCGGGCGTTTCTCCCATCATCACGGGTACACCGCCTTCCTCCGACTGTTCGGGCAAGGTAAATCCCACCAGTATCAAAAGGGCAATGACAACAACGTGCACCAACAGCGCACCTGCCAATCCTATATATTTTCCTTTCTTCTTCCGATTCACCGTTCCGATTTACGATTTAGCTATTTACGGTTAACACCGTTTACTTATTCTCAGGCGGGCGTGTAGCCAGCACCATCTTGAAATGATTCTCATTAGCGATATTCAGCACCTTCACAATTTCCCGATAGGGGACGGACTCATCGGCATACAATGCCACATACATTTCGGGCTCTTTCGCTGCGCACGATTGCAGAAAAGGAGTCAGCTCGTCCAAAGCCAGCGCCTGTTCCTTATCATTACCGAAAGCGGCGTAGTAGTTCAAGTCCTTATCAATGATAACCCTTGTCAGCGGCTTGGCAGATGTCTGCTGTTTTCCCTGCGGAAGCAATACCTTGATTGCATTCGGTGATACTACCGTAGAAGTAATCATAAAGAAAATCAACAGCAGGAATATAACATCCGTCATGGACGCCATACTGAAATTGGGTGATATTTTTGCTCTACGTTGTAACACGGTCGTTGTTTCTGATTTATGAATTATGATTTATTTGGCAGGCTCGTTCAGCAAATCCATGAAAGCCATTGTCTTGGCTTCCATTTTATTTACCACACCGTCCACCAGCGTCACCAGGTAATTGTAGGCGAACATGGCGATGATGCCCACAATCAGACCGCCTACCGTAGTAATCATGGCCTCGTATATACCGCCGGAAAGCAGGGTGATGTCGATATTGTTACCGGCATTCGCCATTTCAAAGAAAGCACGCACCATACCGGTCACCGTACCCAGGAACCAATCATCGGAGCGCCG
>ENA-OUNI01000594-OUNI01000594.1-human-gut-metagenome-genome-assembly--contig:-NODE-594-length-16582-cov-5.414403_pt1 | contig 16582 bp, 11 predicted proteins | sample MGYA00242499_ERZ504580 | MGnify/ENA primary metagenome ERZ504580 (study PRJEB26092, sample SAMD00036315) | human gut metagenome | host: Homo sapiens | study: EMG produced TPA metagenomics assembly of... | reverse complement strand
TCACAATTTTGTGGGATATTTTGCCCGGATGAGGGCGCGTAGCGGGCTACGGCAACTGAATTCGGGTGAAATATCCCGCAAAGTGGGGCGTGCAGATTGCGGGAATGATTTTTCAGACACGCTCTAGTACATCGTTTTAAATGACGTTCGGACAAAATATTCTACCTTATTATATCATTAATTACAATGCCTGTGTAAAATTTATATGATAGTATGTTAACAGTGTGTTACTGTTCGGGAGTTTGACAGTAACCAGTGTTATTAAACAGTAACAGGATTACCCTAATATTCAAAAAAATACTTGACACAGTGAATTTTGTGACCTTATAATGAATCCGCATAGTTAAATAAATGATATGTCCACAAAAACGTTGATGGAGAGAGTAACTGCAGGGGAAAGCAGACAGCGAACCGGGGAGGGTGTGAGTCCGGTGGTGAGTAAATGCAGTGAAGATCACTCCGGAGTTGCAGCTCTGAAGGGTGTACAGACAGGTAAGAGCTGACGGAAATCCCCGTTAAAAGATTCATGTATCGGCAGAGGATGCCTGTACAATGTAACAGGTGGTATAGCGAACGTCAATAAACCTTCGTCCTTTTACAAAAGGGCGATTTTTTTATGGGCTTATTTTCGTTCTTAAAGGACACTGGAAATATTTTTCAGCGTATATAAACGTCCTGCATATTTTCAGGTGTCTGATACAAATAATTTAAACAGGAGGTAAATTACTGTGTACCAGAAAGTTGATACGAACTTAAACTTTGTAGACCGTGAGAAAAAAGTAGAAGAATTCTGGAAAGAAAACCATATCTTTGAGAAAAGTATGGAGAACAGAAAAGAGGGAGAAACCTATACATTCTACGACGGACCGCCTACTGCAAACGGCAAACCGCACATCGGCCATGTACTTACCCGCGTTATCAAGGATATGATCCCGAGATACCGTACAATGAAGGGCTACATGGTTCCGCGTAAAGCAGGATGGGATACCCACGGACTTCCGGTAGAGCTGGAAGTAGAGAAGAAACTTGGTCTGGATGGCAAAGAGCAGATCGAAGAATACGGTATGGAGCCATTCATCAAACAGTGTAAGGAAAGCGTCTGGAAATACAAAGGAATGTGGGAGGATTTCTCCTCTACTGTTGGTTTCTGGGCTGATATGGAACATCCATACGTAACTTACTATGACGATTATATTGAATCCGAATGGTGGGCATTAAAAGAAATCTGGAACAAGAAGCTTCTGTATAAAGGCTTCAAGATCGTTCCTTACTGTCCAAGATGCGGTACCCCTCTTTCCGCACAGGAAGTATCCCAGGGATACAAAACTGTAAAAGAGCGCTCCGCAGTTGTAAGATTCAAGGTTGTTGGTGAAGATGCATACTTCCTTGCATGGACAACAACACCATGGACACTTCCGTCCAACGTTGCACTCTGCGTAAACCCGGATGAGACTTACTGCAAAGTAAAGGCAGCAGACGGATATACCTATTATATGGCAGAAGCACTCCTTGACAAAGTCCTTGGCAAACTTGCAAAAGAAGAAGGCGAGAAAGCATACGAAGTTCTGGAAACCTACAAAGGAACAGACCTGGAATACAAAGCATACGAGCCGCTTTTCGCATGTGCAGGAGAGGCAGCAGCAAAACAGAAAAAGAAAGCTCATTTCGTAACCTGTGATAACTACGTTACTATGAGTGATGGTACAGGTATCGTTCACATCGCACCTGCATTCGGTGAAGACGACAGCAGAATCGGACGTAACTATGAACTGCCATTCGTGCAGTTCGTAGACGGACAGGGTAACCTGACAAAAGAGACACCATACGCAGGCGTTTTCGTAAAGAAAGCAGATCCTATGGTCCTCACAGATCTGGACAAAGAAGGCAAGCTCTTCGATGCTCCGAAATTCGAGCATGATTATCCACACTGCTGGAGATGTGACACACCACTGATCTACTATGCAAGAGAATCCTGGTTCATCAAGATGACAGCAGTTAAGGATGACCTGATCAGAAATAACAATACAATCAACTGGATCCCTGAGAGCATCGGTAAAGGACGTTTCGGCGACTGGCTTGAAAACGTTCAGGACTGGGGTATCAGCCGTAACCGTTACTGGGGAACTCCACTGAACATCTGGCAGTGTGAATGCGGACATATGCATTCCATCGGAAGCCGTCAGGAATTATTCGAGATGAGCGGTGATGAGAGAGCCAAGACAGTAGAGCTTCACCGCCCATACATCGATGAGATCACACTGAAGTGTCCGGAGTGCGGTGGAGAAATGCATCGTGTACCGGAGGTTATTGACTGCTGGTTCGACTCAGGAGCAATGCCTTTCGCACAGCATCATTATCCATTTGAAAACAAAGAATTATTTGAGCAGCAGTTCCCTGCAAACTTATCTCCGAGGCAGTAGACCAGACTCGTGGATGGTTCTACTCACTCCTTGCAGAATCCACACTGCTCTTCAATAAAGCACCATACAAGAACGTAATCGTTCTGGGACATGTCCAGGATGAGAACGGACAGAAGATGAGTAAGTCCAAAGGAAATGCAGTTGACCCATTTGATGCACTGAACAAATACGGCGCAGATGCCATCAGATGGTACTTCTACATCAACAGTGCTCCATGGCTTCCGAACCGTTTCCATGGCAAGGCAGTTGTGGAAGGACAGCGTAAATTCATGAGTACACTGTGGAATACTTATGCATTCTTCGTATTATATGCAGACATCGACAACTTCGACCCGACCAAATATGAACTGAACTATGACCAGCTTCCTGTAATGGACAAATGGCTCCTCAGCAGATTAAACACAACTGTTCAGGCTGTAGACAATGATCTGGCTAACTACAAGATCCCGGAAGCAGCAAGAGCACTTCAGGAATTCGTAGATGAGATGAGTAACTGGTATGTAAGAAGAAGCCGCGAACGTTTCTGGGCAAAGGGAATGGAGCAGGATAAGATCAATGCTTACATGACTCTGTACCATGCACTGGTAACCATCGCCAAGACAGCAGCTCCGATGATCCCGTTCATGACAGAAGACATCTATCAGAACCTGGTAAGAAGCGTGGATAAAGATGCTCCGGAGAGTATCCATCTCTGCGACTTCCCAACTGTAAACGAAGCATGGATCGACAAAGATCTGGAAGCAGACATGAAAGAGCTTCTGGAGATCGTAGTTCTGGGACGTGCCTGCAGAAATACAGCAAACATCAAGAACCGTCAGCCAATCGGAACCATGTATGTAAAAGCTGAGAAGAAAATGAGTGAATTCTACACTGACATCATCGCAGACGAACTGAATGTCAAAGAAGTAAAATTCGCAGATGATGTAGAATCCTTTATCTCCTACAGCTTCAAACCACAGCTTCGTACAGTAGGACCGAAATACGGTAAACTCCTTGGAGGAATCAGACAGGCTCTCACAGACATCAATGGAACAGCAGCAATGAACGAACTGAGAACCAACGGTGTCCTGAAACTGGATATCAACGGAAACGATGTAGAGCTTACAGAAGAAGACCTTCTTATTGAAACAGCACAGACAGAAGGCTATGTATCTGAATCTGACGGTGAAACATCCGTAGTCCTTGATACAAACCTGACACCTGAACTGATCGAAGAGGGATTCGTACGTGAGATCATCAGCAAGATCCAGACCATGCGTAAGGAAGCCGGCTTCGAAGTTATGGACAAGATCGTAGTATACGCTCACGGAAACGACAAGATCCAGGATGTCATGAAAGCACACGAAGATGAGATCAAGTCAGAAGTACTTGCAGACGAAATGGTACTTGGCGAGACCGATGGTTATGTGAAAGAGTGGAACATCAACAAAGAAGCAGTAACTATGGGTGTTAAGAAACTGTAATTGACAACATTCGGTCAATTACTGACAAGGTACTGATAAGTTACAGGTATTTCACAGGAAATATACTACTTTCGCAATGCACGATAACAAAAAAAATGTTATAAAATTCGGCAATTATACACATGACAGACTGTCGAAAAAAGAGTATCATTATCCTTGACAGTCTGATTTCAGAGAGGAAATTGGAGGCAGAGATTCTTTGCCCCCAATTTCTCTGATATGAGAAAACAGAAGAGTTGACGGAATGAAGAGGTTCACCGGCAATATCCGCAAGGTGTATTGCTGAGAATAAAGTGAACAGTGAAACCATTACGGGAGGTATGAAATGACAAACGAAATGTTCAAGAAAGAGGCATTCAAGAAAAGCGTAAAAGACAACGTAAAATTCCTCTATCGAAAAACAATTGAAGAAGCTACACAGGAGCAGATTTTTCAGGCAGTAAGCTACTCTGTAAAAGACGTTATCATTGATAACTGGCTTGCAACACAGAAAGCTTATGACGAACAGGATCCGAAGATCGTATACTATATGTCCATGGAATTCCTGATGGGACGTGCTCTCGGAAACAACCTGATCAACCTTTGCGCTTACGGTGAAGTAAAAGAAGCTCTCGAAGAGCTGGGATTTGACCTTAACTGTATCGAAGATCAGGAACCGGATCCGGCACTTGGAAACGGTGGTCTGGGAAGACTGGCTGCATGCTTCCTTGATTCTCTCGCAACTTTAAATTACGCAGCATATGGCTGCGGAATCCGTTATCACTACGGAATGTTCAAACAGAAAATCCAGAACGGTTATCAGATCGAGGTACCGGATAACTGGTTAAAGAACGGATACCCATTCGAACTGCGTCGTCCGGAATATGCCAAGGAAGTACACTTCGGCGGATATGTAAGAGTAGAGTACGATCCTGAAAAGGGCGGAAATAAATTTATCCACGAAGGATACCAGGCAGTAAAAGCCATTCCTTATGATATGCCGATCACAGGATATGACAATGATGTAGTAAACACACTTCGTATCTGGGATGCAGAGCCGATTGTAGACTTCGAGCTTGATTCCTTTGACAAGGGTGATTACAAGAAAGCAGTAGAGCAGGAAAACCTTGCCCGCAATATCGTAGAAGTTCTTTATCCGAATGACAATCATTATGCAGGTAAAGAGCTGAGACTGAAACAGCAGTACTTCTTTGTATCTGCAAGCCTCCAGGCAGCAATTGCCAAATACAAAAAGAAACATGACGATATCCATAAATTATATGAAAAAGTAACATTCCAGATGAACGATACACATCCGACTGTAGCAGTAGCAGAGTTAATGCGTATCCTCATGGACGAAGAAGGACTCGGATGGGATGAAGCATGGGAAGTAACAACCAAATCTGTTGCTTACACAAACCATACTATCATGTCCGAAGCACTTGAGAAATGGCCAATCGAACTCTTCTCCAGACTGCTTCCGCGTGTATACCAGATCATCGAAGAGATCAACCGTCGTTTCATTCTCGCTATCCAGGCAAAATATCCGGGAAATTATGAGAAGATCAAAAAGATGGCGATCATCTATGACGGACAGGTTAAGATGGCTCACCTTGCAATCGCAGCAGGCTACTCTGTAAACGGTGTTGCACGCTTCATACAGAGATCCTGAAGAATCAGGAATTAAAAGACTTCTATGAAATGATGCCTGAGAAATTCAACAACAAGACAAACGGTATCACTCAGAGACGTTTCCTGCTCCACGCAAATCCACTCCTTGCAGACTGGATCACAGAGCACATCGGACCGGACTGGGTTACAGACCTTCCGCAGTTAAAGAAACTGGCAGTTTACGCAGATGATGAAAAAGCACTCCAGGAATTCATGAACATTAAGTTCAAGAACAAAGAGCGTCTGGCTAAATACATCCTTGAGCACAATGGCGTAGAAGTAGACCCGCACTCCATCTTCGATGTACAGGTTAAGAGACTTCACGAGTACAAACGCCAGCTCCTGAACATCCTGCATGTTATCTATCTGTACAACCAGATCAAGATGCATCCGGAAATGGAATTCTATCCAAGAACATTCATCTTCGGTGCAAAAGCATCCGCAGGTTACGCAACAGCCAAGAAGATCATCAAACTCATCAACTCAGTAGCAGATGTAGTAAACAACGACGCTTCCATCAACGGCAAGATCAAAGTTGTATTCATCGAAAACTACAGAGTATCCAACGCTGAGTGGATCTTCGCAGCAGCAGACGTTTCCGAGCAGATCTCCACAGCAAGTAAAGAAGCATCCGGTACAGGTAACATGAAGTTCATGCTCAACGGTGCTCCTACACTTGGAACAATGGACGGTGCCAACGTAGAGATCGTAGAAGAAGTTGGCGCAGAAAACGCATTCATCTTCGGTTTAAGCTCCGACGAAGTAATCAACTACGAAAACAACGGCGGATACGATCCAAACGTGATCTACAACACAGACGAAGAAATCCGTCAGGTACTGATGCAGCTCATCAACGGAACCTTCTCCAATGATACAGAACTCTTCCGTGACCTGTACGATTCACTTCTCAACACAAAGAACACAGACAGAGCAGACCGCTACTTCATCCTCGCAGACTTCCGCTCCTATGCAGACGCACAGAAACGCGTAGAAGCAGCATACAAAGATGAAAAAGGCTGGGCAAAGAAAGCACTCCTCAACACAGCATGCAGCGGCAAATTCACATCCGACAGAACTATCCAGGAATATGTAGATGATATCTGGCATCTGGATAAGGTTATTGTTAGAAAGAAATAATATGTTTGCTTTAACACCTTAAAGCAGATGGTAGAGAAACAGCAGAGAATGATAAAAAAGTTCTCTGCTGTTTTTGTGATGCTGGAAACAGGAAGATATTTTTGATAAAATAAGAAAAGATAATCAGTTTTGACAGAATGGAGGAATACAAGATGCTGAAAATATTTTTTGGGGACAATCCGGGAGACAATTATATTTTTAATCCTGATGTGTTCTTCAATAACACATATGAAGATGAGTGGATCACATCAGAAACTTCCAGAAAAATGATCAAAGATATAGACGGATCAGAGGTAAAAGGTCCATGCATGATCGACAGCCCATTTCTCGGCCCGATTCCACCGGAACGCCTTTCAGGAGGAGTAAAAACCCTGATATTGATGCAAAATGATTCAGATCATATATTTAACGCATCTGCCTGCGGAAACAACTGTGCACAATGGATTTTAAAACTGGCAGAACAAAAAGACATTACAATTCGCCTGGGCTATATCATGGACTTTGGAAAACAGCCATTTGATATCTATATTGTAAACACAGGAAAAACGGTTCACTCCATGCTTGAACTGGATGACGAAATCATTGTAAACCGATTATTGAGAGGATGATAAAACATGACAGGAAAGTATGATATTGAAATATACAACAAACGAGTTCATTATCATCTTACAGTAAAGAGAAATATCACTGTCATTCAGGGAGATTCTGCAACAGGAAAAACAGAACTCCTTCGAATGATTTCTGATTATGAGAACAATGGCATATCATCAGGAATTACCAAAATATGTGAAAAACGATGTGTAGTAATAGAAAACGCTTCATGGAAAGAAAGACTTGCCACACTGCAGCAATGCATTATATTTATTGATGAAGGAGCACCATTTTTGCGCAGTAAAGAATTTACCAGAATGGTAAAAGGCAACGACAATTACTTCGTTTTGGTCACAAGGGACAGCCTGGAACATTTACCATATAGTATCGAAGAAATTTACGGCATGAGACAAGAGCGAGACAGTCAGAAATATCAAAACGCCAAAAGAATATATAATGAAACTTATCAGTTATATAATTTGCAGGCAAAAGAGGATATCCAACAGATCTGGTAATAACAGAAGACTCTAATTCAGGATATGAATTCTATCATAAATTATTCGGAGAAACATGTTGCTCAGCAGGAGGAAAAAGCAACATACTTTCATATCTGCAGAAAAGCAGGGAAGAAGAAATCCTTGCGATTGTAGACGGAGCCGCATTCGGTCCGGAAATACAGCATGTAATGCAATATATAAGAGATACCAGAAATAAAATCGTATTATACGCACCGGAATCATTTGAGTATTTGTTGTTAAGAGCAAATATTATAGATAAAACTTCTGAAGTAACAGAAAAGACTTATGAACTGGCAGACAGCAGACAATATTTCAGTTGGGAAGAATTTTACACTGATTATTTGATAGAACAAACAAGAAACACAATATATGAATATAGTAAGAAAAAGCTCAAAGATACATATCTGACCTCGGGAAACTTCCGAAAGATTGTAAGCCAGCTTCCAGAGCAGATCAGGATTAACTGTTAGAATCGGTAAAAAAGAGAACACTACATCATCTTGTGATAAACAAGGAAAACTCACCACATTTGTAACAAGTTATAGATTTTAAACCCGAAAAATCAAGGAAAATAAATGCTTTTGAAGTGTATGAAATTTAAAAAAATCGTAAAATTCTTGAGCATTACCCTTGACAAAAACTGGCTAAAGCACTATTATTAACCATAACAGACAGATTATGTCTAGGAATCTTTACCCAAAAAGAAATAGTTATATTAAGGAAAGGGGAACTATAATCATGACAAAGATTAAAAACACAAAGAAGGGCATGGCAAAAAAGACATTAAGTATGTCACTTGTTGTTGCAATGCTTGCTACTTCTAATGTGCCGGTATGGGCTGCTGAGTTCAGTGATGGATCTGATGCTGCTGTAGCTACAGAAGCTCCGGCTGCTGAAGCTTTCTCTGATGAAGCAGATGCTCCGGTTGTAGAAGATACTGCAGATGTAGCTACTGAAGCTGCAAAATCAACAACAACAGGTTCTGAGTATACAGTTAATTTATCTGACTTTGCAGTAGATAGTACTGCTGTAAGCAATAACGAAACTGTATGGGGTGGAACATTAAGCGCAAATGTAGATATCACAGCAGTAAGCGCTATTGCTAATGCAACATTAAAAACTGCATGGCAGGTAAATGGAAATATTGTTAATAGCACTATTGCAAATTATGATCCTGCAAATAAAGCTAAAACACTTAATTTAACTCCAGATATGGCAGGCAAATCAATTACATTATTTGTTTATGCTGAACAGGCAGGCAAGGTTGCTTGGAGCTATACATCTGACGCTGTTACAGTAAAAGCAAAAGATATTAATGATTTTATTACTGCATCTGCTGCAGATCCTACATATGATGGAACTGTAAAAAAAGCAGGTGTTACGCTGACCTCTAAAAAAGATAAAAATAATCAGGACTTAGTACAAGCAGGTTCAGATTTACTTGATACTTCAAAATATAAAATAGCATATTCTGGAGAACTTACAAATGTAACTGGAGATAAAGTAACTGTTACATTAACTCCAACTGTTACAGGATATGCAGGACAGGTTACAACAACTTATGAAATCCAGCCAATGCAGCTAGACGGTGCAACAGCAACTATTTCCAGTCGCATGAAAGCAACTTTAGAAAACACATCCTATGTGTATACTGGAAACATAACAGGAAAAGTGAAAAAATCTGATATCAAGTTAGTTGATAAATCAACAGGTGTTGATTTGAGCAATTATCTGGATGTTGATTCTAATGGTTACGTAAAAGTTGAGTTTACTTCTCAGGATAATACTGCAGTTGGAAAAATCAGCAATGTATATGTTGCGATTAAAGAAGGTCAGCCTGAAACAGGAAACAAAAACTATAAAATTGTTGGAAGTAATATCAAAACATTGACAGATAACACTATGACAGTTGTTGCCCGTGATTTATCTACGGTTGATGTTAGTATTGCAGACCAGCAGTATACAGGTTCTAAGGTTACTATTAATCCTAGTGCTGTAACTTTAAAAGATAAAACTACTGGTGAAGAGATTACTAAAGGTGCTCTCGAAATTACTGTTCCGGATAATGCAATTGAACGTGGAACAGGATATGTTGCAACAATCAAACCAGGTGTTGATAATAATGGTATAACAAACAAAAATATTACAGGAAGTACAACTGGAACATTCTCTATTTATTCCAACAGTATCTCCAATGCATATTTTGCAAATGCAACAAGTAATACACTTCCAGCCAAAGAATATACAGGAGAAGCAGTAACATACACAAGCGAAGAACTTGGTGCTCTTAAAATCTTAAACAACACAACTAGTAAAGTAGAGACAATTGCACCAGCTGATTATGAAATCACTTATTCCCAAAATACTAATGCAGGCACAAATACTGCTAAATTAATCGTAACCGGTAAAGGCAGTTATGCTGGAAGCAAAAAAGAGTTGACCTTTACAATCAATCCTGCAACCGTAAGTGCAACAACTGCAGCAGAAGAAGTTGAGCAGAAGAACGCTAGCAGTGCTAAAGATTATAAAGATGCAATGAAAGTTGTTGTAAAAGCTAAAAATTCTGCTAACAAAGAATTTACATTAGTTGAAGGTACTGATTATACAGTTACTTACGGATATGAACATACTTCAGATGGAAATAAAGTTGGTAATTATGTTGTTGCTACTGTAACTGTAACAAATAAAAACTTTAAAGGAACTGCAGCAGCTTCTGCTTTAACTGCAAAATCCAAGATTACAGCTGCAATCTTAAAAGCTGACTATATCAAATTAAAGGAGAATTCTTTCTCTTATAATGGTAAACCTGTTACACCTGATTTTGACGTTGTAATTGATGGTAAAGTAATTAATCCAGCTTATTATACTGGATCATTTACAAACAATATCAATGCAGGTACTGCTACACTTACAGTTACTGGAGATGGAAATCATTACAGTGGAAAAGCAAGTGTAAACTTTACAATTGCTCCTGTTGATGCGTCTAAACTTACTGGTGTTATCGCAACTAAAGAATACAAGGGATATTCTCTTGAGATTCCAGCTGATGAGATTTATCTTACATTAGATGGAAACAAAATCGATGTTGACAGCAACTTCACTCGTACTTTTGGAGAAAACTTAAATATTGGTGAAGGTACTGTAACATTAACACCAAAGAACAGTAACTTTACTGGATCTAAGACATTAACATTCCAGATTTGTGGTGAAATGTTAAAAACCGAAACAAAAAGCGGTTTTAACTTTGCTGATAAGAATGGATTCGCAATAACTGGAAATAATATTAAATTTAGTTATGACGGAACTGCTCAGACTTTTGCCAAAACTACTTTAGATAACAAGACAGGAAAAACATTAACTGAAGGTACTGACTATGAAATCAAATATGTTGATAACGTATATGGACAGAAAGGTACCAATGGTCAGTATGCAGTTGTTCTTGCTATAGCAAAAGGAAAATACGGCGGAGATCTTACTCAGACAGAGAACGGCATTGCTGTGAAGAATGGCGTATATACAGATGCTGAAGGAAATAAGATTGTCAATGTATTTGCAATGAAAACTATCAAAATTGATCAGCAGTCATTTACAGCAGATAATATTGCTATTTCCAACGGAACTTATGCTGCCGGACTTCCGGTAAAACCAGAGGTTAAGATTGTTGTTAAAGGTGTTACTTTAGTAGAAGGAAAAGATTATGAATTAGATCTTTCTGCAAATAAAGACTTAGTAAATGCTACATCAGCAAAATCTCTTTCTGTTATTATTAAAGGTAAAAATGGTTACACTGGAACTGTTGATACATTAAAATGGGGAATTGATAAATTTGATCTTGCAAATGCAGATGTAACTGTTAAAGATGGAAAGATTTCCGTTAAATGTGGAAAAGTTGATGTTGATGCTTCTGAATATACAACAACAGCTAATGGTGATGGTACTACAACAATCAAAGCTGTAAGCACTAGCAAAAACTATACTGGTTCTAAGAAAGTCGCAACAAACGGAACAACAGATGCAGAAAAACCAGCAGCTCCTATGATTTCTGAAGTTAAAGTTACTGGTAACAAAGCAACTGTAGTCCTTTCCAGTGAAGCAGATGGCGCTGCAGGTTATGACTATGTAATCTCAACAGACCGTGAATGCATCACAAACAAAGATTACGCTTCTGTAAACAAGAATCAGGTTCAGACCTCTACTACATTCAAATATGTACAGCAGGGAACCTACTACGCATACTGCCACGCTTGGAAACGTGATGAGAACGGTAAGAAGGTATTCAGCGACTGGTCTAACGCATATCCATTCGTTGTATCCGCAATCACACCGGACGCTCCAGTTATCACAAACGTAACAGTAAGCGGATCTACTATCAAAGTAACATACAAAGCAGCTGCAAATGCAACTGGTTACGATGTAGTACTTGGAACTGGCTCCAAGAAAGAAAACGGTGAGACACGTCCATACCAGTATGGCAATCACAAGAAGCTGAACCTCAAAGAAGGTACAGTAACAGCAACATTCAAAAATGTACCAAAGGGAACATGGGTAGTTGGAATGCATGCATTCAACAGAACATCCGAAGACGGAAAGAAAGTCTTCAGCCCATGGTCAAACCTGAAAAAGGCTACTGTTAAGTAATCCTTTGGGTAAAGAAATATATAAATAAAGAAAAACTATTGCTAGACTCTTAAATGAGTCAAATACAGTACTTCCCCTAGATGAGGGATATAACAAAACCAATTCAAGGGGAAGAACTGTGTTTATACAGCAATAGTTTTTCTTGTTTTTGAAAGGAGTACTTATGAAAAAGCCATCAGATTTTTATTGTTGTATATGTGGACAGCCATTAAATGATAGACAGGATTTATTTGTAAAAATCAGAGACAACGATAGCGAAGAAACATTACGAATTGTTCCTGTTCATAGTGGCAACTGTGACAATACGCTTTGTAAACAGGAAAGTGCCAAAGGCAACAATACAAACAGTTGCTTTAACTTTTATTCTTTTGGGAATGATAAAGAATTAGAAAAGTATCTTGTTACTGGAGAAGTATAATGTTTGAATAAATTAACTAGAAATCATTTTTTATTACAGAAAGCTTCCTGTATACTTTAAATAGGTCAAGAGATTGACACAAAAAATACCTCAAGTATATTTAGATTATTACTGACCAGCCAGTTGGTAAAATCTAAAGAGTACAAAAGGTATCTAAAATGAATGTTAAAGGAACAAAGAAGAAAAATCAAGTAGTAAAAGCAAATATTCAATGTCATTTAGTTAAGTTCAAATAACGAAATAAAGTATATCACATCTTCCGAAACATTGTTCAGTTAAGGACGGTCATGGAAGAACTTGTACTGTACATTATGGAAAAATACTCACATATGCTGCAAAAATATTTTTAGGTATACCGAAAAGACAGATTGCACATCTGCCGCATTAAGAAGTATAATAGGGATGAGGTTTAAGCTACCCGATACATGAAATCCCTATTTCTCTTTGGTCGGAGGTTGATAGGGTATTTACGGTTGGATCTGACTGGTGTCAGTGCCTTTGTATGAGGAGCATGATCTCAGTTTCGTCACCGCCGTTTTTCAGATATGCCCTGCATATGTTGACTGCGGTGGCGAAATTTATTTTATAAACGTGTTTGACATTTTCAGCTGTCTGGATCACAGCATGGGAAGTGACCAGTTCACAGAAATTGTATAACAGCATCCTGGCGGCAATCTCCTGCAGGATCCTATCATATTTGCTGCTGTGCCAGTTGACAAGCCCTATCGTATATTTAAGTTCCCGGAAACTTGTTTCCTCGCTCCAGCGCATTTTGTAAAGCTTTTTTATATCCTTAAGGGAAAATTCCTCTTTTGAGAGATTTGTTGCAATACAAATATAGCTTCCATTTTCAAGCCGGATGCGGACAATGCGGGAACTGATATCATAATACCGGCATTTTTCATCCGGAAAGTCAAAATCCGTGGAAGGCTGGAGGATCGTATAAATATCTGGATTTCCAACTGTTTCCTTTGTGTGCCGTCTGGTGAGGGTTGTTTTTATCCGTGTATCAGACTCATCATCCGGAAGGTCATAGGAGGAAAGGATCCCATTGCTGTCGATATCCTTCATACGGATAACAAACTTCATGTTTTTCCGGATAAGATGTGCAAATGTGTTGAAACTTTCATAACCACAGTCTGCCATCAGGATGGAAGGAGCAGGATCTGAATAACGGTCAACCATGAGGTTCAGTGCTGCACGCTCATGGAGCTTTTTCTTTCCCTGTACGTGAAAGTCACAGTAGGTTTTATTCATGATGTCATAGAGTGCATTGATATGGACAGCGTTGTAGCCTTTTTCACCTTCATGGATAAAAGTCCTTTCATCAGACGGGTTTCTGGCTATATTCACATCGGAGCCGTCGCAGGCAGAAGCCGGTAGCCGCAATACAGGTCATCGGACAGGGACCTGCACTGTGTTACAAAGGAATGGAACAGGAAATCCCATCCTTCAGGAAGAAGCTTGTAACGCTGCTGTGTGAATGCTGATTTTGACGGTGCGGACAGGAAATGGCTGAAAAAATCCAAGATTTCATTTGAAACCGTTTTGCCCTGCATCAGAAGCATAAACTGTATATATTCTTTAAAAGTAAGTTTACGCTTCCTGGTAAAATCGGTTTCCGGATTCCTGGAGAATAAAAAATGGATCTGCTCCAGTTCGTCAATGCAGTTATTGAGAACTGTTTTTAATTGTGATAAGAAAATGTGGGCCATGAGGTACCTCCTTGAAATATGTTTATAATCAACGTTTACGAAACATATATCGGCTGATCTGTCAAGCTTTTTTTGAAAAAACATGGAATATGTGAGGGAAAACAATCATGCAGTTATACCAGTTTGAAAAAATCTATTCACAGATGGAGAGGGAATTTGGAAAGATCCGAAAGGGTGAAGAAGAAACATACGCCATGCTGCTGTTGCCAATGGAGGGAAATGTGTTAAAAATACACCGCGAATTCCCAGGGGCCAACAGCCGTAGACTAAGGGAGGCTATTGCCCTGGCGTTATTTGATGTAAAAGTGAATTACAGTGGTGAAGAATATGATACAGGAAAGTTTAGAAATAGAGAAAATGAAATGCTTGAAAGGGCATTGCTTATGGCATTTGACCTTATACGAATCATGAGATAATGGAACTGTTAAAAGAACAGTTCCATGTGGATATGCTGTCACAGGAACAGGTGAAAGAATACTATAAATTTCCGGTAATGTGCCTGTTAAGGATCAAGGAATCCATTGATACATGGGAAAAACGTTCAGGCTCAGATGGATACTTTGATTTTATTGAGGGATATATGGGAAGAGAGATAACAGGAACTGAGATGAACTTTAGTATTATGAGTTCAGGTATATTTGATATGTAATAATTTTTAAATTTGACAACAAAAAAACCAGTGGCTTCATAATGATGAAACCACTGGAAAGCACCTTAACTAAATGACATTGCTCTCATAATATTGCATGTAATTTCTAGAAATCAGTATTTAGAATTCATATGTTGTTTCTGAGTAAAATTTTTAGACATTATGTTTAAGAAAGGAAATTGTGAGTAGAGTATTAGACTACTACCATAAAGGATAATCATGAATTTGGGAAGCATAAATGAAAATGACTTTAAAGAAAGCAAAGCTGTAGCTATTGCTAAAAATATTATTGAAGAAAATAGATGTTTAAAACTTTTTTGTGAAATGGATAAGCGCCCAATTAGACGGTCATATGTCTTTATATATAAAATCAAGAACGTATGATTATTGAGGTACAAATAAAAACATTACCACAAAACTATTGTTTATCAAAATCTCGTGTATCGAAGTATTACTATGACTGCGATACAAAGGTATTTAACGTGGTAAAAGAAAATGTTTCCTTGAATCCAGTCAGTTTAATTTTAGTAGATACATATAATAAAAAAGTATTTTGCATATTATTAACCCGTCAGTATGTTGCAGAATTGCATGTAAATGGAAAAACCACGAAACGAATTTATTTTAATGATAGTGATGAATTTAATAACGACAAATTTATTACTGAATTATTAAAGTACAATAAAATATTGAATACAAATACATCGTGCCATGTAAAGGTCAGAACTATTTATAATATACTGAAGCCGCGAAGAAAATTACCACATATTGAATTAGAACATATTTATGATGTCGAAAATTATGGCCTTGTATATACGCATAACAATATTTTGGGTTACCTAGGAAATTTTTGGGTTAATACAAAGGGAAAAAAATATCACGTATATAGCTTATATATGCAAGATACAGCATACGACAATTCATTTAATCAATATGATATATACGATTAGAGATTGAAAAAACACATATTTTTGCATATCGTCAGTCTTCTGATACCTCCATAACAGACGCTGATATAGTAAATATTCTTTATGAAATTGCCTATTTTAAGAAAAAAGATATTGTATTTTATAGTTCAGGGATTCCGGTATATGTAATAGCAGGACGGGTTATTTGGAGACTCAGAGCGGAGAAAATCGAAAAAAATGGTAAATAGTTTGAATTCAAAGCAAGCGATGAGACCCAGGACATGACCCGAAGGGTCTGACCGCAATGTGGTCAATTTATCGTCAACTTAAGGAAAATCGTCAGATTTTATCCTAATTATATACTATGGTTTACCGCAAAATGCAGGATTAATCCTCAACCAGTTAGAAAATTCACCAAAAAGGCGCACTTAAATAAAGCTTAAATGTGACAGTGTTTTTATTTACAAGGCAGCTT
>ENA-OUNI01000593-OUNI01000593.1-human-gut-metagenome-genome-assembly--contig:-NODE-593-length-16600-cov-3.604079_pt1 | contig 16600 bp, 30 predicted proteins | sample MGYA00242499_ERZ504580 | MGnify/ENA primary metagenome ERZ504580 (study PRJEB26092, sample SAMD00036315) | human gut metagenome | host: Homo sapiens | study: EMG produced TPA metagenomics assembly of... | reverse complement strand
GGCTTCGGACTTGGATGCTGCAGGACGTGCCGGCTTTGGAGCGGCAGGCTTTGCCGCGGATGCCGCGGGAGCAGCCGGAGTGGCACGAGGCGCAGGAGTAGGCGAAGCTGCCGGGGCAGCCGGCTTCTTGGGCCGGGACCGCAGGCTTCTTGGATTCGGATGCGTTGCCCTGCGCGTTGGAAGCGAAAGCATTCCTCAGCTTACGGGCAACCGGAGGTTCAACGGTAGACGATGCGGACTTCACAAATTCGCCCATCGCCTCAAGTTTGTTCAAAACAGTCTTGCTGTCAACGCCAAGTTCCTTGGCAAGTTCATATACGCGTGCTTTCGGCACTCAATTTCTCCTATCTTGGGCCGCGCGCATACGAGCGCGACCGCTACTGATTCACGGCGAGCTTGTTCCTTCTCATCGTGCAACCATGTTCGTGATACCTCGTCTTTTCCCTGGGCATGACGGCACGTACCCCCACGCTTTGGATTATCGAGTCCAGCATACTCAAGCCCGTGGATTGAACGCCCACGGGCTTACCGCTGCTGAAAGTGTTGGTTATTCGGCGGTTTCCCCGCTGGTCGAAGCCTGCGCTTCGGCCATCTTCTTGGCGTGTGCTCGGCGGATTCGATGCCGATCTTCCATCCGGTCAGCTTGGCGGCCAAACGTGCGTTCTGGCCTTCCTTGCCGATGGCCAGCGACAGCTGATCATCATGAATGAAGGCGATTGCGGTCTGGTTCTTCTCGCTGATCACCTGCACACCGGTGGCGACCGCCGGAGACAGTGCCGCCGCGACGAACTTCGCCGGATCGGCAGACCAGTCGACGATATCGATCTTCTCCGGCCCAAGGTTCTCCATCACCGCACGCACGCGAGCACCGCCGGGGCCGATCAGAGCGCCCTTCGGATTGACGCCCTCGGTGTTGGCGCGCACCGCGATCTTGGTACGGGCACCGGCCTCACGCGCGATGGCCATGATCGAGACGGCACCGGAAACCAGTTCCGGAACCTCACGTTCGAACAGACGGCGAACCAGCTCGGGATGGGAGCGGGACACCACAATTTCCGGGCCTTTGAGGCCACGTGCGACATTCACCACATACACGCGGATGCGCTCACCATGGCGGTAACGCTCTCCCGGCACCTGTTCACGACGCGGCAGCAACGCTTCGACGTCGCCAACGGCCACGTGCACATTGGAGGTGTCCTTCACATCCTGCTGCACAATGCCGGTGATCAGCTTGCCCTTCTGCCCGGAGAACGCGCCGAACACCTTGTCGTCCTCGGCCTTGCGGAACAGCTGGCTGATGACCTGACGCGCGGTGGCGGCGGCCAGACGGCCGAAGTCGCGCGGGGTGTCATCATATTCCTCGCCCAGAGTCGGCGCAGGGTGCGGATTATCCTCGGTCGGCTCGACGGGGATCTCATCCTGAGCCCAAACGGTAAAGCTTCCGGCACGCGGATCAAGCTCCACACGAGCATGCTTCGCCGCGTGCGGCGTTTTCAGATATGCCAGTCGCAATGCTTCCGAGAGTGCGGCATCCAGCGTCTCGGGATCGATTCCCTGCCCAGCTGCGAGCTGGTGCATTCCTGCCAGGTCCAGTTCCATACTTCCAAGACCTCCTATATGAAGTTATTCCGAGCGCTCGGCCCAATGGTCACAGTCGACTACTAGTCTAATGTTTCATGCAGACACGCTCCCCGTTTTTCCCCTTGGCCTTGTCGACTGTCAGACGCGCCTGCGTCTTGGTGTGCGCGAGCGCCTTGTGGTATCACTGGCCGCGTGTTCCGCTCCTCGAATCGCAGGTCGCGCCGAAGCCGAACAGCAGCCAAGTCCTTGCGAAAGGGCGTATGCAGACGCGACTGCCAACGCCGACATCATGGCAGACAGGTCACGCCATATCGTCATGCGCTATCTTGCCGCGCAGGAGGCGGTTTCAGATTGGGCCAACACCGCGGCATATTGCCCGGCGCGATTCGCCGATGGCACGTTGCGCAGCGCGCAGGCCCGTCACGCCGTCAGATTGATGGCCTCACGGCTTGCGATTGACATCGCACAGCCCACGCTGTCACGATGCGATGGCATTGACTCGCTTGATGTCGATACGGATTCGCTTGTAGCCATGGCTGCTGCGGAAGATCAGGTGGGGTTCGCGATGGAGGTGTTCGCCGCGCGTTCCTTCGGTCATGCGACGCTTGACATCAGCGATCGTCATAAAACCACTTCGCAACGCCTGATTTCTCTTTCCGGAGCCGAAGACAATCGTGCGAAAACCTATGATGTCACGCAGCTGCTCGCCAATCCTAATACCATCGTGGATTCCGCAACGGGCTTGTACGCGCCAACCGATGCCGTCCTGGAAATGAATTGCGCGCGCAGCGAAATCGCAGCCGTTGCGGCAAGCTCGACTTCGTCGAACGCCTCGACGAAGTCCCAAACAACCTCGGACGACCATTCGGATGACTCCCGGGAACAGTCACTGGGCATGCTCGCCAGCATGATCGCCGACCGCGTGGATCTGGCACTCGACTGGGGTTATCCGGCATTCGACGAAGCGCTATTCGCATAGCGCAGACTTGCGTACGCTGTCCGCGCAACCGTCTTCACACAATGCGACGCAGTGTTCCCGCGAATAAGACACGCCGAGCAATCGCAGACATCGCAAAAATCCCTCAATCGGATTTGACAATCGCCAAAGCTGTGGCAAAATGATGAAGTTGCTTGTTTTCAAGTAGCACAATGGATAAGTGTCCGAGCGGTCTAAGGAGCACGCCTCGAAAGCGTGTGAGGGCGAACCCCTCCGCGAGTTCGAATCTCGCCTTATCCGCAAGTAGAAAAACCGGAGCAACGGCGCTTCGGTTTTTTATTGCTTACAGCCCTGTGGCACGTAGGAGCACATAGGAGCCAAGGTTATTGCTTTAGACGATCTGCAACTTTTATGCCTTCATTCATCGTCGCACACTTCTTCTACCCCTGAAAATGCATGCCTGTCTTAAGGCCGCTCAATCCTCGATAGAAGACGTACTGGCGTTCGATTACCCTAAAATGCAACGAATTATTACAATTGCGTCTCGGTTATGGACTCGTGAGAACGTCGTAACGTCGTCGTGACATTTCACATGATTCTCGTGTTCTTTTCGGCTATATCCCGTTTTTCCGTTTTTGCGATTGCGTGATGTGGTTTTGTGATGCGATATTTGGTGCGATTGTATAGCGCAATCTTCTGTGTATCCGTACAGTATGTGCTCTTACAAAGTACGTTTCGCACGAATCGCTTCGGCACGAATCGCCAACTGGTCGTCTTCCGGATATTCGATATGTTCCAGCGTCAATCCTTGCGGAGCGATCGGACCGGTGCTGCCTTCACGCAACGGCGTCGCCATTTTTTCGGCGAACCAATCCAAAGAACGTTTGCCGATACCTACCTGCACACAACCATTAACCAACGATCGCACCATATTGCGTGCGAAAGCGTCCGCAACGATGGTGAAGCACAGCAGTCCGGATTCGACCGCAGGCGTGCGATATCGTTCCCCCATCGTATTTCCGTCGTCGATCAGCGGATGCTGCGGTATACGACGCCAATACGCGGTTTTCACCTCGCGTATGGTGGTGCCTCCAGGATTCGGGGTTGCGAACGAGCCGAAATCATGCAGGCCGATCGTCATTTCAGCAGCCTTGTTCATAGCTTCGATGTTGAGATCATCGTCGATATGCAGCACGCAATTGCGGATACGTGGATCGATTTCGCTTGATCGGTCGGCAATGCGATATACGTAAGTGCGTTCCAGTGCGGAGAAACGTGCGTCGAATCCTTCGGGAGCTTCCTCGATGGAACGAATGGCGATGTCATTCGGCAGCATGCGTTGCAGCCGTCGCTTCAACGCCATCACCGGTTCGACCTGCATATGCCCGACACAACGTGCAAGCGTCTCCTCATTGATGTCGAGATGGCAAACTTGGTGCGACGCATGCACGCCGGTATCGGTACGACCCGCGACGGTCAGGCGCAGCGGCTCGTCATCATCGCCTTCCGGTACACGAAGAACGGTATGCAGCACTCGTTCGATTTCTCCCTGCACGGTACGCATGTCAGGCTGTTTCGCCCATCCGTAGAAATCGGTGCCGTCATATGCCAAGTCGATACGTAATCTCACGGCAATGAGCATAACAAAAGGCGCATAACAACATATGACAACGCATAACAAAAAGGCTGGGAACCTTTCGATTCCCAGCCTTTTCATCAGCTAGTCAAGCCTGCTTGATGCCAATCACTCGGCGTTCTCTGCGGTGGCTTCCTGAGCCTCAACCGGTGCCTCTTCGACAACCGGAGCTTCTTCAGCGGCAACCTTGGTTGCAGCTTCGGCTTCCTTGACCACGGCCTGCTTCGGGCTCACCGGCTCGGTGACGAGCTCGATGATGGCTGCCGGAGCGGCATCGCCACGACGCGGAGCATCTTGACGATGCGGGTGTAGCCACCCTCACGCTGCTCCATCTGCTCGGCAATCTCGGTGAACAGCTTGTGCACGACGGACTTGTTGCGGATGACACGCATCACGCGACGACGGCTGTGCAGATCACCACGCTTGGCGAGCGTGATCAGACGCTCAGCCAGCGGACGAAGGCGCTTGGCCTTCGGCAGGGTGGTGGTGATGCGGCCACGCTGGAACAGGCTGGTAGCCATGTTCGCGAGCATAAGACGCTCATGAGCCGGGCTGGAGGCCAGACGCGGACCCTTCTTTGGTGTAGGCATTGTTTCTCCTTGAAAGCCCCGTCGGACTCAGGTGGGCAGTTGCCCGAACATCCGAATCCGACGAAGCGGTTAGGTCAAAAGCGGCGAATCACTCGTCTTCCGGCGAGAAGAAAGTGCCGCCTTCGAGGTTGTTGGTATCGAAGTTGCCCAGCGGGGAAGCCTTGAGGGCCAGACCCAAGGACTGGAGCTTTTCCTTGACTTCGTCAATGGACTTCATACCGAAATTGCGGATGTCGAGCAGATCCTGCTCGGTGTGGGCGACCAGCTCGCCGATCGTGTGGATGCCCTCGCGCTTCAGGCAGTTGTAGCTGCGCTGGGTGAGGTTGAGATCCTCGATCGGAACGGCCATCTCCGGGTTGGTTTCCTCTGCCACCGGGGCAGGTCCAACCTCGACGCCCTCAGCCTGGGTGTTGAGCTCGCGGCACAGGCCGAAGAGTTCCACCAAGGTGGAGCCTGCGGATGCGACAGCATCACGCGGGGAGATTGCCGGCTTGGTCTCCACGTCCAGGATGAGCTTGTCGAAGTCAGTGCGCTGTTCAACGCGAGTGGCTTCCACGCGATAGCTCACCTTGAGCACCGGGGAGTAAATCGAGTCGACCGGGATACGGCCGATCTCGGCGTTATCCTGCTTGTTCATCTGGCTGGCACATAACCGCGGCCACGCTCGACGGTGAATTCGATCTCGAGTTCGCCATCTTCAGCGAGAGTTGCGATATGCATATCCGGGTTGGCGATAGTGACGCCGGCCGGCGGAGTGATATCACCCGCGGTGGCCTCGCCCTTGCCGCTCTTGCGCAGATACATGACAACCGGCTCATCGTATTCGCTGGTGAGCACGATGCCCTTGATGTTCAACAGGATCTCAGTAACGTCCTCTTCAACACCCGGCAGAGTGGTGAACTCATGCGGGACGCCGGAGATACGCACCGAAGTCACAGCCGCTCCAGGGATGGAGCTCAGGAGGGTACGGCGCAGCGAGTTGCCAAGCGTGTAGCCGAAACCAGGCTCGAGAGGCTCGATGGTGAAGCGGGAACGCTGAGGGTTGAGAGATTCCTCGGTAAGTGTCGGACGCTGTGCGATAAGCACTGTGGTTATCCTTTCAGCTTCAGGCCGGTGGTGCACTCACCGGCCATAAGCGGCGTTGGATTGATGATTTCTTCTAGTGCTCAGACGCGACGGCGCTTCGGAGGACGAACGCCGTTGTGTGCCTGCGGGGTGACGTCGGTGATGGAACCGACTTCGAGTCCGGCGGACTGCAAGGAACGGATAGCGGTTTCACGACCGGAACCCGGGCCCTTCACGAACACGTCGACCTTCTTCAGACCGTGCTCCATAGCCTTGCGGGCTGCGGATTCAGCGGCCATACCAGCGGCGTACGGCGTGGACTTACGGGAGCCCTTGAAACCGACATCGCCACCGGACGCCCAGGACACAACTGCGCCGGACGGGTCGGTGATCGAAATGATGGTGTTGTTGAAAGTGGACTTGATGTGCGCCTGCCCAACCGGGACCGACTTGCGGTCGCGGCGACGCGGCTTGCGCGCGGCTTGCTTTTGAGCTGCCATTGACCCTCGTTTCCTAATAACGAATTTGCTTTGATGTTCAAACGATGAGGCTCACACCTCGTGGCTTGAACTGTCAGCCACCGATTACTTGGTGGCCTTCTTCTTTCCGGCGACCGTGCGCTTCGGGCTTGCGGGTACGAGCATTGGTCTTGGTGCGCTGACCGCGCACAGGAAGTCCCTTACGGTGACGCTGGCCTTGGTAGCAGTTGATCTGAATCTTACGACGGATATCCGCATCGATTTCACGACGCAGATCGCCCTCGATCTTGTAGTTACCCTCGAGGTAGTCACGCAGCGTGATCAGCTGCTCATCCGTCAGATCCTTGACGCGAATGTCCGGGTTGATACCGGTCGCGGCAAGCGTTTCCTTGGCACGAGTGCGACCCACACCAAAGATGTAGGTGAGGGCGATCTCGATGCGCTTCTCATTGGGGATGTCGACTCCGGCAAGACGTGCCATTGCGATTCCTTCTGTTTTCCGCAGGTCTTGCACCGAGTCGTCCGGTTTCCCGGCCCGGGCCTGCGTACCCGGGGTTCATACCGCTTGCGCGATCTGTGACTCAGCGCCTGTACTTATTATGCCGCTGGATCTGCTCTCAGCCCTGACGCTGCTTGTGGCGCGGGTTGACGCAGATCACCATGACGCGGCCGTGACGACGGATCACGCGGCAGTTCTCGCAGATCCTCTTCACACTAGGGCTGACCTTCATGGTTTTCCTTTGCTTGTGTACCTTACTTGTAACGGTACGTAATACGGCCGCGGTTCAGATCATAAGGGCTCATTTCCAGCACAACACGATCCTGCGGCAGAATGCGAATATAGTTCTTCCTCATCTTGCCCGAGATGGTTGCGAGCACGATATGCTTGTTCTCGAGTTCAACGCGGAACATCGCGTTCGGCAGTGCTTCCACTACCTGTCCTTCGACTTCAATCACACCGTCTTTAGCCATGAGCCTCGTTCCGTTCTTTGGCGATTACTATGCGTGCCCGAAGACACACCAACTTGCAAGAATACACGAAAACGGGAACTACGGCACGTTCGGCGTGTCGCAATTCCCGTTTTCGATTGATTTGTGGTATTTTATTGGGCTTTCTTATCGTTGCATACGATTTGAATCTGCCCGATTTTCAGCTATATCAGCCAAGCTCAGCCACGATGGTGGCCTGGATCTCTTCGACGGAGCCGACGCCGTTGAAGGTCTTCAGCAGCCCGCGCTCTTCATAGGTGGCCAGCAACGGAGCGGTTTCCTTGGCATACACATCAAGACGCTTGGCGATGGCTTCCGGAGTGTCGTCGGAACGGCCTTCGATCTCGGCACGCTTCTTCATGCGCTCCATAAGCACGTCATGGTCAGCGTCGAGAGCCACCACAGCGTCCAGAGGAGTGTTCAGATCGGCGAGGATGGCGTCCAGTGCCTCAACCTGGGATGCGTTGCGCGGATAGCCGTCGAGGATCCAACCGTTCTTGGCATCATCCATGGCCAGACGATCCTTGACGATCTTGTTGGTCAGCTCGTCCGGAACCAGTTCGCCCTTGTCGATGTACTTCAGTGCCTCAACACCGAGCTCGTCTTGTTCTTGATGTTGTAGCGGAAGATATCGCCGGTGGAGATTGCCGGAATACCGTAGTGCTCGCTCAGCAGCGCAGCCTGGGTGCCCTTGCCGACGCCCTGCGGTCCCATAATCAGCAGTCGCATGTTATTCTCCGTTTCATTGAGCCTCTTGCGAGGCTTTCTGATTCTCGATTGGTTACATGAAAATCGTGATACCGTTTCACGTCGAAACGGTATCACGATTTTGAGGTTTTACTTGCCTTCCTTGTGGTCAGTGCCCTCGAACAGGAATCCAGCGTACTGGAACTGTTCGGTCTGGGCCTTGGCCTGGCGCAGAGTGTCAAGGCCGACGCCTGCGATGATCAGGATGGTGGTGCCGCCGAACGGCAGCTTGGTGTTGAGGTCGAGCGCCATGATGAGCACGGTCGGAATAAGCGCCACGAATAGTAGGTACACGGCACCGACGGTGTTGAGCCTGTTCATCACGTAGCTCAGATAACGGCTGGTAGCGCTGCCTGCGCGGATGCCAGGAATGAAGCCGCCGTACTGCTTCATGTTGTCCGCGGTTTCGTCCGGGTTGAAGGTGATTTCCGTGTAGAAGAAGCAGAAGAACACGATCATCAACGCGTACAGTGCGATGTACCACACGGAAGTGGTGTTGGCCAAGTTGGAGTTGATCCACTTGACCCAGGACTGGTCGGATTTGCCGAACTGTGCGATCAGGGTCGGGATGGCCAGAATGGAGGACGCGAAGATCGGTGGAATAACGCCGCTCATATTGATCTTCAGCGGCAGGTAGGTGGAGGATCCGCCGTACATCTTACGGCCAATCATACGACGGGTGTACTGCACCGGAATACGACGCTGGGAAAGCTCGACGTAGATGACGAGGATCATGATGACCAGCAGCACACCGACGACCGCGGCAAACTTCGCCCAATTGCCATCGGTGCCTTTGGTGCCCCAACCGATCTCCCAAAGCTGCGGCAGGAAGCCGGAGCAGATGGACATGAAGATAAGGATGGACATACCCTGACCAAGACCCTTATCGGTGATCAATTCGGCCATCCACATGATGAGGCCGGTGCCGCCAGTCATGATGAGCACCATGACCACGAGGTTCCAGACGGAACCGTCAGGCACAACCTGGGAGCACCGGTAGTTGAACAGGGCGCCGGAGCGGGCGGTCACCAGAATGGTGGTGGACTGCAGCACAGCGAGGCCGATGGTCAGGTAACGGGTGTACTGGGTCAGTTTGCTTCGCCGGACTGGCCTTCCTTGTGCAGCGCCTCGAAGCGGGGAATCACCACACGCAGCAGCTGGATGACGATGGATGCCGTGATGTACGGCATAACGCCCAGTGCGAAGATCGATAGCTGCAACATTGCGCCGCCGGAGAAGAGGTTCACCAGACCAATGAAGTTTTCGGAGGTGCTATCCATCGAACCGAGGCACTGCTGAACGACCTTATAGTCGACGCCTGGGGTCGGAATGAACGAACCAATACGATAAATGATGATGATACCAAGAGTGAAGAGGATCTTGTTCCTCAACTCCTTGGTTTTCAAGGCCTGGATTAACGTCCTCACCTGGGATTCCTTCCATCGACGTGCGCGCCTGCGCACCCATGCAAAACAGACTCTACCGATCGAGTCTAGCGTACGGCGTCTACCTACACGTGGAGTGTTCCATCCTTTGTCGGTTTTTACAAGATTTCGAGGCATTGTTTTCGTTTTGTTCCCCGTACTGGACCAAAACGAAGTGAGGCTTCCCCCGTCTAAGCGGGAGAAGCCTCACTTGCAAGCTTCAGTCAGCTCTACATTCCTTGGAATCAGTCCTCGGAGATGGAGCCGCCGGCAGCTCGATCTTGGACTTGGCGGAAGCGGAAGCCTTAACACCCTTGATGGTGTAGGCTGCCGAAACCTCGCCGTCGCCCAGGACCTTGACCGGGTAGCCGTTACGCACGGCACCCTTGGCGACCAGATCGGCAACGGTGATTTCGCCACCCTGCGGGAACAGTTCCGCGAGAGCAGCAACGTTGACGACCTGATATTCCTTCTTGAACGGGCTCTTGAAGCCACGCAGCTTCGGAAGGCGCATGTACAGCGGCAGCTGGCCACCTTCGAAGCCCGGACGAACCTGGTAACGCTTCTTGGTGCCCTTGTCGCCACGGCCCGAGGTCTTACCCTTGGAGCCTTCACCACGGCCGACGCGAGTGCGATCCTTCTTGGCGCCCGGAGCCGGCTTCAGGTCATGCATCTGCAGAATATCTGCCATAATCAGTCAGCCTCCTCAACGGTGACCAGGTGACGGAGGACCAGCAGCTGGCCACGGAGGGCCGGCGTGTCTTCACGGGTCACGGTCTTGCCAATCTTGTTCAGGCCCAGAGTCTGAGCCGCAGCACGCTGCTTCGGAGTGGAGTTCACCAGACCGTGGTGCAGCTTGATGTTCAGGTTAGTCATCACTCACCGTCCTTCTGAGCGGCCTTGGCCTGTGCTTCTTCACGGGCCTTACGAGCCTCGGCGATGCCTTCGGCGCGAGCACGCAGCAGGGAGTCAGGAGCCACCTCTTCGAGGGACATGCCACGACGGGCTGCGATCTCTTCCGGCTCTTCGAGCTTCTTGAGAGCGTCGACGGTTGCGCGCACCACGTTAACGGCGGTGGCGGAGCCCATCGACTTGGTCAGGACGTCGGTGATGCCAGCGCATTCCATGACGGCGCGGACCGCACCGCCGGCGATAACGCCGGTACCCGGAGCAGCCGGACGCAGGAGCACGGTGCCAGCAGCATCATGGCCGATCACCGGGTGAGTGACGGTGCCCTTGATGCGCGGAACGGTGAACATGTGCTTCTTGGCATCCAGCTGGCCCTTAGCGATTGCAGCCGGGACCTCACGGGACTTGCCGTAGCCGACACCCACGGTGCCGTTGCCGTCGCCAACCACCACGAGGGCAGCGAAGCTGAACGTACGACCACCCTTGTGGGTCTTGGACACACGGTTGATGGTCACCACGCGATCGAGCATCTCGTTCTCGTGAGATTCCTCACGACGGTTGCGACGCTCGCCACGACGACCCTCACCACGCTGGCCACGACGGGACTTGCGATCCTCGTTGGTAGCTTCAGCAGCAGCCTGAGTGTTCTGAGTTTCTTCAGCCACTTGGGTTTCCTTTTCGTTGTCGCTCACAGTGCCAGACCTCCCTCGCGGGCGCCTTCAGCGACAGCTGCGACGCGGCCATGATACTTGTTGCCGCCACGATCGAACACAACCGCGGTGATGCCTGCGTCCTGAGCCTTCTTGGCAATCAGTTCGCCGACCTTCTTGGCAGCTTCGGTCTTGGTGCCTTCGAAACCTGCGAAATCGCTCATCAGAGTGGATTCGCTCACCAAGGTAATGCCCTTGGTGTCATCGATGATCTGGGCAACCATGTGACGGTTGGAACGGGTAACCACCAGACGCGGGAGCTCCGGGGTACCGCTGATGCGCTTGCGCAGACGAGCGTGACGGCGCTGAAGCGCGACCTTCTTGCCCTTACCGAAAATCTGGACGCTCATTACTTACCAGCTTTCCAGCCTTGCGCAGGATGCGTTCATCCGAGTACTTGATGCCCTTGCCTTGTAGGGTTCCGGAGCGCGAAGCTTGCGGATGTTAGCGGCGCACTGGCCGACAGCCTGCTTGTCGATACCCTTGACGATCACCTGGTTCGGATTCGGCAGTTCGAACTCGATACCTTCCGGCGGCTCAACGGTAATGGTGTGGGAGTAACCGAGGGAGAACTCGATACCCTTGCCCTTCGCCTGAGCACGGTAACCGGTGCCGATGATGTCCAGAGTCTTGGCGTAACCCTCGTGCACGCCCTTGACCATGCTCGCCACGATGGAACGAGCCAGGCCGTGCTTTGCACGGGTCGGACGCAGATCGTCAGCCGGAACGAGGATGATCTCGTTGCCTTCGACCTGAGCGGTGATGCCTTCCGGAATCTCGTAGGAGTCAGTGCCCTTGGCGCCCTTGGCGGTGAAGGACTGACCGTCGATCTTGACTTCCACGCCAGCAGGAATGGTGACGGGGAGCTTACCAATATGCGATGCCATGTTTCAGCTCTCCTTTCTCACCAAACGAAAGCGACGATTTCGCCGCCGATGCTCGATCGAGGCATTCCTTCTGGGTCAGCAGTCCCGAGCTAGTCGAGATGATTGCGATGCCAAGCCACCGAGCGGCATCGGCAGAGCATCGGACTTTGCGTAGCGACGCAGGCCCGGCTTGGAGATGCGCTTGATGCCCTGGATGGAACGCTCGCCGTTCGGACCGTACTTGAGGGTGACCTCGAGAGTCTGGCCGACCTTGGCTTCCTTGGCGGTGAAGTCCTTGATGTAGCTTCGCGCTTCAGGATCTCGGCGATGTTCGCTTGAACTTGGAGTACGGCATATCCACGGTCTCGTGCTTTGCCGCGCTCGCATTACGCAGACGCGTAAGCATGTCTGCGATCGGATCTGTCATTGTCATTTGGGCTTATTGCCCTTTCTCGCCGTGGTTTCCGCCGCCCGCACGCTCCATTGAGCGATTGGGCCGCGGACCTTCAGCGTCGTTATTTACCAACTGGACTTCGTAACGCCGGGCAGCTCGCCGCGGTGGGCCTTCTCACGAAGGCAGATGCGGCAAAGGCCGAACTTGCGGTAGACGGAGTGAGGACGACCGCAGACCTGGCAACGCGTATAAGCGCGCACCTTGAACTTCGGCTTAGCGGCCGCCTTGTTCTTAAGAGCGGTTTTTGCCATATCAGTTCTCCTTGAAGGGGAAGCCGAGGTGCTTCAGGAGCACGCGAGCTTCCTTGTCGTCCTTGGTGCTGGTCACCACGGTGATGTCCATACCGCGCTGGTGATCGATCGAATCCGGATCGATCTCGTGGAACATGGACTGCTCAGTGAGGCCAAAGTTGTAGTTGCCCTGACCGTCGAACTGGTTGCCGTTGATGCCACGGAAATCGCGGATACGCGGCAGAGCCATGGTCAGAAGGCGATCCAGGAACTCCCACATACGCTCGCCACGCAGGGTGACATAAGCGCCGATGGCCTGTCCTTCGCGCAGGTGGAACTGTGCGACGGACTTCTTAGCCTTGGTGATCTTCGGCTTCTGGCCGGTGATCAGGGTGAGGTCCTTGACTGCGCCTTCGATAAGCTTGGAGTCGCGAGCAGCGGCGCCAACGCCCATGGAGACGACGACCTTCTGGACGCGAGCGACCTGCATCGGGTTGGAGTAGTGGAATTCCTTCTCCAGCTCCGGCACGATCTGCTCGTTGTACTTCTGCTTCAAGCGCGGAGTTGCCGGCGCTTCGACAGTGGTATCGGTCATGCCAGCTCCTTTCCGGACTTCTTGGCAACACGCACACGCACGGTCTTCACCTTGCCGTCGCGAGCCTCTTCCTTTTCGACGATGCGCACGCGGGTCGCTGCTTGGTCTCCGGATCGATGACCATCACGTTGGAGCGATGGATCGGAGCCTCGACAGCCACGATGCCGGCCTGCTGGCCCTGCTGCGTAGCGCGAACGTGCTTCTTGACGATCTGCACGCCTTCAACGATCAGACGATCGTCCTTAAGCACCTGCTTGACGGTGCCTTCCTTGCCGCGATCCTTGCCGCGAATGACCTTGACCAGGTCGCCGCTCTTAATCTTGGCTGCCATGTCAGATCACCTCCGGGGCGAGGGACACGATCTTCATGAAGCGCTTGTCGCGCAGTTCACGACCGACCGGTCCGAAGATACGAGTGCCCTTCGGTTCACGGCCAGAGCGAGAATGACGGCGGCGTTCTCGTCGAACTTGATGTAGGAGCCGTCCACACGACGGTGCTCCTTGACAGTGCGGACGACGACAGCCTTGACGACGTCGCCCTTCTTGACCGACCCGCCAGATGGCGTCCTTGACGGAGGCGACGATCACGTCGCCGATGCCGGCATAGCGTCGCTTCGATCCGCCGAGCACTCGGATGGCGAGGAGTTCCTTCGCACCCGTGTTGTCGGCGACATGAAGCCGCGTTTCCTGCTGAATCATTGATTCTCCTTAGCCGAGCTGGTTCTCCCCAAGCACCCCGCCTGCCTGCTTGAAGCAGGCGGGGTGACTCACGGAGCCTTGCCGAACTTATTTACTTAGCGCGCTCGATGATGGTATCGAGACGCCAACGCTTGGTCTTGCTCAGGGGCCGAGTCTCCATAATACTCACGAGGTCGCCAATGTGAGCCTCGTTGTGTTCATCATGGACCTTGACCGTACGAGTGGAACGCACGACCTTGCCGTACAGCGGGTGGTCGAACGCTGCTCGAGCTCGACGGAAATCGTCTTGTCCATCTTATCGGACACGACGTAACCGCGACGAACCTTGCGGAAGTTACGCTCTTCAGCCATTACTTCTCCTCAGCTTTCGTTTCGGTCGCCTCGGGGGCCTGGCTGATGCCGAGCTCACGCTCGCGCAGGACGGTGTACATCCTGGCGATGTCGTGCTTGACCGCCTTGAGGCGGGCGGTATTTTCGAGCTGACCGGTCGCGGACTGGAAGCGCAGGTTGAACAGCTCTTCCTTGGACTTCTTGAGGAAGCCCTCGATCTCCTCGTTGGTCTTCTCGTTCAGATTCTTCATGGTGTAGTCTGCAGTTCCGACTGCCATCAGATGTCACCGCCTTCACGAGCAATAACACGGCACTTCATAGGGAGCTTGTCGATTGCGCGGCGCAGAGCCTCGCGAGCGACATCCTCGGACACGCCACCGATCTCGAACATGACGCGACCCGGGTGGACGTTAGCGATCCAGAATTCCGGAGTACCCTTACCGGAACCCATTCGGGTGCCGAGCGGCTTCTTGGTCAGCGGACGATCCGGGAAGATCGTGATCCACACGCGGCCACCACGCTTGATGTAGCGGGTCATGGCGATACGAGCGGCTCGATCTGACGGTTGGTCACATAAGCTGGAGCAAGAGCCTGAATACCGAAATCGCCGAATGCGATCTCGTTGCCGCCCTTGGACATACCACGGCGGACCGGACGGTGCTGCTTACGATACTTGGTTCTCTTTGGGATAAGCATTTCTCAGCTCACTCCTTCGTTTCCGTTGCGGCAGGTGCCTCAGCTGCGGCCGGAGCCTCTGCTGCTGCGTTCTGCTGCTGGGCAGCGTTACGCTGACCACGGCGCGGACGGCGATCGCCGCGACGTCCCTGGCGGTTGTTGCCCTGCTGTGCCTGCTGCTCTTCGAACTCACGCTCGGTCATGTCGCCCTTGTAGATCCAGACCTTCACGCCGATGCGGCCGTAAGTGGTCTTGGCCTCGAAGAAGCCGTAATCGATGAGGGCACGCAGGGTCTGCAGCGGAACGCGACCCTCGCGATAGAACTCGGAACGGCTCATTTCGGCGCCACCAAGGCGGCCGGAGAGCTTGATACGGATACCCTTGGCGCCTGCACGCATGGCATCCTGCTGGGCCTTACGCATCGCGCGACGGAAGGTCACGCGGTTGGTCAGCTGCTCAGCGATGCCCTGTGCGACGAGCTGGGCGTCCAGTGCTGCGTTCTTCACTTCGAAGATGTTGAGCTGGACCTGCTTGCCGGTGAGCTTCTCGAGCTTGGCGCGAACGCGCTCAGCTTCGGCGCCACGGCGGCCGATGACGATGCCCGGGCGAGCGGTGTGGATATCCACACGCACGCGGTCGCGGGTACGCTCGATGACGATACGGGACACGCCCGCACGCTCGAGATCCTTGCTCATGGCCTTGCGGATGGCGTCATCTTCGAGAACGAAGTCGCGGTAGCGTTCGCCAACCTTGTTGGAATCGGAGAACCACTTGGAACGATGGTTCTCAGTGATTCCCAGGCGGTAGCCAAACGGATTGATCTTCTGACCCATCTTTAGCGGTTTCCTTCCTTGTTAGCGACGACGACCGTGATGTGGCTGGTGCGCTTGTTGATACGAGCGGCACGGCCCTGTGCACGAGCGCGGAAACGCTTGAGCGTCACGCCTTCGTCCACATAGGTCTCCTTCACGACCAGGTCGTTCTCACGGAACGGCTCGCCGGCCTTGTCGGCCTTCACGCGAGCGTTCGCGATGGCGCTCTCCAGGACCTTACGCACCGGAAGGGATGCGTCCTGCGGAGCGAACTTCAGAATGGTGATGGCTTCGGTCGCTTCTTGCCTCGGATGAGGTCGACCATACGGCGAGCCTTGCGCGGCGTCACGCGGACGTGACGAGCGATTGCTTTAGCTTCCATGTGTCCTTACTCTCCTTTAGCGGCGTGCCTTCTTGTCGTCCTTCACATGACCCTTGAAGGTCTTGGTCGGGGCGAACTCACCGAGCTTGTGGCCAACCATGGATTCGGTGACGAACACCGGAACATGCTTGCGACCATCGTGAACGGCGAAGGTGTGTCCGATGAAATCAGGGTGATCATCGAACGACGGGACCACGTCTTGATGACGTTGTGCGTACCCTTCTCGTTCTGCTCGTCGACTTTCTTCTGCAGGTGGGCGTCGACGAAGGGGCCCTTCTTGATGCTACGAGTCATCTACTCGACACTCCCTTACTTACGGTTCTTACCATTCGGGCGACGACGAACAATCATCTTGTTCGAAGCTTCTTCGGACGGCGGGTACGAACCTCGCCCTTGCCCCACGGAGAAACCGGCGGCTTGCCACCGCGGTACGACCGCCGTGCGGGTGATCGACAGTTCATGGATTCACCACGGGTGATCGGGCGCTTGC
>ENA-OUNI01000591-OUNI01000591.1-human-gut-metagenome-genome-assembly--contig:-NODE-591-length-16604-cov-2.435152_pt1 | contig 16604 bp, 18 predicted proteins | sample MGYA00242499_ERZ504580 | MGnify/ENA primary metagenome ERZ504580 (study PRJEB26092, sample SAMD00036315) | human gut metagenome | host: Homo sapiens | study: EMG produced TPA metagenomics assembly of... | reverse complement strand
TTCCAGGCAGAAGCCGTTGCGTTTGTCATAGAATACCCCATTCTTTCCGGTAACCGGAGCAATGAAGTTTCCGGCGTAGAACTGACGCATGGCAGATCCGTGAAGGCTTCCATGGTGATGCCACTCTCTTTGCAGGATGCGACTGCCATCAGCTCAATGCTTCCCTCGACAGCCTTGTCCAGTATAAAGTTGTGGTCGTAGCCGCCGGTCAGTTTGAGCTGTTCGAAATCTGCTTCGATCTCTGCTCCGATTGCTTTCTCGCTGGTGAAATCCATCGGGGTTCCCTGTACCGGTGCATGCTCGCCGGTCGGGATGGATGCAGAATCGATCACCGGGCTGAACTGCTCCGCTTTTAAGACAAGTGTCTGGTTCTCAATAGATCCGGCATCGTGGCCTGCCAGGTTGAAGTAGCTGTGGTTTGTCATGTTGACAACGGTATCCTGATCGCAGCTTCCCTCATAGTGGATTTCTACGGCGTTCTCATCGGTCAGGGTATACGTAACGGACACTTCAAAGTTTCCCGGGAATCCCTGGTCTCCGTCCGGGCTCATCAGAACGAAGGTAACGGCGCTGTCATCCGCCTCTTCTACGTTCCAGAGGCGGTAATCGTATCCGTCCGGGCCGCTGTGCAGGTTGTTGTTGTTCTCATTTTTGCCAGCTGGTATGTTTTTCCGTGCAGTTCAAATGCTGCTCCCGCGATACGGTTTCCGTTTCTTCCGATGGTGGCTCCAAAATGGCTTCCGTCGGTCTCATAGCCGGTTACGGAGTCAAATCCAAGGACAACGTCTCTCTTCTTTCCATCCTTATCCGGAACGAGAACCGATACCAGATGTGCGCCGTAATCGGTTACGCTGATTTCCATTCCGTTTTTATTGGAGAGCGTGTAGAGCAATGCTTCTTTTCCGTCTTTTGTTGTTCCAAAACCCTGTTTTTTCATGTTCCTTCTCCTTTTGGTTGTATGTAACGTATAAAAGAGAACCATTTTCATGATTCTCTTTTTTCTCTTTTGTAACCCCGGAATGCCGTTTCCCATACTTTGACTCCTAGCAACGCAAGCTAGGTGGGTAGCCGCAGTCACCATTTCTGCCTTCCACTGACGTCTGTTTCCAGGGTGGCCTGACATCCACATGACAATAATAAGCCTCCCGTTTAAAGTAAATGTAGGTTCAAAATAATGAGATCATCGAACATTCCAGGAAGTTACATTTTTCTTCTTTTCTTTTCACAATTCGGATTATACGCTATTTTGGTTCGCTTTTCAAGTATTATTGCACAATTACTCAAAAATATTCGAACAGCTTTTGTATTAAATGATAATACACACCATTCCGCCCCGGCTGTCGTTGACAATTTTCTGCATGGATCCTGGAGTTTTGCCTGGCCATCCTCGGTGATCTGGGCGATTTTGCTGCGGATGCCGTCGTCAACGAGCTGCTCGACGGATTTGCCGAAAATGTTGGTATTCCAGATTCCTCCGGGCTCTTTGCGCTCTCTTTGATATAGGCGATCAGATCCTCCGCCTGCTGCTCACTTCCGACGATCGGCGCAATCTCCGTCTCGATGTTGGCCTTGATCATATGAATCGACGGGCTCACCGATTTAATTTTCACGCCGTATTTGTTTCCCTGATGGATCACGGCTGGCTCCTCCAGCTGAATCTCCTCCCTCCCCGGAATCACGACGCCGTAGCCGCATCCGCGCACCGCATGAATCGCGTCCTCTACCTTGCGGTACTCTTCCCGCTGTGCCGACAGCTCGCGGATCGTCTGCACCAGATCATACTCGCCTTTGATCTCCACGCCGGCAAGTACACTCAGCATTTCATAATAATACTGCTCTTTCACCTCAATCCGCACCTTCACCGTACCGCTCGCAAGATCCATCGACTGCAGCAGTGTCTGGCTGACATACTGACTGGCAATCGCTGTTTTCCGCCCACTGCATCCTTCAGGCGCGTCTTTTCCCTGCACATCTCACGGATCTTCTGCAGCAGCTCTGCCTTCAGCGGATGGTCATCGGCAAGAAGCTCCACCCATTTTGGAATATAAAATTCCATCTGCTGAAGCGGGAACTCATACAGCACCTTTTCGAGCATATGCAGAATATCTTCTTTGCGGAGCTGGTCGCAGTTCACCGCCATCGCTGCCACGCCGAATTTTGTTTCAAGCTCCTTTACCTGCCGCTGTGTCTCCTCCCGGTACGGTTTTTTCGCATTCACAAGAATCAGGAAGGGCTTTCCCTGCTTTTTGAGCTCCGCAACGGTCCGTTCCTCCGCCTGCAGAAAATTCTCCCGCGGCAGCTCGCCGAACGATCCGTCGCACGTCACCATAAGACCGATCGTGGAATGTTCTGCGATCACCTTCTTCGTACCGATCTCCGCCGCCTCCCGGAACGGAATCGCCTGCTCGGACCACGGTGTTTTCACCATCCGCTCCTTCTCATTTTCCAGATTTCCCGCCGCGTCCGGCACCAGAAAGCCGACGCAGTCGATCAAGTCGCAGCCGGATCGGATCGCCCTCCCCAAGCTGCAGCTCCACGGCGTCTTTCGGCACAAATTTCGGCTCCACCGTTGTGATCGTCTTTCCCTCCCGCTTAAAGGCAGGGCATCCCGTACCTCCGCCTGTTCCTTTTCCGAAAGATACGGCAGTGCCAGCACCTCCAGGAAACGGCGGATCAGGGTGGACTTTCCCGTCCGTACAGGCCCCACCACTCCGATCAGGAACTGGCCCTTCGTTCGTTTCTGAATATCGCGGTATACTGAATATGCATCCATGCGCTATTGTCCCCCTTTGATCTTTGTTGCTATGTACTGTTATATTCTATGAGCCGGTCCCCTCTCCTATCACCAAAACTGCACTGCCGCGCACGCAAAAAAGGCATCGCCGCCCTTTTTTCGGACGCACAGTGCCTTTTTTCTGTCACATTCTTATCTTCAGCCTATGATCAGCTGTTTTTTCTCATGGCAGCCTCTACCACATGGCCGACCAGAACAGATGTGGTAACGGATCCTACACCGCCTGGAACCGGTGTGATTGCCTCAACGATCGGCTCAGCTTTTGCGTATGCAACGTCTCCGCAGAGTTTTCCTTCTTCGTTTACGTTGATTCCGACATCAATAACGGTCTGGCCTGCACGCAGGTAGGTATCATCCACAACACCTGCACGGCCTGCTGCTACGATCACGATATCTGCCTCTTTGACTACAGACGGCATGTCTTTCGTTCTGGTATGGCAGATGGTTACGGTTGCGTTTTTCTTTAACAGCATCATGGCTGCCGGTTTTCCTACAACGAGGCTGCGGCCTACGACAACGGCTTTTTTACCGGTGCAGTCGATGCCGTAGTGGTCGAGGATCTCCATGCAGGCCTGCGGAGTACATGGCGGGAAGCCTGTTTTGTTCCGGCGAATACGCTACCATGGAACCGTCTGTGATACCGTCTACGTCCTTCTCCGGGGAGAGTGCTTGATGACTGCTGCCTCATCGAGATGTTTCGGAAGCGGACGGAAAATCAGAACGCCGTGGATGGAATCGTCTTTGTTTACTTTATCGATGGTAGCCATCAGCTCTTCCTGGGTAACGTCTGCCGGGAGAAGGAATTTCTCGTATGCAACGCCTAAGGTCTCACAGCGTTTGGTTGCTCCTCTTTCGTAGGAAAGGTCATCCTCTCTCTCTCCGACACGGATGATTCCGAGAGTCGGTTTTACTCCTTTTGCTTCCAGCTCTGCTACATTTGCTTTGATCTTCTCATTTAATGCTGCTGTTACTTCTTTTCCTAATAACTGTTTTGCCATTTTTTTATCCTCCGCTTTTCTTTTCGGTCAAAGAGAACTCCTTTTGCAACCCGCTTGCTGCCGGGAAGTTTCTCTGGCCGTTTGTTTTCAGGCTTTCAGTCTTCCCAGTACGTTCCGGAAAATCTCGTCTGCTTTTACGGTATAGACCGCAAGCATTTCATCACATTTTCGATTTAGTTCTTCTGCATATTCCCGGTTTTTCATAGATTTCGTGTTGATATATACATTCAGGGAAGCACCCTCTAAGGCTGCTTTGCAGAATGCTGCGCCAACACCTGCGTCACTGATCGCAAGTGCAGAACCTTTTGCTGCAAATTCTACGATCAGGTCGATTGCTTCGCAGCATTTTCCATAATTTCCATTGGAACAGAGCAGGCATCCTTCAGCACAATCTCCATGACTCTTGCTTTTTCTGCCTTCTCCTCCTCTGTCTCGCGCGGCATGCCGTATGCTTTGGAGAGCGGTTCGAACACTTCTGCATCGCGCTCGATCAGGTGAAGCAGTTCGTCCTGAAGCGTGGTTGCTTTCGCCATCAGCTCTTTCATTTCCTCTTCGACATCCGCATATTTCTTTTTACCTACTGTCAGCGCACCAACCATGTTGCCAAGCGCTGTGCCGACAGCGCCAACCAGTGCAGAAGCTCCGCCGCCGCCCGGAACCGGTGCTTTGGAACCGAGCACTTCTACAAACTCATTGCAAGGTACTGTTGAAAATCCCATGTTATTTTCCTCCGCTTATTTTTTTCGATCCAGAAGCCATCCTGATGGCCTCAAACCATAACTATTTTGCAGCCAGAGCCTTCAGCATATCAATTGTGACATCTCCCACAACCGCCATATCCTCTCCCTGCGTAAATGCAGCCGGGAAATTGTCCGAAAAGAGGATCTGCGCGGACGGCGGAAACTCATCATCTCCTGCCCATAAAATCAGTCGTACAAAAAGCCCTTTCATAAACTCCAGCTCATATCCGACATCACCGGATGAAATCGCCTGAGCGCCGACGCGCTCCATGATCTCACGGAATTTGTCGAGCTTTCCGCCAAAGCCAAAGGCCAGACGGAACAGGCATCTTCCCTGGAACTGTTTAAAATAAACTTCTCCCCACGGAATCTCCCGGTATGTCAGAAATTTTCCGGTGGATGGGGCAGCTCCGCCCTCGGTCAGATAGCGCAATACCAAAATTTTTGCATTCGGTTTTTTCTCGAGTGGATACCAGCCAATTATCGGCGAAACGCTTCCATCATCTCCAATATGAAATACGTTGTACTCCGGCCACGAAATCCGGTAGGAAACACCCATCAGGGAAACGGTAAACTCCTGTTTTTCCGCATCATACGGAACGTCACACCGGCTGGAAATCTCTCTTGGATCTGCATTCTGATACACTTCCAGATAATGCTCATACGGAATACGCTCTTTGCTGTCTTTTTCGTAATTTAAGTCTACTGCCATGTAAATCCAATTCCTCTCAAAAAGGTTCGCCACAATTCAAAGCAAAACCACATGTGTTTCACCTTGAATCGTAACAGAAAGTTCTGCTTCCGTTTTATGCTTCCACAGACGGGAACATCGTCGTGTCTGTGTGCGGCAGGAAGCACGCCGCTACAAATTCATCCATATAGGTTGGTACCGTAGAGAGTTCCAGATATGTCATGTTCCGGGCAACCTCATACGTTTTCTTCTCTGCTGCTGTCGATAAAAGCATTGAATACGCACCGGTCAGGGAAGAGTTGCCGATGTAATGGAATTTTTCCAGCGGGATGTCCGGGAACATACCGATGGTAACGGCATTTTTCATGTTGATGCCGCTTCCGATACCGCCCGCTACGTAAACCTCCTCGATCATGGAAACATCCATATCCAGATAGTTCAGCATCGTACGGATCGCTGAGAAAATCGCGCCCTTGGCGCGGATAAAGTTGTCGATATCGACCTCGGTAATCTCAACATCGCGGACACTTCCAGCCTCCTCCTCGAACGCAATGACATAGCTTCCCATGCCATATTTGTCGTGGCGGATCCGTTTTCCCTCACGGATAAATTTACCCTTCGGATTGACCATCTTCGCGCGGAACAGCGCCGCAATCACATCGATGATACCGGAACCGCAAAGGCCGATCGGTTTCGTACCCTTATCTCCGATAACATGGTACGAAGGTTCCATCGTCTCCGGATCAATCGTACATTTTTCAATCGCACCGTCGGTCGCACGCATGCCACAGCTGATATCGCCGCCCTCAAAGGCCGGTCCGGCCGAGCAGGCACAGCTTACCATAAAGTCGGAATTTCCAAATGCAAGCTCGCCATTGGTACCAAGGTCAATAAAAAGACTCATCTCCGGCCGGTTCCAGATCATGCTGACCAACGCGCCGGCAGTAATATCTCCGCCCACATAGCTTCCGATGTTCGGTGCCAGAATGATATGGGCGTCCGGATGAATCGCAAGATTGACATCCGATGCAAACAGTGAGTTTGTCTTAAAGAAGGCCGGAATATACGGCTCCATCCGAAGCGGATCTGCATTGATGCCCATCATCAGATGCTCCATGGTAGTGTTTCCGGCAATCGCCGCACGGTAAATCTGCTGACTGCTGATTTTCGCTGCACGGCACATGTTGGAGATCATCGGGTTTAAGGTTTCTTTGATGATTGCATTCTGCAGTCTTTCATGGCCTCCCGGTTTCTGGGATTCAATGATACGGTTGATAACATCCGCACCATACCGGATCTGTCCGTTTCCGGAAGAGGCTTTTGCCAGGATTTCTCCGCTCAGCATATCCACGATCAGTGCAGAAACTGTCGTTGTTCCAATGTCGACAACGAGACCGCCGACAACTGCTTTTGCTTCCATTGGAAGCATATCGTATAAAAAGACGTCATTTGGCGTAACCCGGACGACACACTGTGCCTGAAAATGGGATTCCCGAAGGACATCCGGCATTTTTTTCAGTACAGAGTACGGAATCCGTACCCGGTCAAGCCCCGTCGCTGCCTGTACAGCCCAGGTTACTCTCTCGTTATCCGGCATCGTATCATCCAGAGTAGGCTCTTCCATTGAGATTGTAATCACCTGCATGCTGTTTTTCAATTCCAGACCGGCGTCTGTAATTTTCTTTTTCGTATCTTCAAAAATTGCAATTTCACTCGGTGAACTAAGGTCTGCCACTTTCATGCGGCTCCGGTAAGCGGATGCAATGTCCGGCACTTCCACTTCAACATCGCCTTTGACGGTGCTGACGCACGCCAGTCTCCAGCCATTCTGATATTCTTCCTCAGAAATATGGCGGGTTATTTTGGAATCCAGCTCACCGCTCACAAGACGAACGCGGCATTTACCGCACGATGCGTTTCCGGAACACGGTGCATCGATCGGCACATTGCTCTTCTGCGCTACTTCAAGAAGGCGCTCACCCTCGGTTGCGTAGGTGACTACCGGTTCTCCCTCTTCAAATCGAAAGGTTACTTTTGCCATAATCTGTAAATCCCCCAGTCGTATATATTCTCCGCTGTTTTTTTATTTTTCCGCTTTTAGATAGAAAAACCCCTGATGGTGCCTCAGGTTTTCGCAAACGCTACGGCACCATCAGGGGAAAACCTGCGAGATTTAAAGATTAAAGCTCCAGATAAGAATCTGCGTACAGAGTGTTGCCTTTGAATACGTCACAGGATTTAATGGTCTCCATCAGTCTCAGGTCATTCGGGTTAACGATGGCGCTGGTCAGACCCTGCATCATAGCCATAGCTACAAGTGCGGAATCCATGATCGGACGGATGTTTTTCGGCATACCGTTGGAGTTGTTGGAAAGTCCGCCGGTAGAATTCAGTCCCATATCACTGAACATCTTGATGCACTCAAGAACTTCCATCTGTTTGTCCTGCATTCCTTTTACAACCAGAAACAGCGGGTCAAACCACAGATCGGTCGGCTCCATACCATGCTCCATACCTCTTTCCAGAAGGGTCTGGCAGTACATCATACGCTCGTCGTTGTCTTTTGCAATTCCTTCGCCGTTGCAAAGTGCAATAACGATTGCATCGTTTGCAGCCGCAAGGTCAACGTACTCGATTCTTCCTGCAGCATCTGCAGAGTTTACGATCGGTTTTCCTTTGGAACGGTTGTATACAGAGATACCAGCCTCAATTGCTTTTTTGTTGGATGTATCCAGAGCCAGCGGAACATTGTCAAAATTGCTCTGCAGCAGCTCAACAGCCCATTTCATGATGTCTTCTCCATCATTCTCAGCCGGTCCGATGTTTACATCAAGGTAAACGGCACCAGCATCCAGCTGCTGTTTTGCTCTCTTTAAAATTGGCTCTTCATCTCTTGCTGCGAATGCTTTGTTTACAGTAGGAGCTGTAACGGAAAGTCTTTCGCCGATGGTTACAAATTTTGCCATATCTCTTCTCCTTTTCTTTTGGGAATCCCCCATAATTATTTTTTCACGGAAGAAACTTCCGGATACCGGAGTTCCTCCCGGAATTTTTATGTATTACAGTTCTCCGTTTGCCTGCAGATCTTTCATGAATTTTACAAGCTGAACTGCCTCAAGCGGAGCAACGATTACTTCCCATCCAGGAAGCTTGGACTCAATGTCGCCCTTTAATACGGCTACTTTACCAGGAATGATAACTTTTCTGGATTTTACTTTATCTTCTACATTCTCTTTGAAGAATTTGGAGATAGAGTTACCGGAGAATTTACCTGCTGCCCAGGATGTCAGTACAGAAAGTCCGCCGGCGTCGTTGATTACAAGGTTTACCGGAACTCCGGATCTCTCGAGCTCTCCGGATACCAGGAAATAGGTCAGAGCAAAGTCTACTGTGGTCAGGCAGATCGAATTTTCATCTGCGCCGTTCAGCGGGTAGATGCCCGGCTCTACTTTCATCGGTTTCTGCGGATCGGTAAATACGTTCTGGCGAAGTCCGAATACCGGAAGTGCCTCTGCGTATCCCATCTCCTCAAGAACGATGATGGAACCGTATTTCATGGTGAACAGGGAAAGCAGTGCCTGCTGCATATATCTGTCGCCCTGTGCAATTTTTGCCAGATTTACAATAGACGGATAACCGAAGGTACGGTCTGTGTCTTTTAAGGATGCACGTCTTACCTGTACGGTAGTAGCGAAGGTCTCTTTGATGGTCGCTTCTGTGGTATCAAGAACAAGGTTCTTGTTGCCGAGTTTCTCGATTGCTTCTACGGTGTCGTGAAGCTCATCAATGTTTGCGCCACTTACGCCGAGAACAACGCCTGCCTCTGTGGCAAGTTTGCTCATCTCTTCATAGTTGGATGCATTTGCACCATTCAGGATCGGTTTGCCTGCTTTGCATACTTCCAGAGCAGCTTTTGCAGCTTCTGCGTCCTCACAGCCAAGTACCAGAACTTTTCCGGTTGCTGCTGCTTTCGTTACAAGAGATACGTATTTGTCTACGCCATTTCCGGCATAGTTTACATACAGCATCTCTGCGCACATACGCTCACCGATACGGTCGTAATCAACTTTTTTGTCTTCTTCCAGTTTTGCGTCGATCTCTTCGTCAGACATGCAGCTGCAGAGAGATACTGCATAACGGGTTTTGCTTACAAATGTTTTCTCATGACGATAGAGAACCGTCTCTCCGCCAAGGGTGTACTCACTGTCGCCGGTTCCGACTTTGATGGTCTTCATTGGCGGTGCGGTAGCTTCGGAAAGCTGTGCCATAGCGTCGTCAGACATATATGGGCAGGCTGAAATATCCATAGCGCCTGTGCAACCTTCATGGAGAATGCCATACAGGTCGGACATCCGCACTCCTTACAGTTTTTCTTTGGGGTCATTTTAAAAATCTGAATACCTGATAATGCCATAATTCTTTATCCTCCTAATCTCTTCCTTACGTACTGATTACATCAGTTCCTGAATCATTTTGGAAATGGTTGCAACAGACTGTGGATGTTTGAGGATAACTGCATCAGAACCAGAAGCCAGAGATGCGGCTGCTGTCTGAATCTCCATAGAGACTCCTCGTACTTCCTGATTTCCCCATTCCGGAGATTCCTCTTCTGTTGCCATTGCCTCTTTTACATTCCATGTCTCAGAAGCGATTGGAGTAATAATTGGCATCTGCAGCATTTTATCGTCCTGGGATAATGCTGCTGCTTTGATACGGTCCAGTGTAGATACTACGTACTCATATCCGTATCCGACTGCTGCAGAACCTACGTTCATAACAATGCTGTCCGCGCTGACACCAAGCTGGGTCATAACAACATTCAGCTGTTTTGCAAGGTTGATATCTACAGCGGACTCAGCGCCGACTTTCTGGCTGTATGCCAGACCTGCGGCTGCACCAACTGCCTTGTAATCTTCTTCTCTTGCGGACATAACAAGAACGTTTCTTCCCTGAAGGACCTCTGCTACTTTGTGAGCAGTTCGGAATCCTTCTCAACGTTTTACATCCTTCTACAACAAGCGGCACGTCAACGGCATCAGCAACCTCTTTGACTGTCTCAATGAGTTCTTCTACCGATTTGTTCAGACCGTTCGGGTCTCCGCCTGCCAGACGAAGGCAGAGGAAATCTGCACCTTCCATAGCTGCTGCTTTTTTTGCAATCTCGCCCATGGTAGCTGCACCTTCATAGTATGCTTTACGCTTTCCGGTTCTCCTTCCATACCAAGGTCTGTGATTTCAACGCCGACCTTCGGTCCGTTTTTGATTTCACCGTCGAAAGCATAGAATGGTAATACGTTTTCTCCGCCAAGAGTTACGGTTTTGTCTCCGCTGCCGATTACAACGGATTTAATTGCTGCATTAAACTTTTGTGGTTTGCGATTAAACGGCATAAAAAAGCCTCCTTAAAAATAAATTCCATACAGGCATATCTCCATGATTCCGCTTCATGGACACACCTGTTATTATTTTAACGTTTTTTCCCGGAGAATGCAAGATTTACCAGGATATTTTCCAAGATTTTCTGACAAAAAGTATCCGTTTTCTCTTCGTCAGCCGTTTTTTTCCAGAAAATCACTTTACAGCTGCCGGCATGTGCCGGAAAGGGCTTCCTCCTCCGCTTTGGAATCCCCTCCAAGCCATGCCGGTCTGCTTATTCTTTCACAGGATAAGCCTGTAAAATACGAATTACATCATTGGATCCATGCCAAGTGCCGGATGACCTTTCTCGGTCAGGAATGCAACCAGTGTCTCCGGATCTTCTGCGATGGTCTCGTCACCGATCATATCGGTAAAGTTGTCGATACCGTACAGCTCTTTTGCTGTCTCATTCAGTTTCTCTGCAACCTGCTCTTTCAGCTCTTTCGGCATCCATACGATACGGGCAACACCGCCTTCTGCTTTCATAAACTTCTTGGAAGCGATAAAGTGTTTGCCGTGTCCCATGAATCCAGGAGTCTGAACACCGCCGCCTGTCATGGAAGCCAGCTCGGAGAAGGTCATTCCCAGAGGAGTCATGCCTGCGTACTCACGGTTTGCGATGCAGACACCGTTGGAGAATGGTTCGATACCACAGATACACTCGAAGCATCCGCAGGATGTCATTGGTTTTTCCATGATGGAGTACAGGGATACGTCATCAAGAGCACCCTGGGAAAGCTTACGAACAGCCTCGTTAACATCCTCATACTCACCGATTCTCTCATCGATTACTTTTTCTTTTGTGATAACCTGGCAAGGTCCGTTCGGATCCAGCTCGTTGGTAGCTTTTGCATCCAGCCATGAAACAGCACCGCAAAGTCCGAGACGCTCTGGTGTAACAACACATACATGGCTCGGGGAGAATGCCTGGCACATGATACAGCTGTAGTATACCGGTACGGATTCATCTGTCATGGTAGACAGACGCTCATCACGTTTGTCGAATACCGGAATTGCAATTTCGTGACGGATCTTGGTACAGTCTTCCGGATTGGTGTAGATCTTAACCTGACATTTGTCAACAACAGCCTCGAACTCGTTCTTCACCTGTGCGTACAGAACTTCTCCGAAGTGTTTTGCACGGAAGCCTGCGTTGAAAGCTTCTTTGCTGACACGGATACGGATCATATCACGCTGTCCGGTATGCATAACACCTTCGATGCAGTTCAGGTAGCTGTGGAATTTACGCTCAAATACAGGCTCGAAATCCGGCTGCATGCTCTTTCCGGCAACCTCAACAACGTATGCAATGCTGTGCTTGGAACCTACCTCGAACTCGTCAATGTCCGGTCCGATCAGCTCGATCTTGTGATCTTCTACTTCGGAAGCATCTTTTGTCTGAACCAGCTCGCAACAGTCTACACGGGAACCGTCAAACTCAACCTGCATATCACCGCGGCGGATGATTTCGCCCTCAAATGCAGATGCGAATGCAACCGGGATATCGATGTTTGTAATTTTAATCTTGATGTCGCGGGCTTCCAGAGAAGTTGCGTTGAATTTGGAAACGTCCTTCTGGATAATGAGACTCTTCGGAATAGCCGGAACGTCTTTGTCATCGTTTGTGATAACCGGGAAACCAAGTGCAATCGCACCAGCGCCGCATGCAACGATCACATCATCCAGAGGAGCAAAAGCATTTACGAATGCCGGTACACGGTCTTTGGTGTAGGTCATCAGTGCGCCTGCATCGCCTGCAGTTACGTTACCGAAGATCAGGCTGCACGGATTGCTACGGATACAACGTGGATTACAGATGTTACGTCTTTTCCAAGCGGGATGACACGTACGTTTGCGCCGGTCTTGTATCCTAATTCCTGACACTGATCAATGATTCCGCCAACCAGTGTTACAAGAATACCCTGTGCCTGATAGCTCTTAACCAGATCCACGCCTTCCTGTGCGGTCGGAGCGCTTCCAAGGATAACAGCTACGCCCGGGATATCGCCTGTTACAAGCGGCACACCAAGCTCACGGATGATGGCATCGCTTAAATGGCCGTAGCACGGCTCATCATATGGTTTTGCACCGTCGATGTATTTAATTGCCTCGATGAACTCTGCGCAGAGTGCAGTTGCAACACCGGACATAAATACATCATTCAGCTGATTTTCTCTTGTCATCAGAGATTTTACCACGCCAAGAGCCTCTTTCATCTCTTTTAAGTTGGTAACCTTTACTCCTGTTACAGCATAGTAACACGGAAGTGCGTAAGCAGTGTCCGGGAAGCTGACTGCTTTTTCCTCTCCGTTTGCTGCGATTGCGGCATCAATGGCAGCTTCGGTAAGACCGTATACTGCATCATTTCCGCCAAATACTCTCTCGAATAATGTCATGTGTTTTCTCCTATCACACTTTTCCATGCCAGGCATGTTTGACTTATCGATTTTGTTTTATTTTCCGTATCTCTTCTACTGCAGCCGCGCTGTAATCATATGGAGACGAACCTTCCCTGTCCGCTTCCATAATTTCCGGGTTGTAGTGGACCATGCCCAGAAGATCCTCCGGGGGGATACGGTCCTGTATGAATGCCTCATCTTTTTCGTCGCGTACTTTGTTTGCCACGACATGAACCTGATGAACGCCAAGCTCTTCGGCCAGACGTTTGACATTCTTATAGGTCTGAATACTTCTTGCACCCGGCTCGATGACTACGATGAACATATCCATGCCCTCCGTCGTTCCTCTTCCCAGATGCTCAAGGCCTGCTTCCATGTCGAGGATGACAACATCCCCTCTGTGAAGGACCAGGCTGTTGATGATTCTCCGCAGCATCACATGCTCCGGGCAGACACAGCCGCTTCCGGCCGTCTCCACGGTGCCAAGCGTCAGGAGTTTGACTCCATTGTACTCTTTGCTGTATTTATCGGGGATATCACTTACTCTCGGATTTATCTTGTAAAACCGGTTGTCTGCACTTGCCTCGGTGCGCTCTTCGATCAGTTTTCTCATTTTGGTAATCGGAACGATCGAATCGAGGATTTCTTCCGGAAATCCAAGCGCAAGGCCCAGATTGGCATCCGGATCGACATCTGCAGCCAGAACCGGATGGCCTTCTTCTGCATAAAGTCTTGCAAGGGTCGCTGCGATGGTTGTTTTTCCTACGCCACCCTTTCCAGTTACTGCTATTTTCATTTTACACCTTTTCACTTCAAAAAGGGCGGTCTCTTTTTACGTCAGGGACCGCCCTGTCCTTTTTATACGCCGAGTGCGGCACGTTTCTCTTCGATTCGTGCGAGCATTGCATCGCCCAGCTTGTCGATGTCTTTTTCTACTGTGTAAGCTGCCTCAACCCAGTCGCGGACACCGTTGGTCAGGAGTCCTGTTACCTCAGTGGATCCGGATACATACGCTCTACGCCAAGGTAAGTATCGATACCGGTTGCTACAACATAGTTTCCGATGGAAACTGCTTTCTCAGACATCCACTCCGGAGCACATCCGACAACCGGAAGCTGGGAAATATTGACATTACCGATTTTAGCAAGTTCTGCTACAAGAACCATCATACGGGAGATATCAACGCAGGATCCCATGTGGAGTACCGGCGGGATATCAGCCAGCTCGCAGACACGTTTCAGACCTGCACCGCAGAGATCTTTAGCACGTTTGTCCATCAGACCTGCTCTTGCTGCTGCCTGTGCAGAGCATCCGGAAGCAACGATGATAACGTCGTGCGCGATCAGCTTCTTCATCAGCTCGATGTGAGCGGTGTCCGGACGGACTTTCGGGTTGTTGCATCCTACCATGGCAACTGCACCGCGGATAACGCCGGATGCCACACACTGCCACAGCGGCATCAGAGTTCCGGTCTGGTCAACCTGGGAATTGGTTACTTTATCCAGAGTCTTGATGATGGACTCAAAAGAGTATCCAACGGTTGCTTTCTGCTTCATATGCGGGATATGTACCAGCTCCGGTTTCCGGTTTTTAAAGTTTTCAATTGCCATTTTTACGATGGCTTTTGCATTCTCACCTGCTGTTTTTGCGTTGAAACGAATGTATTCTGCATCCGGCATCTGCGCAATCGGGCTGGTGGTAACGAATTTAGTATGGAAACATTTGCTTAAAGGTCCAAGGGCCGGGAAAATACACTGTACGTCAACAACGATGGCCTCGCAGGCACCGGTCAGTACCACGTTTTCCTGCTGCAGGAAGTTACCTGCCATCGGCACGCCGCGCGCATTGCTACTTCATTGGAAGTACAGCAGACACCTGCCACGTTGATTCCCTTTGCTCCCATTTCTTTTGCATATGCGATCATCTCCGGATCGTCTGCGTATTCGCAGATCATCTCGGAAAGTGACGGATCATGGCCATGAACGATGATATTTACTTCATCTTCTTTCATAACACCAAGGTTTGCCTCGGTTTCGATCGGCTTTGGAGTTCCGAACAGTACGTCAGAGAACTCGGTACCCATCATGGAGCCGCCCCATCCATCGGAAAGTCCGGAACGAAGGGACTGGCGAACGAGTGCTTCCGGAAGGGAAGAACATCCCATATGAGTCATATGAAGAGAACATGCAACCTCACGGTCAATCGCACGCGGTGCGATTTCTTCTCTCTCCCAGATTTCCTGTGTGTGCTGCGGAGCACGTTTCAGGAATCTCTGTGTTCCAAACGGTTTACCATACTCCATCAGAGCCAGCTCGGACATCTCATGTGCCAGATCGTAAATATCTTTTCCTTCTGTCTCTACGCCCCACTCTTTTGCGATACGGATCAGTTTCTCCGGATCTTTTACTTTGTAGTTTCCGTTTGGATCAGCCTCATGCAGTGTGTGGCAGATCTCACGGCCATGATCGGAATGTGTTGCGGAACCGCCTGCTGTAAAGCGCAGGAAGTTACGTCCTACAATACCGTGTACATCGCATCCGCAGATTCCTCTCGGTGCCTTTGGTGTAATACGGCAAGGTCCCATCGTACAGATACGGCAGCAGGTTCCTGCTCACCGAATTTACAGTGCGGGGTCTGGTTTTTTACACGAAACTGCCATGCGTCAGCGCCAACCTTTGCACCATTTTCCAGGAGCTCATTCGTGGCCTGTTCGAATTCTTCTACGCTTGTTAATTTGAATTCGCTCATCTTGTCCTCCTCAAGATTGTATTTTAATATTTTTATGGTAAAAACATCCTCCATGGGGGATATTTTACTTTTGAAATATCCCTCCGTCTGCAGCGTGTACAAAGCGGAGGGCAGATTCTCTGTTTTTATAAATCAAGGTTTTCTACGATTTTCTTTAATGCCGCGCGTACCGGAGAGTCTTCCGGCAGACGTACGGTTGGTTTTCCGTCACAGTCATATTCATAAACCTGATCATCGTGCGGAACAACGCCAAGGAGAGTTAATCCCTGTTTTTCAATCTCCTCACGGGTTCCCTCATTTAACACGCCATTCGGCGCACGGTTTACGATCAGTCCTACCTGCTTCGGCTTCATATCGCATTCTTTGATCAGCTCCGCGATTCTCGCAGCGGCCTGTACTCCTCTTCTTGAGCAGTCACTGACCAAAATAGCTGTATCCATTCCCGGAAGTATACCACGCTGATATGCTCCATGCCTGCCTCGTTATCCACAACCATGAAGGGGTAATTTGGATACAGCTTTGCAAGCTGATTCTGCAGAAGTCCATTGACGAAGCAGTAGCAGCCTTTTCCCTGTGTTCTTCCCATCACAAGCAGGTCAAAATCATCTTCCTCAGTCAGAGCGCCTGCAAATTTAAATTCCGCATAATCTGCCTTGCTCATACCTGCCGGAATCGGGTTTTGGATGCCATCTCTGCACGGGCAATCTCCTCCCGGATATCTCCAAGGGTAGCTTCTACTTCTACACCGAGTACCTCATTCAGTTGAGTTGTCGTCGCCATCAACGCAAGAACAGGACCTTTCCTGACTCGCAGAGA
>ENA-OUNI01000589-OUNI01000589.1-human-gut-metagenome-genome-assembly--contig:-NODE-589-length-16608-cov-2.665736_pt1 | contig 16608 bp, 24 predicted proteins | sample MGYA00242499_ERZ504580 | MGnify/ENA primary metagenome ERZ504580 (study PRJEB26092, sample SAMD00036315) | human gut metagenome | host: Homo sapiens | study: EMG produced TPA metagenomics assembly of... | reverse complement strand
ATAATAGGACTGGATTAAAACGGAATACCTGAAAGGCAGCAGGAAAACAGAAAGGACAATACATATGAAACTGGAAGAATATGCTCCCGGAGAAATTGAGAAAAGGAGCTTTGCCATTATAGAGGAAGAACTGGGGCGGGAGCTGGATCCGGTACAGAAGCCTATCATAAAAAGAGTGATCCATACCACCGCGGATTTCAGCTATGCGGATACCTTTTTTTCTCGGAAGGAGCGGTGGAGGAAGGGCTTAATGCGCTTCGTGGCGGCGTTTCCATCGTAACGGACACCAATATGGGAAAGCGGGAATCAACAAGAAAAAGCTGGGACAGCTGGGCGGAAGCGTCCATTGCTTTATGGCGGATGAGGATGTGGCGGAGAAAGCATCCCGCCTGGGAATAACAAGAGCGGCCGTGAGCATGGAAAAAGCGGCAGAAATGCAGGAGGATTTTATTTTTGCCATCGGGAACGCACCCACAGCCTCATCGCCTGTATGACTGATAAAGGAAGGAAGAAGGGATAAATCATGCCGAATAGCTGGAATTGAGCGTCTCCCCTGCGCAGCTGCACACCTTCGCCAATCATCCGTTCCATGTCCGCAAGGATATGGAGATGAATGAGTTGGTGGATAGCATCCGGGAAAGCGGTGTTATTGTTCCGTTGATTGTGCGCAGCAGGCCCCGAGGCGGCTATGAGATCATCAGCGGACACCGCCGCTGCGAGGCCTGCCGGGAACTGGGTATTGAGAAGGTTCCGGTCCGCGTGCAGGAGCTGACGGATGATGAAGCTACTATTTTAATGGTGAACAGCAATATTCAGCGCGAGCATGTACTACCGAGTGAGAAGGCATTTGCGTACAGGATGAAACTGGAAGCAATTAAGCATCAGGGTCGAGCAACTTCGGGCCAAGTTGGCCCGAAGTTGGCGCAACGTTCAAATATAATCGTAGCTACGCAAAACGGAGAAAGTGTCAAGCAGATTCAGCGTTACATCCGCCTGACCTATCTCATCTCCCCCATTCTGCAAATGGTCGATGAATCCCGGATGGCGTTCAACCCCGCGGTAGAGATCTCCTACATGACGCCCGAGCACCAGCGTTGGCTGCAAGCTGAAATGGAGCTTTGCGAGGCCACGCCATCCTTGTACAGTCCCGCCGACTTAAAGAGATGAGCCAGAGTGGCACACTGACGGAGCACTACCTGCATACCCTGCTCACCGAGCAGAAGCCTAATCAGCGGCAGAAGTTTTTCTTGAATCAGTCTGACGTACAACGGTTCTTCCCTCCCGGCTATACGCCGGAGCAGATGCAGAACACGATTTTTTCTCTGCTGAAAACCTGGGGCCATGCCCACGAGCACACCCAGAACCAGCAGGAACTGGAACGGTAAAATGCCACACACAACCCCATTTATAAGGCCCGGTTAGGATGCCAAAAACACGGTATTCTGTCAGGCTTATTCGAGTGCGCGCTTTTTGGAGAAGCAACCATGCAATTTGACTACTTTTACGGCAGTCAGGCCGAGCAGTTCTCGTTCTATCGCATCCCCAAGGTGCTGTTCACAGACCCGCAGTTCAAACCGCTGTCCACCGATGCCAAGGTCCTGTACGGTATCCTGCTGGACCGCATGAGTCTGTCGGTCAAGAATCACTGGCTGGATGAACAGAGCAGGGTCTACATCATCTTCACCACCGAGGAAATCATGGAGGCCCTGAGTTGTGCCAACCAGAAGGCCTGCCGCCTGATGCTCGAGCTGGAAAAGGATGCAGGTCTGATTGAGCGCAAGCGCCAGGGACTGGGAAAGCCCAGCTTGATTTATGTGAAAAACTTTGCTGTTTCGTCATAAATCAAGAAATGTGAAAATCACATTTCTTGAAGTGTGATTTTCACACTTCTGGAGATGTGATTATCACACGCAAATAAGACTGATAGTAATTAGACTGATTAGAACGATACAGAAAACAGATTGGAAAACAGAATACGGGGTGTAGAGTATGGCCGGGGTGACGAAGGAAGAAATCTCACGGGCGAAGGAGCTGGACCTGCTGACCTACTTCAAACTCGTTGAGCCTGGCAACCTGAAGCTCGTGGGCAAGGAATACCGCCACAAGGTACACAGCTCGCTGACCATCAGCAAGAACAGCCTTTGGTGCTGGCACTGCATCGGCCTGCGCGGGCGCACGGCGCTGAAGTATCTGATCGACGTCGAGAAGGTACTATGTCGAGGCTGTGCGGGAGATCAACCGCCTCCAAGGCGGTGTGGTTCATTCTTTCCAACCTGTAAGCCTGCCGCAGCCGCGCGCTGAACCGGAAGCACCGCGAGATTTCAAGCTGCCCGAGTCGGACACAAACAGCTATTCCGCTATGGCGTATCTGCGTGGGCGCTGTATTCACCCCAATGTACTAGCGTTCTGCCGCAAGGAGGGCATTTTGTACCAGACCAGCTTCAAAAATCACCCGAACTGCGTATTTGTTGGACGTGATGGTGAGGGCGTTGCGAAAGGCGGCAGTTTACGTGGCTGTACGCAGCTGCAATTCCGGCGTGATATTCCCGGAAGCAAGAAGATTTACCCGTTCTACATACAGGCCAGCACTAAGGCCGACATGGTTGAGGTATACGAGGCCCCCATTGACGCTATGTCCGGTGCATCTCTAAAGCTCATGCAGCACACCGGGCCGTGGCGCAGCGTCCACTATCTGGCGCTGGGCGGTACGGACTATGCTGCGCTGGATGCGTTCTTGAATTATTTCCCGGCTGTCTGCAAAATCGTCCTCTGTCTGGATAACGACAACGCAGGGCGGACCCGAACGCAGGATATTATTGCGCACCTTGCGGGAAGCGGCAAAGCCGTAGAAAACCGCCCGCCGCCGGTGGGCAAGGATTACAACGACACGCTGGTGCAGTACATGCAGGAATACCGCGCGCACTGCATCAGCATGGATGATATTTTGGAGGAAACAAGATGAAAACAATCGCAATCGCAAACCAGAAGGGCGGCACGGGGAAAACGACCACAACGTATAACCTCGGCATTGCCCTGACCCAGCAGGGCTACCGCGTCCTGATGGTGGACTTTGACCCACAGGGCAATCTTTCCTGCTACTGCGGCATCCCACCTGAAAAGGACCTCGACCAGACCATCACAGAGCTGTTGATGAAGACCTCCTGCGAAAAGCCGCTAGGAAATCGGGAGTGTGTCTACCAGACCGGACGCAAGGAGGCTGCCGCACGGTGGATTTATCCCGTCCAATCTGCGGCTGGCGGGCTTTGAGCTGGCCATGGGCACGATGATGTGCCGCGAGGTGCTGCTGAAATCCTGCCTGGAGCAGTACAACAATCAGTACGACTACTGTTTGATCGACTGTTCCCCCTCTGTTGGCCTGCTGCTGACCAATGCGCTGGCCGCCGCCAATGAAATTATTATCCCGATGCAGGCGCAGCCATTCTCCGTTTTGGGCATGTCGCAGCTGACGTCCTCTATTGCGAATGTGCAGCGTAAAATCAACCCCGAACTGCGAGTGAAGGGCATCCTGCTGACGATGACCGAGCACACGAACGTTTCCGACCACTACTGCGGGCAGGTCCGCAGCACCTACGGCAATTAGATTCACGTTTTCACAACGGAGATTCCCAGAAACGTGAAGGTACAGGAGAGCCAGGCCAATGCAGAGCCGACGATTCTGTACGACCCGAAAAGCAACAGTGCAAAGGCCTACATTGAATTTGCGAAGGAGGTATCCGGCTATGGCCGCGAAGAACAAGTTTTTGAACGCGATGAAGATGCCCTCAATCGATGATATGTTTTCCTCAGAAGCCGACAGGCAGCGGGAAAGCGGGGATTTGGTCACAGAGGTGCCGCTTTCCGAGCTGCATCCATTCGTCGGGCATCCGTTTGAGGTGCGAGACGATGAGGATATGCAGAAGCTGGTGGACAGCATCCGGGAGAACGGTGTGCTCACCAACCTGACCGTGCGACGCCGCGCCGAGGGTGGGTATGAGATTATCAGCGGACATAGGCGGTTTCATGCTGCGCAGCGGGCCGGGCTGGATAAGGTCAAGGTGCAGGTGCGGGATATTGATGATGACCAGGCGATTATTGACATGGTCGATTCCAATATTCAGAGAGAGCATATCAGCCGATGGAGAAGGCAAAAGCATACGCGATGAAGCTAAATGCCATAAAACACCAAGGAAGTCGGACAGATTTAACTTCTGGACAAATTGTCCAGAAGTTATCGGTTGAAAAGGTTGCAGAAGGAACTACCGATGGCTATAAAACCATTCAACGCTTCATCCGCCTCAACAACCTCGTTCCCGACCTGCAAAAGAAAGTCGATGACGGCAGCCTGAAGTTCAACCCAGCCGTCGAGCTTTCCTACCTTTCCCCCACCGAGCAGAATGATTTTCTCGACTACATGGAGTCGCAATCCTGCTCACCTTCTTTATCGCAGGCACAAAAGCTAAAGGCCGCCAGTAAGGACGGTGCGCTGGACCATGGCAAGCTGTTGGAAATCATGGACACCAAAAAGCCCAGTGTACCGCCCCGTGATCCGATGTTGACCATCAGCGTCAGCAAAATTGCCCGCTACTTCCCCACCGGCTACACACAAGAACAGATGCTTGGAATCATCATGCAGCTTCTGGAACGAAACTCCCGCCATCTTATGCCGGAAAAACAAACCAGTCTGGAGCGTTGAAATGGCAGAGTACAGATATTACCTGATTCCCGATTTCATGTCGCACGTCTTTCCGCAACAGTTTGAAGAACAAGCTCCAACGGAGTTCTTTTCAAATACTGCTGATTTGATGAAGCGCTACCAGCAGTTGAGAGAAATGCCCTACAACAACGAGTACACCTGGAACGAGCGCACCAATCTTCCCTACCCGCGCCTGACTGTTGGAGTTGACCGCCGTGACCCGGATGGCGCAGTAACCATCATGCAGGTGCGGAACGGCGTCAATTACCTGTGTGATGATTACCGCGGCCCCTTTGCAGATCGCAATGACAAGCCGCTCATTGAAATGGCAAAGCAGCTTGTGACGGCAGTTGGCGTAGATCGTATCCGGCCTCACTACTACACGGAAGAAAATGGCCACACAAAGGTACATGTTGGTAAAGACATCCACATAACCGAGTGGGCCAATGCACCGGAGCTTTGCAGCGCACTTCACTTCTCACTGTTTCTGAACCGTGATGGGCAGCAGTTGTTTCAGGTGCGCAACGGTCAGCGCATTATTGAAAACTACGCGGATGGTTCACAGCTTGTGAAAGATGTACAGACAGTTGACGACACACACTTTTATGTAGGTAGTCGTTTCTGCCACATCCAGCAGCATGCAAATCAGTGCTTCAAAAGAGGCTGTTATGTTGAACCGGAGCATCAGCAGCCGGGTGATAAGTTAGATAGACTGCTGATATATCAAATTCCACATTACACCTGCGAATATCGCTTTACGGATTATGACTACGCCCAAAGCAAGCTGAAGGCCACCGATTACCGCTGTGCCTATGTGGCCAACATACCCTGGGACTACACACCTGACAAGTGCTTCCGGGATTTCAATTATGATGACCGCCCCTGCGCCAACAGTATGCCGTCTTTGTCCGTCAGTGACCTGATTGTCATGGAGCGCGGTGATAAAGTCGAAGCCCTGTATGTGGATGCAGTTGGCTTCAAGGATGTAAGCCGACTGCTGCCGGAGCTTCATGATATGGAAGTTGAGCGACAGGAGCACAATTTAGATGAATTAGAAAGGTAGGTGTCAAGATGCCGAAACCGCAGGATATATTTCAGCTGGCCCAACAGGAGGCCGTGCGGGTCACAGCATCGCCGCAGGCGTGGCAGAGCTTTTTGTACACTGCCGCCCACAACTATCACACCACCTATCTGAACCAGCTTTTGATTCACGCCCAGCGGCCCGACGCCGCGGCCTGCGCCAGCATGGAGTACTGGAACAAGCAGGCAAACCGGCTGGTCATGCGCGGCAGCAGAAGTATTACCGTGCTGCAGCGCCGACAGGGCGTGGCGGTGACAAAGCCGGTCTTTGCCATCGGTGATACCACACTATTGAGCCAGACACGCACCGGCGGGCCGTGGGAGGTCACGGACACAACGCGCCCGCTGCTTCTGCAAGATAAATCTGATGACTGGCTGACGGCGCTGGCACAGGATGGCGTCTCCAACGATGCAGATCGTGCCCGTCGTATGCTGGAACGCAATGTGGCGGACAGTACGCTGCAGTGGGCGCAGCCTGACGAGCAGATGCAGCTCTTGCAGGCACTGGTCACGCAGAGTGCTGTCTACATAGCACGGTTGCGAATCGGGCTGCCGGTGCGGGACGAGGATTATCCGGCATTTCAAAGTGTCAGCCAGTTCGACACCTATCAGATTTCACTCTGCTTGGGCGGCTATGTACAGGCCGCCGCAGAACCGATGCTGAACGCCATTGGGCGCGAGGCGCTGCGACTAAACCGTGACAGCATTGCAATACCGCACGAACCAGTCATAATGAAAGCACACGAACACAACTGAACAGCCGAGAGGAGGCCGTTACTTATGACGTACACGAAGAACCGCGAAGGCTACCTGATTCCAAGCCTTTCCCTGCCGAACCAGCCGAACCCGTACCTGAACCGCTACGCGAGGCTGCGTCTGGAATATCTGGAGCAGAACGAGCCGACGCTCTGCGACCAGCTGATGCTGGAGGGCACGCTGCTGACGAGTTGCAATCGAATCGGACGAGCCGCACAGCGGATGGTGGACAAGACTCTGCGCGAGCTGATGCAGACCACCCAGATGCCGGACCGCAGGACGAACCCGCTGGGCTGGACGCAGATAGCCAACAGCCTGAAAAAGCAGGCGGAGGAAGCAGTCCTTCCGATGCTGTACGAAATTTGACCGAAGCACCCGCACAGGCGGAGAGCGAGCCATCGCCCTCCGCTTTTGCTTTGCCTGAATTTCCGCCCACGCTCCTGCCGCAGCTGCTGGCGGCAGAGACTTCTTCCCGGGCAGACAACGCCGAATATCTTACCTATTATAATAAGAACCCTCTGCTCATTGATCGGCTGCGCTTTGTGCGGGAAAGCTACAAGGATATTTTTACGGAGCTTTTGCTGGCCGATGATACCCGCGTGGGCTTTCACAGGCAGGACAATGGCCTGCTTGTCTGGCAGGGCGCGTATCTGACACGCAGCGCGGAAACGCTGCTGCCGTGGCGTGCCGTGGCCAATGCACTGAACGACTTGATTGAACAGCATGAGCTGATTGCGGCCATCGACCCGAAGAAATTGCCGCAAGCAGAGGAACAGCTTTCCTTTGAACTGCCTGACGGTTCGCCGCCGAGTGCGGAAGATGACAGGTTGGAAAAGGATGATTTTCTCACCCCGGAAAAGCAGGAAACCGTCATTCGCTCCGCCCTGCCTGTTGCAGAGTACAATGCCCCGCAGATGGATGACGGCAGCGTTATCACGGACGAGGAAATCAACCTGGCTCTGACAGTGGGCAGCAATTTTGAAAACAGCAAATTCCGCATCTATCAGCAGTTCACCACCACGCAGGGCGACCACGCCACTTTTTTGAAGAAGGAATACGGCAGCGGTGGTCGGTCATGGGATTACCAAAGCGGTGCTCATGGCTGGGTGGACCACGGCCCTGCCGGACTGAAGCTGATTTTGACAAATGAGGAAGGCCGCTTTGAGCGCAGGCTGCATGGCGGGCCTCAGCCAAGCGCATTGCTTATCTGATTGAGATGCAGCGCTTTCTGACGCAGCAGGAGCTTGAACAGTATCCCACATGGGCTGCCGAGCAGCGAGAACCCGCCAGTGAGGTGCGCGATGAGCCCGGCAACGTACCGGATACCAGACCGATTTGCGCCGAGGGCAGCGTTGTCTATCTGGAGGATGACCACCGGTTTACCGTGGAGCGCATCGGGCAGTTTGACGTGCATCTGCGGGACGAGGAATTCCCCCTGGTTGGACGCGCCATCAGCCGGAGGAGTTTCAGCGGCAGTTGGACGCCAACCCGCGCAACGGCGGCATGATGCTCTCCGAACAGCAGCGAACAGCCCTTGTGCAAGCGCAGACGGAACAGGCTCTCTCCTATATTGAGGATTATCTCAAGGACGAATTTGAGATCACCGAGCCGGACTTTTCCGACCTGACACGAATCGATTTGGGCTATACCACTACCGAGGATGAGAAACACGTCATTCAGGTATATGCCGACTTGGAGCACTGCACTGTCACCAAGCTGGTGGACGATACTCTCTACGCGCAGGAACGGTATGGCTCACTCGATGATCTGAACCAGGCGGTGCTCTCCAATCTCGATTTTGACAGCCTCATGGAAATAGGCCTCGACGAGGCGGAAGAACACGAGCCGCAGGAAAACGTTCTTCCTACCGACGAGTCCGCCGCGCAAGCCCCCACCAACTACCTTGCACCCTATGAGCCGGAGATTCCCACAGGGGCTAAGGCCAAGTTTACTGCGAACTTAAATGCAATTCAGACACTAAAGCAAATCGAGCAGCGCGGCACACCGGCCACGAAAGCCGAGCAGAATGTTCTGGCCGGGCATCTCGGCTGGGGCGGTCTGGCCGATGCCTTTGACCCTAATAAAGACAACTGGCACAGCGAGTACGAGCAGCTGAAGGACCTGCTGACGCCGGAGGAATACGCCGCCGCGCAGGAATCCACGCTGACGGCGTTCTACACACCGCCTGCCGTCATCCATGCCATGTACCGCGCGCTGACCCGCATGGGCTGCGTGGGCGGCAATGTGCTGGAGCCAGCATGGGTGTGGGTGCGTTCTTTGGACACCGCAGCGGCAGCTTTGATACGAGCAATGCAAAGCTCTACGGCGTCGAGTTGGACAGTGTATCGGGCCGCATCGCGCAGCAGTTATACCAGAAAGCCAAAATTCAAATCTGCGGCTACGAAAAGGCCGACCTGCCGGACAACTTCTTTGACCTGGCTATCGGCAATGTGCCATTTGGGCAGTATCAGGTCACGGACCGTCAGTACGACAAACTGCACTTTCAAATTCACGATTACTTTCTTGCCAAAACCGTAGATAAGCTCCGCGTCGGTGGCATTATGGCATTTATAACGACCTCCGGCACGATGGATTAAAAGTCCGAAAGCGTGCGCCGGTATCTGGCTGCCCGCTGTGATTTGATCGGCGCGGTGCGGCTGCCCAACAATGCCTTTACCGCACAGGCAGGTACAACCGTTACCTCGGACATTCTGTTTCTGCAAAAGCGTGGGCGGGTCTTGGAGCAGGACGTACCGTGGATTCATGTGGGCGAGACCGCGAACGGCATTCCGCTGAACCGGTATTTCATCGACCATCCCGAGATGATCTGCGGCGAGATGCAAATGGTCAGCGGACCCTACGGCTGCGCCCCACCTGCGCACCGCTGGAAAATGGCACGCCTTTGGAAGGTCAGCTTGATGCAGCTCTTGCCAATTTACAGGCCGAGTACACGCTGGCGGATGACCGGGAGGACGCGCAGGAGGAAAGCGACACGCTCGACGCTGACCCAGACACACGAAATTTTAGCTATGTTGTTAAAGACGACACAGTTTATTACCGCGAAAATTCCAAAATGCGCGCCGTGAAGGCCAGCACCTCCGCGTTAGCCCGCATCAAGCGCTTGTCCCCCTGCGGGATACCTGCCGGGAGCTGATTCGGGCACAACTGGACAATCTGCCCGATGAAACGATTGCCGCTTTGCAAGCGCAGCTGACCGCCCAGTGTGATTCCTACCACGATACGTATGGGCTAATCAACAGCCGCGGCACGGCTTCGGCGTTCCGTGAGGATTCCGGGTATTTCCTGCTCTGCTCGCTGGAGGACATCGACAGCGAGGGCCATTACCGGGGCAAGACGGATATGTTCACGAAGCGGACCATCCGCCCGGCCCAGGTGGTGGACCATGTGGATACCGCCGATGAAGCGCTGGTGCTGAGCCTGACCGAGAAGGCCCGTGTGACCTTGCCTACATGGCACAGGTCACGGGAAAATCGCAGGGCAAAATCATCCGCGATTTGACCGGCGTTATCTTCCGTGACCCGGAACAATCCGAGCCGGTTTATCTGCCGGCTGACGAATATCTTTCCGGCAATGTGCGGCAAAAGCTGGCCGTTGCCCGGCTGGCCGCAGCGTCCGACCCGGACTATCAGGTCAATGTGAAGGCGCTGGAGCAGGTACAGCCGAAGGACCTCGACGCCAGTGAAATTGCGGTGCGGCTGGGTGCCACATGGATACCACCTGAATACATTCAGGATTTTCTCATGGAGCTGTTGGAGCCGCCGTTGTCCACGCGCCTTTCCGTGAAGGTGCTGTTTGCGTCGTTCACCGGTGAGTGGAATATCACGAACAAGCGCTACGGCAACGGCAGCATCAAAGCAACCGTCACCTACGGCACAAACCGCAAGAATGCCTATGAAATCACAGAGGCTGCGCTGAACCTGCGGCCTGTGCAGGTGTTTGATACAGTTACCGACGCAGAGGGAAACAAAAAAAGCGTGCTGAACCACGCCGCCACCGAGGCTGCCTACGCAAAGCAATGCTTGATAAAAGACAAGTTTGAAGAATGGATTTTCAAGGAGCCGCAGCGGCGGCAGGCGCTGGTAAGCCTGTACAACAGCAAATTCAACTGCATCCGCCCACGGGAGTATGACGGCAGCAATCTGCGCTTTCCCGGCATGAACCCGGAAATTACGCTTCGGCCCCATCAGCGCAACGCCATTGCCCACGTGCTGTACGGCAACAACGTACTGCTGGCACAGAGGTGGGGGCCGGGAAGACGTTCGAGATGGTCGCCAGCGCTATGGAGAAGAAGCGTCTGGGTCTTTGCAACAAGACCTTGATCGTAGTACCCAACCATTTGACCGAGCAGATGGCGTCCGAGGCGCTGCTACTCTATCCCAACGCAGAAATTCTGGTGGCGCGCAAAACAGATTTTGAAAAAGCCAATCGCAAAAAGTTCTGTGCCCGTATTGCTACCGGCAATTTTGACATTATTGTGATCGGGCACAGTCAGTTTGAAAAGATACCGCTTTCCGATGAACGGCAGAAAATGTACCTGCAAAAGCAAATCGACGATGTAGTGGCACAGACCGCTGCGCTGAAAGCCCAGCGCGCCGAGAATTTTACCATCAAGCAGATGGAGCGCATGAAAAAGCAGCTGCAACGGAAGCTGGACAAGCTCAACGACCAGAGCCGCAAGGATGACGTCATTACCTTTGAGGAGCTGGGCGTGGACAGCCTGATGGTGGACGAGGCGCACTATTTCAAGAATGCGATGGTCACCACCAAGATGACCCGCGTGGCCGGTATCTCTCAGACCGAAAGCCAAAAGGCCAGCGACATGTACATGAAGTGCATGTACATGGACGAGCTGACCGGCGGGCACGGTATTGTGTTTGCCACCGGCACACCGATTTCCAATTCGATGACTGAAATGTACATCATGATGCGGTATCTGCAATATGGGCTTTTGGAGCAGGAGGGGCTGCTGAACTTTGATGCGTGGGCCTCTACGTTTGGCGAGAGCGTTACCGCGATTGAGCTGGCCCCCGAGGGAAACGGCTACCGTTCCAAAACACGGTTTGCAAAGTTTTACAATCTGCCCGAGCTTATGAATATGTTCAAACAGTGTGCCGACATTCAGACTGCCGATATGCTGAAGCTGCCGGTCCCCGAGATCGCGGGCGGCAAGCCCACGATTGTAAAGCTGCCGCCCAGCGAGCTGCAGCGCCAGATGGTGGCGGCGCTGGGTGAGCGGGCCGAGGCGGTGCGCAACCGCCTGGTTGCCCCGAATGAGGACAACATGCTGCGCATCACGAACGATGGCCGCAAGCTGGCGTTGGATCAGCGGTTGATGAATCCACTTCTGCCCGATGACCCCGACAGCAAGGCGAATGCCTGCGTGGAACGTGTCTTTACCATTTGGGAAAAGACAAAGTCACAGCGCTCCACGCAGATGATTTTCTGCGATTTGAGCACACCCCGCGCGGACGGCTTTGATGTGTACAACGATATTCGGGACAAGCTTGTGGCGCGTGGTATTTCCAAAGAGGAGGTACAGTTTATCCATGATGCCGATACAGAAGCCAAGAAGGCTGAGCTGTTCGGCAAAGTCCGCAGCGGTGCGGTTCGCGTGCTGATGGGCAGCACCCAGAAGATGGGCGCTGGCACCAACGTACAGACGCGGCTGTGCGCACTCCACCACCTAGATTGTCCGTGGCGGCCAGCGACATTGCCCAGCGCAATGGACGTATGGTTCGTCAGGGCAATATGAATAAAGAGGTTTCGATTTTTATTTACATAACAGAGTCCACGTTTGACGCCTACAGCTATCAGTGGTGGAGAACAAACAGAAGTTTATTTCGCAAATCATGACTCAAAATCCCCTGCCCGAAGCTGTGAGGATTTAGACGAGGCTGCGCTCTCCTACGCTGAGGTAAAGGCGCTGGCTGCCGGAAACCCGATGATCAAAGAAAAGATGGACCTTGATATTCAGGTTGCACGGCTTCGCACGCTGAAGGCCGCCTACAACAGCCAGCACTACCGACTGGAGGACGCCGTGACCGGCATCTTTCTGCGAGAGATCCGCGGCACCGAATGCCGGATTCAGGCGTTTGAGAAGGATATGCAGACCGCAAGGACAGTCAGAGCTATGACAAGGACGGGAAGCCGGTTTTCAGCATTGAGCTGGACGGCACGTCCTACGACAAGCGCGAGGATGCCGGTAAGGCACTGCTCGGCTGGTGGGTGCTGCTGTGCGGGCTGACATCCTGTTTGGTGGGGCACTATGCGGGCTTTGAAGTCACGGTTGCCTATGTGCCGCTTTCCAAGGTGTTTGTGGCACATCTGGTCGGGCAGGCCACCCATACCACAGAGCTGGGCAGCGACGCTGCCGGCAATATGGTTCGCCTGCAAAACGTTGTTGCTGCCCTGCCGCAGGAGGTCAGCGGTCTGCGCAACAATCTACAGCAGCTGCGCGTCCAGTTGGACAGCGCCAAAGAAGAACTGCAGCAGCCTTTTCTGCAGGAACAGGAGCTTAACGACAAGAGCGCGCGCCTGGCCGAGCTGGACGCCCTGCTGAATGTGGGCAACGATGCCCCGGTTTTGGAGGGTGAGACCGAGGTCTTGAACGAGGACGATTCTGTGCGAACGCCTAGAGAGGAAAACGAACTGGAACGCTGAAATCGACAGCCTTGCATTATTTCGCAGACCATGTATCATAGAGGTAGGAGGTGGCCATTATGACATGATCAACAGCTTCATTTCATCAACTTCCTTTTCAGATTCATGAGTTCATCATAGTTTACTGCCGTTTGGAAAGCGTTATTATAAAAACGCTTGCTTTTAAGCAAACCGGATCTCACCTCAAAAGACTCATACATGTTTTTAATAGCGATCTTATCGCTTGACTGGCACACCCAGATATTATCCTGTCGGTTGAACAAATCCAAAACTTCACAATAATGTGTCGAAAATAGCAGTGTTGCCCCGTGCCTGTTCACTTTTTTATCCATATACAGACTCAACATATTTTCGACAAGTGTCTTATGAAAATGCGCCTCTGCCTCATCGATAAGCAAGTCGAAACCCTGTTGGAGAGAAGCTACAACCAATGTGTAAAGGATAATGCCTTTTGTCGTTCCGCTGGACAACATATATAGGAGTTCTTTGTCCGATAGAAACTTTTCCTGATTGCAGATAGTGACACGATAGTTATGCTCGTCAAGCATCTGAATACTTTGAATATTACTATCGAAAATACAGATAATCGCAGAAAGCATTTCATCTGGTATATGATACGTTTTGAGCAATCGGAATGCCATTTGGTATGTGTCTGCTCCCATACCGTCGCTACCGAAGAAAATCGCTGATACCTGTTTTTTCTTTAAGACAAAAAAGTGCTTGCCGTATCTTCCGGTAACTCTCCCAGATCTTTTTGCTCAACAAAATCCTCTGTATACAATGAACTCAGTTTAGTTTTATAATACTTTTTCTTGTAAATATGCTGATTAGAAAATGTTGCCCGATTTGCCAAAGTCGGATCAGCTTTCAATTCTGTCGTGTATTTGTAAATATATCCCTCATGAAAAAAGATGATTTCCAGCTTGATACCCTCATAGGAATAGTGCTTATTCTCTAAGCTAAACTTGCCAAGAATATCATAGCAACAGTCCAGCAGTTCCAGAGCAGTTGTTTTACCGGAAGCATTTTTTCCGACAAACGCTCCAATGCTATACACATACAAGCCTTCAGTAATTTTCTGAAGCTCATACTCCTTGTCTTCAGTCGTCTTCTTCGACTTAGCGACCAAATCAATAACCGTATCATCCTGGCAATTCTTAAAGTGACTCGCCTTGACACGCAGTAGCTTCATCTGAAACACCTCCAAGCTTAGTATACCTCATTCGTTCAATTTTAATCAAGATTTTTGTTTAAGCTTTAGTATCTTCTTGCTTTACGGCGATATTGTTATGTTTTCTTCGAATGCTTTCTTTTTCTCTAAGTTTTCTACTTCTGCCAGCTTCGGGCCGAAATACTCAGCAATATTCATCTTTTTCTCAATACCTTTGTTCCCTTTGATGACTTATCTAAGTTAGCTACTGTAATTCGTTCACTCATAGCCTTCCGCCTTTAATAATAAACACTACATAGATTTAGAATATCCTGCAACAGATCATACTCCAGCTTCGCCTTATCATTCATCTGATAATCTATCTTCGATTTCTGTCGGACGATTCCTTACTAGCAGAATACTCCGAAAAACAGTATTTACATCTTTCCCATACGCTGACTCAATCTGCGTGGCACTGCCTTCATGCTTTAGTAAGATCAAATTAGCTTCTTTGTACGATGTGATGACTTCAGGAGAGTACGTTGATACAATAAATTGAATATTCGGGAAAACTGACGTCAAATCCTTCAAAATTCGCTTTCGTCACCCTGGATGCAAGTGCAATTCCACTTCATCGATTATTATAATACCCGGCGTTTCAAGTATTGCATCTCCAAGTTGTGGATTTAAAACCGCCATTCTGTGCGCAATATCTGCCACCATGCTTAGAACTGAGCGATAGCCATCACTCATCTCGTACATGGGATGAAATTCGTGTTCACCAGAACGATTCGTGTATTCGACAACAACCGTCCTATAGCGCTGGCGATATTCAACCTTTACCCTCTGTGTTTCATCATGATCAATCAAATCCGCAAAGCACCGTTCCAATGCTTGCTGAACCGCAGTCATCTGCGGGATAGGCCCTTCTTGGCTAACGAGAAGTGTGGTCTCACTGAACCATTCCAGAAGCTGTTTGTCTGTTGCCTGCTCAGCAATGCAATCTCGATAGCCTTCAAAACGAGACCTCAGCTTTTGTTTACCCTTTTTCTTTGCTTGCTTTTGTGCCCATAATCGACCAGTACTATAATAAGCAATAAGCGGAAGTACATCTTCCGAATATTCATTTGATGCGCTTTTTTGCAGGGAAGATGCAATATTTCGCAAATCGGATGCTCCACCATAAGTCGTATTAGACTTAGGACCACTCAAAGAGCGCGACCACTTACAGGTAACCCCATTAACGACGCCTCACAGGAAACTTCGACCGGATAGACTGCCACCTGCTGATATACTTTTTTAATTTCATGTGCTACATGCCGAACATCATCCGTTTTGATGCTACGTGGAGAAGCGTAGTCAATTCCAAGAAAGAAGGCGCTAGCAGCAGTTAATGCACCCATGAGCAGAGAACTTTTGCCGCTTCCGTTATTGCCAATCACAATATTCATTTTAGATTTCAGCGGAATATCTACACTCTCAAAGTTCCGGAAGTTTTTCAAGGTCAACTGGTCAATATGCATAAGCCATTTCCTTCCCAGCGATAACATAAATGCAAGTTTTTGAGTATTATTTTAGTGTAGCATATATCCCCCTACGTTTCAATCGTAACAGGAAATGATTTGTCAAAAAGCACATCATAGCACATTTCTGATATCCGTGAAATCGCAGCTTCTGCAATGTAGTACAGATTCACATCTTCATCATTGATTGGAATTCTGCCCCACACTGAATACTTATTTCACCTTCACTTAGCGAAGCAAATCAACCACATATTCCATTTAAAACAAAATCATCCAATCCGTTCAATAATAAACATTTTATGGAACCACTGCCCCATTTGCTCACCACAATTTTTTTATTTTCCCCTTCCCATTCCCACACTTCGACGCTATCCATTGTAATTGAGAGGAGATATACTTTCTCTTGTGACAACTGAATAGCGTCCTCTGCCGTACCGCTTTTGGGGAAGCAGCGCAATAATCCGAATTTGTCCGGGGAGCGTGCCAAGAAAGCGTGACAACATGCTGCAAGGCCGGCCCAAAGACTGCCTTGCAGGGCACAGCGCCGGGAAGGGTTGCCTGTCTGGAATTTGCAGGGGGAGAAAAACGCAAAACCAATATAGCAGCAGATTATGCCGTGAAAGTGTCTGCTTTCACGGCATTGCTGTGCCGCCATATTGGTTCCATTCGTACATTTTTGAAATCGTTAACGATTGTAGTATACTGGTTTTGCGGACGAGGAAACG
>ENA-OUNI01000585-OUNI01000585.1-human-gut-metagenome-genome-assembly--contig:-NODE-585-length-16655-cov-8.910092_pt1 | contig 16655 bp, 23 predicted proteins | sample MGYA00242499_ERZ504580 | MGnify/ENA primary metagenome ERZ504580 (study PRJEB26092, sample SAMD00036315) | human gut metagenome | host: Homo sapiens | study: EMG produced TPA metagenomics assembly of... | reverse complement strand
CTTATATTTTGTGGTGGGCTACTGCTTTGCCTATGTGCTGCTGCTGGCAGTTTCCAGCATCCGGCTGGCAAAAGATGGCCAACCCAGCGCGCTGTGCACCGCATGGTACGGCTGGTGGTGTTCGGCCTGTGTGCGGCCGGGGCCATGGTGCTGCTGCTTCTGCCATGGTGCGCAAAATTTTAGCTTTGACTACGCCGGGCGCTACTCTTACTACAACTTCGGCGGCATCACGCTGGAGCTGGCCGCACAGACACTGCGCATCGGTTTGCTGAACTTCATCCTCATCGGAATGGGGCTGTGGTTTGCCGCAAAACGCCGTCTGCCTGCCCTGCCCTGCCTTGCAGGGGCAGAGCTGCTGGTGAGCCTTGTGCTGTTTACCCGGGTACAGAACACCGGCTCCCACCAGATGCTGCTGTTCGTGCCTGGGTGGCTGCTGCTGTTCCTCGTTGGTTCCGCCGCACTGGCCGACGGCCTGAAAAAGCACACCGCCGTCAAGCTCTGCTACTGGGGCTTTACCATGGTGTTTGCGGTGTCCGTGCGCTGCTCGCCGCTGACCACCGTTGCTCTGCCGGGCTTTGTGGTGGATCATTTTCCCCTCAAGCCGTGTCGGAATTCGTCCGGCTGGACAAGCTCACCTACGACCGCACCGACGCCGCCCAGATCCAGCGCGTGGACGACTGGATCGATGCCCACTGCGATGCGGAAAAGGGCGAGTTCGCCTACATGATCCCCCACGATATGCTGTACAACTCGGACATGTTCCAGTACGCCGCCCTGCCGGACATCCAGCTGCAGGGCAAGCTGGCCGCCGGCATCTCCATCCCGGGCACCCACGAGTTCCCGGTGCGGTTCTTCGAGGCAAAGTATGTGCTCACCGCAGAGCCGCTCCCCCAGACCTTTGTCAGCGGCGGTGAGCTTTCCGGCCGGTGGAATGCCCTCTTCTGCGCCGCGCGGGATGAGCACTTTACGCAGGCCGCCAGCTTTGACATGGGCAACGGCACTGTGTTCACCGTGTGGGAGCGCACCGAGCCTGCCGACCGGGCTGAGGTGGAATATTATCTGGATGCCTTCGCGCAGGAGGATGCCCTCTACCCCGAAATGTTCTCGCAGGTGGCGGAAGTCTGGCTTGCCGGGCATGGACTTTAAATTGCAAACGCTTTGGATATAAAAGGAGTATTTCCCATGGAACAGAATGCAAACGCCCTGCCCAAGGTCACGCTGGGCCAATACAAGGGGCTGGAATTCACCCGCCGGGTGCGCCCGGTATCGGAAAAGGCCGTGGAGCTGGAGGCGGCGAACCTCACCCGCACCCGCGCCCCCTTTGCACCGGTGGAAAAGTCCGCCGCGCGCGGGATGCGCGTCACGCTGGATTTTGAGGGCTTCATGGACGGCGCGCCCATCCCGGAAAGCAAAATGGAAAATGTGACCGTGGTGCTGGGCACCGGTCAGCTGATGCCCGCCGCCGAGGATGCCGTGTACGGCCACAAAGCAGGCGAGAGCTTCCGATTCGATTTTACCTATCCCGCCGAGTTCCGGGTGCCGGAGCTTTCCGGCAAGACGGCGCAATTCGCCATCACCCTGCACACCGTGGAGCAAAAGCAGCCTGTACCGCTGGACGATGCCTTTGCCAAGACACTGGGCTTTGATACGGTGGATGCCCTGAAGGAGAGCATCCGCGAAAAGAAGCGCCGCTCCCACGAGGCCAACGCCGACCGAATTGCCGGAGCCGCCCTGCTGGGCATGGCCGGTGCCAACCTGACGGCGGAGCTGGATAACGCCATTCTGGACCAGAATGCCGACCATGACATGAACGCCCTGCGCGAACGGCTGCGCCGCAGCAAAATGACCATGGAGCTGTACTGCAAGGCAGGCCAGACCACACCGGACGAGGTGCGCGCCGCCTTCCGCCGGGATGCCGAGCGCAAGATGCGCAGCATCCTTGCGGTGCAGGCCATAGCCAAGGCCGAACAGATCACCGTGTCCAACGCAGAGGTGGATGCCGAGTACGTCCGCCTTTCCAAGCTGCACGATACCCCGGAAGCCGAGATCCGCAATGTGCTCAGCCGGGACGCTGTGGCCTCTGCCGTGACCACTCAGAAGGTGCAGCGTTTCCTGATCGACCACGCAAACATCACTTCGGTTGTGGAAAAGGAGTAAACTATGGGCTTTTTTACACGCACCGCGATGGATATGCTGATGAAAACTACCCATCCCGAGATCAACCGCCGCCAGTGCTGGAACCTGCATCCCCATCGCAAGCCCTGCACCGAGTGCAAGGATATCTGCCCCTATGGCGAACAGATCTTTACCCGCCCGAACCTTGTGAAGGCTGGGACCCCTGTACCGAGTGCGGCCTGTGTGTCTCTGCCTGCCGCAGCGGCTGCATCATCCCTTCGCCGGAGCAGGTGCAGCGGGACACCTCTGCCGCCGATACCGACAATGACACCATCTGGATCGGCTGCGAAAAGTCCACCCGCAAAAATTCCATGGTGCGCACCTGCATTGCGGCCCTCACATGGGAGACACTGGCCTACCTGGCCCTGAACAAAAAGATCGTGCTGGACCTGACCCCCTGCGGTGAATGTGAGAACGACCTGTGCGCCGCCCAGCTGCGCAAGGAGCTGACAAGGCTTGTGGATTTCTTTGGCCAGCCCATGTTCGAGGCACGGTTCACTCTGGCCTACGAGCCGGACGAAGCGCTCTACCACGTAAAGGAGCTGAGCCGCCGCGAAATGTTTGAGCAGGTGAGCCACGGCTCCAAAAGTGGCACCAAAAAGCTGCTGCAGATGCTGCCCGGCCTGCACAGCGAGGACGACGGCGGTGTGGATTTCCGCCTTTTGCTGCACCAGCGCACAAAGCAGCTGAAGGCATCCATGGAAACGCCGCTGAAGTACGGCTACTACCTGCCCAACTTTACCGATAAATGCTTTGGCTGCGGCAAGTGCGAAAAGGCCTGCCGCGCCGGTGCGCTGAAGCTGGAGGACCTGCCCGACGGCCAGACCCGCATCGTCATCACGCCGTGGAAGTGCAGCGAGTGCGAGGTGTGCGTGGCCTCCTGCTCCAACCATGGCATCAACGGCATGAAGCTGCGCCAGCTCACCACCCTTGGCCCGGTAAGTGTACACAAATGCACCAAGACCCTGTGCAAGGAATGCGGCAAGCCCATTGCGCCGGGCAGTGTGGATGGTGTGTGCACCGTGTGCCGCATCAAGGCCCGCACCAAAAAGCGACAGGAAGAAGCCGCTGCAAGGCAAAGCAGCTGCGTGAGGAGCGCGAAGCCAAAAAGGCTGCAGAGGAAGCCGCCAAGGCAGCAGCCGAAGCCGGTGCCGACGCTGCTGAGACAGCTGTACAGACGGCTGCCGCCCCCGCAGAAACCGCTGCGGCCGCTGCCGTGCCTGCTGCGGCCGGTTCCGTGATCACAGCACTGACCCCGGAAAAAGCAGCCCCCGCCGCGCTGGACGAAACCCCTGCTGCCGCACCGGAAAACACCGCAGAAAAGGATGTGCCCGACACACCGAAAAACGATTGACGGCGCACAGATTCAATGCTATACTGACCATAAGACCACGCACCGTGGCCACCGACTGTTACAAAGGGGTAACGGAGCTATTTCCGTTACCCCTTTCTTATCCCAAAGCACGAAGCAAGCTTTTGCCAAGATCTTACGAAAGAAGGATTTTACTATGGCTCATTCCATCTCCCGCCGCCAGTTCCTGCAAGGCAGCGGCGCAGCCGCCCTTTCTGTAGCAGCGGCTGGTCTGCTGAGCAGCTGCGGCGGCTCTTCCGCTTCCAATGGCGGCAGCACCGGCGCTGCCGGCAGCAGTTCCACCTACACCGTGCTGTATTCCCGTCAGCCCGCCACCCTGAACTATCTGGTCTGCTCAGCTGACCCGGACCTTTACCACGGCACTCAGTGCATCGACACGCTGGTGGAGTACGACAACCGCGGCAAGATCCGGGAGGGCCTTGCCACTGCTTGGGAGTGGGATGCCGACAGCCTGACATGGACCTTCCACCTGCGGGACGAGAACTGGGTGGACTGCAACGGCGAGGTGCTTGGCCCTGTGACCGCGCAGGACTTTGTGGATGCGCTGGCCTATGTGCTGAACCCGGACTACGCTTCCTCACTGCAAGCCTTGTCACCCCCTATGTGGCCGGTGCGGACGACTACTATAACTACTGCGTTTACCGCAACAACGCCAATAACGGCACCGTGGCCGAGGACGGCACCACCTACGCCATTGATGCCAACGGCACCGTGACCGCCGCTGCCGCCGACGGCACCACCACCGAATACCCGGCTGTGGATTTTTCCACCGTGGGCGTGAAGGCTGTGGACGACCACACCCTGACCTACACGTTGAACTTCGACTTTCCCGCTTCCTCAGCCTGCTGAGCTATGCTCCTACGAGCCTGCCTACGGCCCGCTGCTGGAGGAGTTTGCCGACCAGTTCTGCACCAGTGCCGAGACCGCCTGCAGCTGCGGCGCGTTCTATCTGGCCGAGTACACTCCGCTGGAAAACTGGGTGATGAAGAAGAACCCCGAAAACTACGATGCCGACAGCGTTTACATCGACACGGTGCGCTACATCTACAATCAGGAAGAGCTGATCAGCGGCCCGGAGATGGTCAAGCGCGGCGAGATCGATCAGGCTACCATCAGCTCCGACATTCTGGACAGCTGGCTGGCCGACGACACCACCAAGGACATGGTTTCCATGGAGCGCCCGGAAACCGGCAAGAGCTACTTCTACATCTTCAACTTCCTGCCCTACCGCCACGAATTTTCCAACTGGACCGTGACCGGCGTGGATGCCCAGTACGAGCCGGACAATTGGGCCAAGGCCATCAACTCCACCAACTTCCGCAGGGCTTTCCTGTATGCCATCAATCCGTCTGTGACGCTGGCCGTCACCGCGCCGGAAGGCTACGATAACTACAAGCTGCACACCATCACTCCGCCGTCCTTCTGTGCCAACAGCAAAGGCGTGGATTATACTGAATGCGGCGGCCTTGCAAACCTCTCCGACTTCTTTGACGAAGCCAAGGCCAAAGAGTACCGTGATGCCGCCGTGGAAGAGCTGACTGCCGCCGGTGTCACCTTCCCCATCAAGATCCAGTATCCGTACAACCCCGCTGTGGTGGACTGGGACAAGCAGTGTCAGGTGTTCAAGCAGCAGGTGGAAGCCGTGCTGAACGACGGCTTCGACTTCATCAGCATCATCATCACGCAGGGTCCGTCCGACAACTTCCTGAACGCGGTGCGCCGGGTGGGTGCCTACCAGCTGATGTCCTACTACTGGGGTGCCGATTACTCCGACCCCGAGACCGAGGTGTACCCCTTCTATCAGGAAGCCGGCGACCGCGGCACCTGCTACAGCTTCCTGCGCACCGGCGTGGAGGACGGCATCGTGACCGGCGAGACCGCCGACCTCGTGATGCAGTACATGTCCATGGTGGAGAACGCCAAGACCATCACCGAGGATCTGGATGCCCGGTACGAAGCCTTTGCGGATGCCGAAGCCTTCCTCATTGAGAACGCACTGGTCATCCCGCTGGGGATGCCGGTGCCGCCCTACATTGCCACCCGTCTGAACCTGTGGGAGGGCCAGTACGCGCCCACAGGCCTTTCCACCAACCGACTGAAGGGCGTGCACATCCTCGACCATTATGTTTCCATGGAGGAGTATAACGCCAACCGGGATGCGCGGTAAAAACTGAATCGGAAACTCCCCCAGTCTGCTGCGCAGACAGCCCCCTCTGGGATGGGGCCTCTGGCGAAACCGGAAACTTTCCCGTCATGCCAAGGGCTCCCTCCCCGAGGGAGCTGGCTTTGCGCAGCAAAGGCTGAGGGAGTTTTTGTTTGCTCCTCATTTTTCCCGCAAAACTCACAAATCACTTTCCAAACGTAAGATTTTGCGTTATTCTATACTTATCTGTATTTATTAAAGAAAAGAGAGGTGCACGTCTATGGTGCAATATCTCGCAAAACGCATCGGGCGCTCCATTCTGACCCTGTTCGTCATTGTGACGCTGGTGTTCTGCCTGCTGCGGCTCATGCCGGTGGAAGGCTACTTTGCAAACTACGAAAAAATGACCGAGGCACAGATCCAGGCCGGGCTGCAGTCCATGGGCCTGCTGGACCCGCTGCCGGTGCAGATCGGCCATTTCTGGCGGGATGCGCTGCACGGTGATCTGGGCGTGAGCCACATTTACAAGCTCAACGCTCCCGTGACCAGGATCCTTGCCAGAAGCTGCCCATTTCCATCGAAATGGGTGTGCTGGCCATGCTGCTGAGCCTTGTGCTGGGCATCCCGCTGGGCCTTGTCATGGGCCGTTATAAGGGCCGCTGGCCGGATAAGCTGGGCACGGCATTCATCGTGCTCATTCAGGCGGTGCCTGCGGCAGTGTACTTTTTGTATATCCAGATGTACGGCACCACCGCCATGGGCGTGGGCCTGCTGTTCGATGCCGCCAACTGGCGCTATTGGGTGCTGCCGGTGTGCAGCATGAGCCTTGCAAACCTTGCGTTCTACGCCATGTGCTGCGCCGCTATATGGTGGACGAGAGCAACAAGGACTACGTCAAGCTGGCCCGCGCCAAGGGCGTGAGCGAGAACAATATCGCCCTGCACCACGTATTCCGCAACGCCATGGTGCCGCTGGTGCAGTACATTCCCTCCGCATTCCTGAACACCGTCGTCGGCTCCATCTACATCGAAAGCCTGTACAGCATCCCGGGCATGGGCGGCCTGCTGGTCACCTGTGTGCAGCGCCACGACAATACCATGGTGCAGGGCATCGTGCTGCTGTACGCCTGCGTGGGCATCATCGGCTTGATTTTGGGCGATGTGCTCATGGTGCTCATTGACCCCCGCATCAACTTTGGCAAGAAAGAAGGTGGACGCTGATGCTCTCTTTTCTGAAACGCGAAAAATCGAAGCAGCTGGAGGATCAGCTGAATGCTGCTCAGGCACAGCGCCGCACCGGCTGGGAAAATCTGCCGGAGGATGAGCTGTTCACCCCCGCCGGGTTCAGTGAGGAACAGGCCGAAGCCACCGCCAGCTCCAACTACAGCTACTGGGGCAGCACCTTCCGTGCCTTTTTCAAGAACAAGTTCGCCGTGGCCCTGCTGATCGCGCTGGTGGTCGTGGTTGCCTTTGCCTTCATCCAGCCCCACCTGCCCGGTCAGGCAGACCCGAACCTGTGCGCCGTGGACCCTGTGACCGGCATCCAGTACCGCAACATCGCCCCCGGGCAGGACGGCTTTATCTGGGGTTCCAACTCCATTGGTCAGGACCTGTGGGCACGCATCTGCCGGTGCACGCACCAGTCTGACTATCGCCTTCTTCGTGGCCCTCATCGAAGCTGTGGTGGGCATTACCGCCGGTGTGCTGTGGGGCTATGTGCGCGGGCTGGACTTTGTGTTCACCGAGCTGTACAACATCTTCGATAACATTCCCACCGCCATCGTGCTGATCCTCATTTCCTATGTAGCCACCCCCAGCATCTGGACCATGGTCCTTGGCATGGCCATCAAGGGCTGGATCGAAATGGCACGCTTCATCCGCAACCAGATCCTCATCATCCGCGACCGGGATTATAATGTGGCTTCCCGCTGCATCGGCACGCCCACCATCCGCATCGTGCTGCGCAACCTGCTGCCCTACCTTGTCTCGGTCATCATGCTGCGCATGGCCCTCACCATCCCGGAAGCCATTGGCAACGAGGTGTTCATCACCTACATCGGTCTGGGCCTGTCCGTGGAGACCCCCTCGCTGGGCAACCTAGTCAATGATGGCCGCAAGGTGATGATGCAGGCCGGGCTGCGCTACCAGCTGCTGTACCCCACCCTCATCCTGAGCTTTGTTACCATTGCGTTCTATCTGATCGGCAACGCTTCTCGGATGCTGCCGATCCGAAGAACCATCTACAATAAGGAGGGGATATCATGGAACACAACCAGCTCATTCTCTCCGCAAAAGATGTCAACATCCAGTTCAACCTGCGTGGAAAAGTGCTGCACGCCATCCGTGGCATCGATCTTGACCTCTATCAGGGAGAGGTGCTTGCCATCGTAGGCGAGAGCGGCTCCGGCAAGAGCGTTTTTACCAAGAGCTTCATGGGCCTGCTGGATGCCAACGGCTCCATTACCAGCGGCACCATTGATTACTACGGCAGGGCGGACGGCAAGCCGCTGCGCCTTTCTGACCTCAGAACCGAAAAGGACTGGCTGCGGGTACGCGGCCGCGAGATCGCCATGGTCATGCAGGACCCCATGACCAGCCTGAACCCGCTGAAGACCATCGGGGCACAGATCATGGAAGCCGTTGCCCTGCATCAGGCTTAAAGGGTGCTGCCGCCAAGGAAAAAACGCTGGAATACCTGCGGGATGTGGGCATCTCTGACCCGGAAAAGCGCTTTAAGCAGTACCCGCACGAGTTCTCCGGCGGCATGCGCCAGCGTGTGGTCATTGCCATTGCGGTGGCCTGCAGCCCCAAGATCCTGATCTGCGACGAGCCTACCACCGCACTGGACGTGACCATTCAAGCCCAGATTTTGCAGCTTTTGAAGGAAATGCGGTTCAAGTACGATCTGACCATCGTCATGATCACCCACGATCTGGGCGTTGTGGCAAACATTGCAGACCGCGTGGCTGTGATGTACGCAGGCGACATTGTGGAGATTGGCACTGCTGACGAAATTTATTACGATCCCCGCCACCCCTACACATGGGCGCTGCTTTCCAGTATGCCGCAGATGGGCGTGAAGGGCGAGGACCTGTTCAACATCGTGGGCACACCGCCAAACCTGTTTGCGGAAATTCGCGGCGATGCTTTTGCGCCCCGCAACCCGCAGGCGCTGAAGATCGATTTTGTCAAGCGCCCGCCTTACTTTGAGGTAACGCCCACCCACAAGGCCAAAACATGGCTGCTGGACCCCCGGGCACCCAAGATCGAGCCGCCTGCTGCGGTAAAAATGCTGCGAGAGGAGGGGCTGTAAGATGGAAAATGAACGCGAAGTTCTTGTGGAAGTGAACCACCTGAACGTAACCTACGGCTCCGGCAAAAAAGCATATGAAGCTGTGCAGGATGCCAACTTTAAAATTTATAAGGGCGAGACCTTCGGCCTTGTAGGCGAAAGCGGCAGCGGCAAAACTACCATTGGCCGCGCATCCTGCGCATTCTGCCCACCTCCGGCGGCGAGATCCTTTATAAAGGCCAGAAAATCAACGGCAGAATTTCCCGCCAGCTGGACAGGCAGATCATCAAAGAGATCCAGATGATCTTTCAGGACCCGCAGTCCTCGCTGAACGAGCGCGCCAAGGTGAGCTATATCGTGGGCGAGGGCCTGCAGAACGTCCGGCCTGATCTTTCCACCGCCCAGCAGGAGGAAAAGGTGCGTCAGGCTCTGCTGGACGTGGGTCTGCTGCCGGAATTTGCCTCCCGCTTCCCGCACGAATTTTCCGGCGGACAGCGCCAGCGCATCGGCATTGCCCGGGCCCTGATCGTGGAGCCGGAGTTCATCGTTGCCGATGAGCCCATCAGCGCACTGGATATGTCCATCCGTGCACAGGTGCTGAACCTGCTGCGCCGCCTGCAGAAGGAACGCGGCATCACCTACCTGTTCATCGCCCACGATCTTTCCGTGATGCGCTACATCTCCGACCGCATCGCCGTCATCCACAAGGGCCGCATCGTGGAGCTGGCCGAAGCTGAAGAGTTGACAGCCCACGCCATCCACCCCTATACCCGCAGCCTGCTTTCCGCCATTCCCATGCCGGACCCCCGCAGGGAGCGGCAGAAAAAGCTGCTGGTGTACGACCCCGCCATGCACGACTACTCCAGAGAGGCCCCCCAGTGGCGCGAACTGCGGCCTGAGCATTTTGTACTGTGCAGCGCTGCCGAAGCCGAGCAGTGGCTGCCGCGCTGACCCCCGACATTTCGGGAGGAATCGTTGTTTTACGGCTCTTTTACGCAACGTTCATAGTTTATTTCTTGACATTCTCCGGCAGCTCCACTACAATAGAATCTGCATCATTGATTCTGATTTTTGAGTTATTAGCGTGTTCTGACCGGCGGCTTTCATCTTCTTTGCAAAGTTGTCGGCTTTTGGCAATGAAAAGAAGAAGAAAGAAAAGAGGACTTTATTCTATGACTACTGAACAGCGTGAACCGCTCTATGCGTCCACTGCGAAGCCCTGGCTGAAGTACTATGACCAGAAATACATCGACATGCCCCTGCCCAAGTGCAGCGCCTTTGAGTATCTCTGCCATCAGAACAAGAACCATCTGAGCGAGACCGCTCTGGAGTATTATGGCCGCAAATTCACCTTTGCAGACCTCTTTGTGAATGTCAAGAAAACCGCTGCCGCCTTCCGTGCTCTCGGCGTGAAAAAGGGCGACATCATCACCGTTGTCAGTGTGATGACCCCCGAGGTGATCTATGCCTTCTACGCTGTCGATATGATCGGTGCAACGCTGAATCTGGTGGACCCGCGCTACAGCGTTGAGGGCATCCACGAGTACATCGAAGAGGTAGATTCCCGCCTGCTGATCTGCCTGAATGTGACCTATGAGCGCTGCCACAAGGCAGAAAAGCGCACCAATGTGGAGCGCGTTCTGGTCATCAGCCCCGCAGACTCTCTGCCGCTGCATCTGGCCGTCGGCTACAAGCTGACCAACCCCGACAAGAACCGCTACAAGTCCAATGTGATCCACTGGAAGGACTTTATTGCACAGGGCAAGGATCAGAGCATGAACGCCGAACCCTACGACCCGCAGCACGCCTGCGTGGTGGTGCAGCACCGGCGGCACCACCGGTTCACCCAAGGGCGTTATGCTGATCCGAACGACAGCTTTAACTCTCTGGCCCACGAATTCATCCGCCAGAGCAACCTGTTCTGCCGCGGCCAGAAGCTGATGAACGTCATGCTCCGTTCATTGCCTACGGCTATGCCTGCGGCGTGCACATGCCGCTGGTCATGGGCCTGCACGTCGTCATCATCCCCAATCTGGACCCCGACAAGCTGGGCGCACTGATCTGGAAGCACAAGCCCGAGCACATGTTCGGCGTTCCGGCCCACTACCAGCAGATGGCAGCTTCTCCGCTGCTCAAGAAGAAGAAGGATCTCTCCTTCATCCGCAACTATGCCGCCGGCGGCGACTCGCTGCCGCTGGGCGCTGAGTTGACTGTGAACGAGTTCCTGAAGGCGCACAACGTGGAATATCCGCTGGCCAAGGGCTACGGCATGACCGAGGTCGCCTCTGCCGCTACCGTTGCCGCCGGCAACGTGACCAAGCCCGGCAGCGTGGGTATTCCCATGCTGAACACGGTGGTGTCCATTTTTGAGCCTGGCACCGAGACCGAACTGCCCATCGGTGAGCGCGGCGAGATCTGCATCTGCACCCCCACCGTCATGAAGGCTACTACAATAAGCCCGAGGAGACCGACATGATCCTGCGCCGCCATGCAGACGGCCAGATCTGGGCACACACCGGCGATGTCGGCTACATGGACGAGGACGGCTTTGTGTATCTGGATTCCCGCATCAAGCGCATGATCATCCGTCACGATGGCTTCAAGGTGTTCCCGTCCATGATCGAGAACGTCATCAGCCGCCACCCGGCCGTGCATCAGTGCTCGGTGGTGGGCTGCACCGATAAGGACCATGTGCAGGGCCGTCTGCCTTTCGTGTATGTGGTGCTGGACCCGGAAGGCGACAAGAAAAAGCGCCAGATCGTGCGGGAACTGCGCCAGCTGTGCAATGAAGAGCTGCCGGAGTATGTGCAGCCGGTGGGCTACAAGTTCATCTCCGAAATGCCCTTTACCCCTGTTGGCAAGGTGGACTACCGCAAGCTGGAAGAAGAGATCACTCCCCGCGATTACTGATCCTGAACTTCACCCTGTAATTTTTCAGACACTGAGCTCTCCCGAAAGGGAGAGCTTTTTTGTATGGAAGAAACCGCAGAATACGGACGCAGCGATGGCCGCAATTTTTTGAATTTTGTCAGTTGACAATTTTTACTTTCCATTTTATCATAGAGACAACAGCTGTGCCGCACAGGTGCAGTCATTCCAGAAAGAAGGAATTACAATGAAAAACAAAAAGTTTGCCAGCTTTCTGGCCGCAGCGGCAGCGCTTGTGCTGCTGGCCATGCCTGCATTTGCTGCCGACGAACAGACGGAGCTGCCTGCCGCCGAAGCAGCAGAGGTGCAGCAGGAGCAGACCGCAGCGCCTGCTGAGCAGGAGACCGCCCTGCCCGCCGATGCCCAGACAGCCGGCGAACCGGAGCAGCAGCTCACCTATGTGGCGCTGGGCGACAGCATCACCTCCGGTGTCGGCCTTGCCGATATGAAATACAACATCGCCCAGATCGGCTACGATCTGCAGCCGAACTTTGAGGGCTACCCTTCCCAATGCTACACCGCCCTTGTGGGCAAGGGCCTTGGCTGGACCGCCAGCACGCCATCAATCTGGGCCTGCCCGGCCTGATGAGCCCTGACATGCTGGATATGGTGCAGAACAGCGCCATGCCCAAGATGAATCAGGCTTCCGGCGCATATTACGTCTACCCGGAATATCAGGAGTATCTGCGCAAGGCCGATATCATTTCCATCCAGATCGGCTCCAACGATGCGCTGGTGCCCTGCATCGTGGGTCTGGGCGAGGCCACCAACTGGAAGAGCGAGCAGCTTGCCGCACTGATGGTCAGCGGTGCCTGCGTGATTTCAACTTCCAGAAGCTGGGGCTCTTCCTCGAAGCGCTGAACCGTATGACCCTTACCTTTGACGAGAGCCGCGCCACCAACCGCCTGCTGTTCCGCGGCATGGATGAGATCTGCGATCAGGCCTATACCAATGTGACCAACAGCCTGCCGCAGATCGTGGCCAGTATCCGTGCACTGAACCCGGACGCAAAGATCGTGCTGCTGGGCTACACCAATCCCGTGCCGCTGCTGCCCGCATGGAACAGCTATTTCAGCAAATTGAACCGCTTTGCACAGGATCTTGCCGCACAGGAAGGCTTGATCTATGTGGACATTCCCCGTGCGCAGACCGCTGCGGACGGCCACCCCACCGTTAAGGGCCACCAGTACATTGCACAGCAGATCCTGAATGCGATCCAGTAATTCTTTATGACCAAAAACAGCCGGCCTCCGCGCAGGAGACCGGCTGTTTCTTTGTAGAACCCGTTTTCAGCTCAGCCGGCCGCTTTCCACCGAAAAGCTGATATCTGCCGCAGCCATGGTGGACTTGCGGTGGGAGACCAACAGCACCGTTTTGTCTTTGCACTCTGCCCGCACAGCCTTGAGGATCACGCCCTCATTCAGGCTGTCCAGATTGGAGGTAGCTCGTCCAGCAGCAGGAAGGGTGCATCATGCAGGAAGCACGCGCCACACCGATGCGCTGGCGCTCGCCGCCGGAAAGTGCACCGCCCAGCTCACCCACCGGGGTACCATAGCCCTTGGGCAGGCTGTGGATAAAGCCGTCCAGCGCAGCCTTTTTGCAGGCTGCTTCCACCTCTTCCCGGGTGGCATCCCGCTTTGCAATGCGGATGTTGTTCTCAATGGTATCGTCGAACAGCTCGGTCTCCTGCGTCACAAGGCTTTCCTGTTCGCGCAGGGCGGCGGTGTTCACGCGGCGGATATCCTCTGCGCCAAAGCGGATGCTGCCGCTGGATACATCCCAGAAGCGCATCAGCAGCCGCAGGAAGGTAGACTTTCCGCTGCCGGAGCGGCCGGTGATGCCCACGACCTTCTTTTCCGGAATGGTCAGGCTCAGGTCATGCAGCACCTCCTCATTGGCATAGGCAAAGTTCACATGCTCTGCCGCAGCACCTGCAAATGCGGTGTCTGTGCCGTCGGTCACATCGGCGGTGACGGGCTGTTCGTCCAGCAGGTCCAGCACGCGGTCTGCGCTGGCGAACACCTGCGTCAGGCTGGCACCAAGGTTTGCCAGCGCCACCACCGGGCCAAAGGAGCTGAGGGCCGAAAGGGTGCACACCAGTACGCCCTCCACGCCCATTTTACCGTTCTGGTAAAGGTTCAGGCTCACACCCAGCACTGCCAGCACCGTGAGCAGGATCAAGGTGTTCGTGATGGCCACGGTCAGGCCCTCGCGGTATTTCATCGCCTTCTGCTTTTCGCCCAGCATCTCACTGTGGGCCGTGATGCCCTCGGCGCGGGCTGCGGTGTCCTGATACTGCAGGGTATCCTTCAGGCCGCGCAGGCTTTCCAGCACATAGCTGTTGGTATCGGCCAGTGCCTGACGGTACTCCCGGGCGGCACGGTCGCCGCGCTTTGCGCTCCACACCGGCAGGGCCACGCCCACCAGCAGATAGCCCGCCAGCAGCACCGGCGCAGGCAGGATGTGCCAGCTGCCCACAAAGCCCGTCATGCCGATGACGCAGATGCACGCGATGCAGATGGGCGAAATGGTGTGGGCATAGAACACCTCCAGCGCTTCGATATCGGCGGTGATGAGCGAGATCAGGTCGCCGCGGTCACGGCCTTCCAGCTTTGCAGGGGTCAGACGGCGCAAGGCACTGAACACCTTATCGCGGATCAGGGCCAGCAGCTTGAAGGCGATATAGTGATTGGACGCCTGCTCTGCGTAACGCAGAACGCCGCGCAGCAGGGCAAACACCAGAATACATGCAAAGGCTGTGCTCACGGTTTTGAGCGGACTGGCAAGGCCCAGCGCACGCAGGATGCCAAAGCCGCCGAAGATCGTAATGAAGGTGGCGCAGAAGTGGCCTGCCACCCCCATCACGATCGCTGCCAGCATAACGGGCAGCATGGGCTTTACCAGTACGATCAGCCGTCCCACAATGGCAAAGGGGCTGCGATGATTGCTCTTGTTCATGCTCAGGCATCCTCCTCTTCCAGTGTTTCCAGCTGCCGCTGTGCCAGATACAGGCGGCTGTAAGCCCCCTGCTTTGCCAGCAGCTCGGCGTGGGTGCCCTGCTCGATCACCCGGCCATTGCTCATTGCATAGATGCAGTCGCTGTGCACCACGTTTGCCAGACGGTGGGAGATCAGGATGATCGTCTTTTTTCCGGCCAGACTGTGAATGGCCTGCATGATGTCGTTCTCGCTCTCGGCATCCACGTTGGAAGTGGCTTCGTCAAACAGGTAGATGGGCGTATCGTGCAGCAGGGCGCGGGCCATGGCAAGGCGCTGGCGCTGACCGCCGGAAAGATTGCTGCCGCCCTCATGCAGAGCGGTCTGCAGGCCGTTCTGGCTGCGGCAGAAATCGGCCAGATTCACCTGTTCCAATGCCGCCCAGAGCTGTGCCTCGTCCGCGTCCGGCTTTGCCATGCGCAGGTTGCTCTCTACTGTACCCTTGAAGATGGCGGCGTTGTGAGGCACCAGCGTCAGGGTGCGCAGACGCTGTTCCTGCTGCAGCTCCTGCACCGGCACGCCGCCCAGCGTCACGCTGCCGGTATAGCCGGTGCGGCTGCCGGACAGCAGCGCCGCAATGGTGCTTTTGCCGCAGCCGCTCTCACCCACCAGCGAGACAAAACTGCCCTGCGGAATGGTAAAGGAGACATCGTTCAGGATGGTGCGGTCCTTCTCGTAGCCAAAGGTGACATGCTCAAGCTTCAGAGTCGTATTCTCTCCGGGCACGCGGTCACCATCGGCAGGCTCTTCCGCTGCCAGGAGCTTGAAGATCTTCTCTGCCGAAGCGGCACCGTTCATGGCAATGTGGAAGTAGCTGCCCAGCAGCCGCAGCGGCAGGAAAAAGTCCGCCGCCAGCAGCACGATGGTCAATGTGGCGGTCAGGGTCAGCCGGCCTGCCGCAAATGCAGCCACCGCGCTGATGATGCCAAGGCCCGCACCGCCGTAAGCCATCAGGTCCATCAGTGTCACCGAGTTCAGCTGCATGGTGAGCACCTTCATGGTGATCCTGCGGAAGCGCTCGGCCTGCGCATTCATCTGCTCGTGCTTCCAGCCGTCGGCCTGATAAATTTTCAGGGTGGTCAGGCCCTGAATGTTCTCAAGGAGCTGTCGCCAAGGGTGGTGTATTCGCCCCAGTAGTTTGCCAGCAGCTTTTTGGCAAACTTCTGCACTGCCACAATGGACATGGGGATCAGCGGCACGCAGCACAGCAGGATGATGGCCGACCGTGCGTGCACGCCCACCAGCAGCACAAACAGGGTAACGGGTGCCAGCAGGCTGTAAAACAGCTGCGGCAGGTATTTTGCAAAGTAGGTGTCGATCTGCTCCACACCTTCGCTGGCCAGCATCACCACCTCGCTGGTGGCCGCCGTCTCGGTGTAGTTGGGGCCAAGGCGGGCAAGCTTTGCGTAGATGCTGCTGCGCAGGGTGCGCTTGACATCCTTGGAAGCCTGATCGCTCATGGCCGATGCCAGCATGGTAAAGGCAAAGCGCATGGGCACCGTGGCAAGGCAGAGCACAAGGTTCTGCACAGCTGTGCACTGGTCAGGCTGCCCGCAAAGCTGCGCCCACCAGCTGGGCAATGGCCCGCACAAAGATCACGTTGCACAGCATCCCCAGCCATTGGAAAGCCACATTGGCTCCCACATACGCAGCGCACCGCAGTCAAAGGACAGCAATTTTTGTTGATCACTGGGCTTTCTCCGTTTCTGCTTTTTCTGCATCACTGCCAAACAGACGCTCATATTCGCCG
>ENA-OUNI01000584-OUNI01000584.1-human-gut-metagenome-genome-assembly--contig:-NODE-584-length-16709-cov-2.942227_pt1 | contig 16709 bp, 19 predicted proteins | sample MGYA00242499_ERZ504580 | MGnify/ENA primary metagenome ERZ504580 (study PRJEB26092, sample SAMD00036315) | human gut metagenome | host: Homo sapiens | study: EMG produced TPA metagenomics assembly of... | reverse complement strand
AGCTGAAAATCTTCAAAAAAACCATAATAAATATGTATTAAATGATAATTACAAGATGATAACATAAAGTTTAATACATAACAAACCAGTTTGTTAAACGAGCCAAAAAGTAAGGGCTTGCGACATGTACCCGCCGGACTGCTGCACTGCTCCCAACGGTGCTACGCTGCGTGACTAAGATTCTGTATGGATTATGCATTTACTTTTTCTATACATGACGAAACCGTCGCTACTCGCCTTCCATGGCTCGATAGCTCCTTGCCCCGGCATCCATGCCGTGGCATTTCTGTGTTATGAGCATAATCCTACAGTATCTAAGCCACTGCGCTATTCGCACTGTTGGGAGCAGTGCAGCAGTCCGGCGGGTACATGCCGCAAGCCCGTACTCAAAGGCCGTACTCAAAAAATATGGTTGCAACGCAATATAATTCAGAATATAATGTAAGATAGTAACTAAAGACATCTAATCAGGGTGACAATATGGAGCAATTTATCAGAGAAAAGATAAAGGATAAACCGCTGAATAAAAAAAGACTTGCAAAAAAAGCAGGCACAGCAGCACTCTGCGGAGTGGTATTTGCAGTGGCTGCAAGCATTGTTTTTGCTATATTTCTGCCGGTTATCAACAGACAATCAAAAAAAGCTTCAGATGGAAAAAATAATAATGATGTGCAGACAGCTACACAGCAGTCAGGCATAGATGACAGCAGTGATGCATATAGTGAAAATGGTACACAAAGCACAGAGTCCGGCACTTCTTCGGAGCCGTCTTCGCAGACCTATCAGCCTACACTCGCAGATTATCAGGCAGTGCAGAACCAGCTCTACAGAGTGGGCACTTCGGCCACGAAATTTGTAGTAGGAGTCACGGGTGTGACAGATGCCACTGATATTTTCAATAATTCCTATGAGACCGAGGGTCAGGGAGTGGGAGTGATACTGAGGGACAATGGAAAGCAGCTAATCATTCTGACAGAGAAAAATGTAGTGGATAAGGCGGATAAGCTTAGTGTAACCTTTGTAAACGACATGATGGCTGATGCTGCGCTGGTCAAGTATGACAGCAATACAGGTATAGCAATCATTTCCGTGGATAAGTCGCTTCTGGACGACGCCACAATAAGGGCTATAGCGGTTGCGGAGCTTGGTAATTCAAATATTGTTTCAAGAGGAGCATCTGTCATTGCACTTGAGGCAAACTATGCCATTCTCACAGGTCTTGTAACGTCAACAACCAACGAGCTGTCGGCGCAGGACAACAATTACTCGGTGCTCACCACAGATATCGCAAGCAACAAGTTGCAGAGCGGTATACTGATTAATACAGATGGTCAGGTCATAGGGCTTTCGTTGCAGGATTTCAATCCGGCGGAGGAAAACAATACGCTCACGGCTGTCAGCATAAGCGACCTGTCACCTGCCATTGAAAAGCTCGAGAGCGGCGCGGATGTGCCGTACATAGGCATCACCTGTACTACAGTTACAGAAAAAATAGCAAACAGATATAACATCCCAAAGGTGTTATATAAAGCAGGTTACCATGGATTCACCAGCATTTGTCTCGGGGCTTCAAAGCGGAGATGTGATAGTTGCGGTAAACAATACAGAGGTGTCGAATGTGTCCGCGTACAACACACAGCTTATGAAGCAAAAGCCTGAGGATACCTGCAATCTGAAAGTAAAGAGAAAAGGAAGCAACGGCTACACGGAGATTACCTGTCAGGTGAAAATCGGAGTGATGAATTAGCCGAAATTAGGAGGATATATGAAGTATATTCAACTCTCCGCGAGGGAGAGAGAATCAATGAGATTTTTTTATGCAAGAGCAAGCAGACAGCCATGACCAAAAGCGGAAAGCCTTATGACAATGTTATCCTGCAGGATAAGACAGGCACGCTGGATGCCAAGATATGGGATGTGGGCTCAGTAGGCATTGAGGAATTTGATGCAATGGATTACATAGCCATAACCGGTGATATCACAAGCTTTCAGGGCAATTTGCAGTGTTCCATAAAGCGTGCGAGAAAGGTGAACGAGGGAGAATATGACCCTGCGGATTATCTGCCGGTCAGCGATAAGGATGTCGAGGTCATGTATAAGGAACTCATGGGCTTTATCGGCTCTGTAAAGAATCAATACCTGTCACAGCTCTTACATAGCTTTTTTGACAATAAGGAGTTTGAGCGCCGTTTCAAGTTCCATTCAGCCGCAAAGAGCGTGCACCACGGCTTTGTAGGAGGTCTTTTGGAGCATACACTCGGTGTGACGAAGAACTGTGATTATTTTGCAAAAATGTATCCGGTCTTAAACCGTGACCTGCTTCTTACAGCAGCTATTTTCCATGATATCGGAAAATTAAAGGAGCTTTCTACTTTCCCGGAGAATGACTATACAGACGCTGGTCAGCTCCTCGGACATATCATGATTGGTGCAGAGTGGGTAGGCGATGCGATTAAGAGCATCGACGGCTTCCCGGTAGTGCTCGCAAACGAGCTGAAGCACTGCATACTTGCCCACCACGGCGAGCTTGAGTTTGGCTCTCCGAAAAAGCCGGCACTTGTCGAGGCACTGGCACTTAGCTTTGCAGACAACATAGATGCCAAGATGGAGACCTTCAGAGAGCTGCTTGTAAATGTGCCTGAAAACGATACAAAGTGGCAGGGCTACAACAGATTTATGGAGACAAATTTCCGCAGAACAAGTGTGTAAAAAGGCGGACGATATTAAATATAGCTATGGTGTGATTTTTGGTGTGAAAGCTTGCACCGGATACAAACATTATAAAGAGTAATTATATATATAATAAAGAAGAGAAAAGCATGAAAAAAATGACATATTTGAACTTGAAATAACAGATATGGGAACAGATGGCGAGGGTATCGGACATTATGATGGCATGACCTTTTTCGTAAAGGATGCACTGATTGGTGACGTTATAACAGCCCGCGCAACAAAATTAAAGAAAAACTATGGCTACGCAAGAGTGGAAGAGATTAAGACCCCTTCCACTTTTCGCGTTGAGCCGCAATGTGAGCTGCACAAGAGGTGTGGCGGCTGCCAGATACAGGCGCTCTCTTATGAAAAGCAGCTTGAATTTAAAAATAATAAGGTGCGCAACAATCTCATGCGTATAGGTGGATTTTCCGAGGCAAAGCTGGACAGTAAAATGCAGCCGCCTGTTGGCGCAGACAATCCATACCGCTACCGCAACAAGGCACAGTTTCCGGTGGGATATGACAGGGATGGCAATATAGTGACAGGCTTTTATGCATCGCGAAGCCACAATATCATCCCGGTTGAGGACTGCAGGCTTGGGGTGCCGCAAAACAAAGAGATACTGGATATCATAAAGGAATGGATGAATGAGTGCGGCATCACGCCGTATGACGAGAACACACACAAGCTCGTGCGCCATGTGCTTATCAGATATGGATTTACATCAAAGCAGATTATGGTGTGCCTTGTGATAAATGGGGACAGTCTTGAAGCAAAACGCCGAGCCGGGAATGCAGCAGATATACTGTGCGAAAGACTCTCAAAAATCGATGGAATGACTTCGATTTCCTACAATATCAACAAGGAAAACACAAATGTCATCCTCGGCAAAAAGACAGTCTGCATATGGGGAAGACCATATATTGAGGACACCATCCATCTGCTTTCTTACCCTGATTTCACACCACAGGGGACAGGCATCACATATCAGATTTCGCCACAGTCGTTCTATCAGGTAAACCCGAAGCAGACAGAAAAGCTTTACAGCACGGCACTTGCATTTGCAGGGCTCACAGGAAATGAAAATGTCTGGGATCTCTACTGCGGTATCGGTACCATATCGCTCTTTTTGTCACAGAAGGCAAAGCAGGTGTACGGAGTGGAAATAGTGCCTCAGGCAATCGAGGATGCCAAAAACAATGCGAAGCTCAATGGCATCACAAATGCACAGTTTTTCGTAGGAAAGGCTGAGGAGGTGCTGCCACAGTTTTATGAGAATGCAAAGAAAAAAGAGAATATCACTGATGATACAGCATCCACCGGACATACAGATATGCTTCGCCCGGATGTGATAGTCGTTGACCCGCCAAGAAAGGGCTGTGATGAGAAGTGCCTGGACACAATGCTTGCGATGTCACCGGAGAGGATTGTATATGTGAGCTGCGATTCGGCAACATTGGCAAGGGATTTGAAGATACTCTGTGAAGAGAAGTATGAACTCATGAAGTGGCAGGCATTTGATCAGTTTTCTCATACGACGCATGTAGAAAGTATTTGCCTCCTCGAGCGGGTGAGCAACTGAAAAATATTGATATGAACTAAGTAAATTTATAGACATTTTCTTATCGTAAAGCTATAATATTAAAATCATATAGAACAGATAGACATTGATTTTAGAAAGTGATACAAATGAAAAAGCTAAAAAAGAGATTCATTATTCCGGCAGTGGTATTTATATTGGGCATGTGTGCGTTAATCGGCGCTATATATGTAGTCGGCAAGAGTCAGGAACAGCAGAACAGGACAAATGCAAAGCTCAATGCGATGACATATACGGAGCGTATATATGGCGAGCTTATGGAGGGAATAGGAGTTACCGATAGCTTAAAGCAGGTTGTCATAAGTGGTGATGGAAATATAAATAGGTTTTATGATATTGCAGCAAATATGATGGACGATTCGATTCAGAGTATACAGATAGCACCGAATGGAGTTGTGACTGAAATATATCCAGAGGAGAGTAATGAATCCAGTAAGATTGATCTGATAAATGATAGTGACAGGGGAGAGATTTCGCGCTATGCGAGGGATAATGACACTGTAATTATGCAGGGACGATTGGAGCTGAAGCAGGGCGGATATGGTATAGCAGTGCGCAATCCGGTTTATTTGGAGAATGAAAATGGTCAGAAGAGCTTTTGGGGCTTCACAATTGTTATACTGAAAGTTCCGGAAATTTTTTCTGAATCTGTAGAGGCTCTTTCCAGTTTTGGATATAAGTACAGTCTGCAGAAGTTTGCTTCGCCGTGGGATGATACGTATGAGTGGGTTTACGGTTCAAAGGAAGAGTTGAACGATCCGGTGATATATGACTTTAACGTGTATGGATATAAGTGGAGGCTTGAGATTTTACCCAAGAGTGGGTTTTACAATAACAGATATCTGCTATATCTGTTCATCGGAGGTGGAGTTATTGTCCTGCTTTTGGCAGGGCTTACAGCAGCGTTGATTTCAATCAATGAGAACAGGAAGAATTTCAAGAGACTGGCTGTGACCGATGCACTGACCGGTATCTACAACAGGCACGGTTTGATGAGCAGGTTGAGCAATATATGAGACAGAATCCGCAAAAGCATTGTGTTGTGGCAATGCTTGATATTGACGATTTCAAGCTGGTCAACGATGTGTATGGACATGCGGCAGGTGATGGTGCACTGCAGAAGCTTGCAGAGAGCATGAAGCAATATTTTTCAAAGGATGTTATACTAGGCAGAAACGGAGGCGATGAGTTTAGCATTTTTATGCCGGATTGCACGGTAGAGGAGGTTAAGCCTTTTCTTAAGAAGTTTACAGGAGAAACCAAGAAATTTTATTGTAAAGGTGAAGAACATACATTTACCATTTCACTGGGCTTTGCGGAGTATCCTGTTTTGGCTGATGACCGTTCACAGCTCATGCGGTGTGCGGATATGGCACTTTATGAGGTGAAAATGCGTGGGAAGAACGGCTGCATGGCATACCGTGAGGGGGAGCGTATAAAGAGCCGTGCGAAGCTGGATTTGCCGTGAAAGATATTATTGACAATATGCCGGGTGCTTTCATTGTTTACAGGGCAGATAAAGAAAATGATGAGATTCTGCTTGCAAACAGCGAGCTGCTTCGGCTTACAGGCTGTAAAAACATGGATGAGCTGCTTGCATATACAGGTAAGAGCTTCTGCAATCTGATACGCCCGGATGAACAGGAAAGCTGTCAAAAAAGCATATGGTCGCAGATTAACGGAGGACACTCAAATGATTATATTTTCTTTCATATGCGAAAAGCAGACGGCACATATATTTCAGTGCTCAATCACGGCAGGATAGTGGATTCAGTGCATAATGGCAGAGTATTTTATGTGATGATTATGGACTTAAAGTCACTGCAGAGGCACTATGGAGACTGCCTGGAGCTGGTGGAGAAGTAGAAATAAGCAGATTGTGGACATATGAGTTCACAATCTGCTTTTTTAATAGTGCATACACAATTTATTTATCCGAATAAATCACATTTCCACCGCATACGGTGTATTTAACCTTTCCGGTCAGTTCCATGCCGGTGAAAGGTGTGTTTGATGATTTTGATGCATATTCGCATGGTACCCATTTTTCGTCAGGATCAAAGATGACAAAATCTGCAGCAGCACCCTCTGAGATAGTACCGTAAGGCATGTGGTACAGCCTGGCAGGATTGATAGTCATCTTTTCCAAAAGCTCAAGCATGCTCAGATGGCCCGGTTTGACAAGGCTTGTGATACCAAGAGCAAGAGATGTCTCAAGACCGATGATACCGCTTGGTGCTTCGGTTACAGGCTTTGATTTTTCCTCGGCGCTGTGAGGCGCATGATCTGTTGCGATAAGGTCTATTGTGCCATCGATAAGTCCCTCTATAATCTTTTGACGGTCTGCTTCAGTGCGCAGAGGCGGATTCATCTTGGCAAGGGTGCCGTGCTCTAAGACAGCATCCTCAGTCAGCGTGAAGTGATGTGGAGTGGCCTCGGCATGGAGCCTTGCACCAAGCTTTTTGTAGGTGCGGACTATATCAACAGATACACCGGAGCTGATGTGCTGTATCACAACGTCGGCGCCACTGCGCAGCGCAAGCAGACAGTCTCTTGCGACAAGGGCTTCCTCAGCGATGGATGGTGAGCCGTAGATACCGAGAGCGTCAGATATTTTTCCATGGTTGATGCCGTTATTTTTGATAAATGCAGGGTCCTCCTCATGGAGACTTATCGGCATATCCAGTTTTGCAGCATTTTGCATGGCTCTGTAGCAGAAAGCGGCATTTGTAAGCGGGATGCCGTCATCGGTAAAGCCACATGCTCCGGCTTCCTTTAAAGCTGCCATGTCAACATCATCCTGTCCTTTGAGGGAGTGCGATATTGCAGCGGCCTGATACATGCGGATTTTTCCTGCTTTCCACGTGTGAGGTTGTCCTTTAGAGTATCCACATTGTCCACTGTAGGCTTTGTGTTTGCCATGCATACAACAGTTGTGAAGCCACCCTTCGCGGCAGCCAGGGAACCGGTGTGGATATCCTCCTTGTATGTGAAGCCCGGATCACGAAAATGCACATGTGTGTCGATAAGTCCTGGTCCGACAATCATTCCAGCTGCATCTATTATTTCTTCTTTTTCAGTTGCAGCAGCATCTGACGCACATGAGATGTCAGGTGCTATTTTTACTATTTTCCCATCTTTTACAAGTATATCCATATGTTCGTAGAGACCTGAAGCAGGGTCTGCTACAATGCCGTTTTTATTATCATGATAATCCTCCTGTAGATTGTACTTATTTTCTGATATATCCTAGTATAACAGTTTTAAACGAACTACACCATATCACTTGCATATTTTACCGGTAGTACAAGAAAATAAAATTGAAAATATATAGGGGATAAAAGTATATTGACAGCCTGTATATAACTGTATATACTGTATATATAACAGGCGGGTCAAAAAACGCAAAATGAATAAATCGCAAGTGAATAAATGGCTAAGTAAAAAATGCCATTTGCATACAAAGGAGTAGCTTATGAATAATGCACTGATAGTCAGAAATGTCAGTAAAACATTTGACAAATTCAAGCTGGACAATATTTCATTTGAAGTGCCGGGTGGAAGCATTGTAGGTGTGATAGGAAAGAACGGCTGTGGCAAGTCAACACTTCTTTCTGTTCTTATGGGGATGAAAGAGTCTGATTCGACAGACACCGGGATTGTGATAGACGGTGTGTGTCTGCAGAAGGATGAGAAGGAATACAAGAAGAAAATAGCTTATGTATTTAGTGAATTGCCGTTTATAGAAAAATATCTGCTGTCTCTATAGGAAAATATTACGGCAGATATTACGACGGATTTAATCAGAAAAAATATGAGGCTCTTCTTAAGCAGTATGGTCTTATCGATTTTCCGGGCGTACCTCTTAGAATTTCAAAAAGTAAAAAGGATATTATGAATGCCTCGGATTTTTCGCAGGGGCAGAAGATACTGCTACAGCTTGCATTTGCACAGAGCTATGATGCACAGGTGTACTTTTTGATGAACCTACGGGAAATCTGGATGTTGAATTTCGTGATAAATTTTATGAAACCATAAGGGAGCTTGCAGCAGATGAAAATAAATGCATAATTTATGCAACACATCTGGTAGAGGAGCTTGAGCATTTCGCAGATTATATTTTATGGCTGCAAAAGAAAGACAATACCACAAGCAAATTTTATTACGGTTCGCTGGATGAGCTTAGGGATTCCTACAGACTTGTTTCCGGGGAAAAGGCATTACTTGAGAGGATACCGAAGGAGCTTGTAGTCGGAGGGCGTTTAAGCGAAAGCTCGAATGAATTGCTGATAAGATATGATGAAGCAAAAATAACCGCAAAAATTAATCATGAAATCAGGCACATATGAGATATGCAGAGCTTAAAGAAATCATGTACTACGTACAGAAGAAAGAGATAATAAAAGAAAGTGGTGATGAGTAATGATCAGGGATTATTTTGAGAGAAAAAAGATATGGTTATCCAGTTCACCGGGGCATATCGGTTTGGCATTTATTGTATTACTTGTGACAACACTGTGCGGCATGTTGGGGTTTGTATTTGCCGGATTTCTGTTTATACTATCCATTGCAGTATTTAGAAGCCTCGAGATAAATGAGCTTTTACCCTTTTCAAAGAAGGAAAGAAAAACAAGATTTTTAACAGAGGTGATGCTTGATTTACTGTGTTTAAGTGTTCCTCTTCTTATAAACACTGCGTTTATTGTGATAAGGCACAGAAAGCTGGAGCTTTTTTCACATCCGCTTTATGTGGCGGTATGTTTTATTTCATATATCATAATTCTTGCACACTTTTCGATAAATGGTACCTTTTGGAAAGCGGCAGAAGACAGCAGAAATTTAGAAAAGAGTTTAGCTGACGCGAATGTTTCAAAGTCTGTAAAAATATATGAGACTTTTATTGCGTTGGTAAAAATTGTTATAGACACAGGGTTGTTTGTCTGCTTAATGACTATTGTTACAAATGGCAGCTTTTCTGATATTGCAGGAATAGGCAATGAGTTCTATAAGCTTGGATGTATATCAGGGATTTTGTCAGGTACTATACTGGTGATAGACATGGTAAGAACTATTGGAGGCAGAAATGAATATTTCCATACAGTCTAAGGGCGGAACACCCATTTATGAGCAGATTGCCACGCAGATAAAGGAGGCAATACTTGCCGGAAAATTGAATAAGGATGATGCGCTTCCATCGATAAGGGCGCTTTCAGCGGATATTAAGGTCAGCGTCATTACCACGAAAAAGGCATATGATGAGCTGGAAAAGGAGAAAATGATATATTCGGTGCCTGGAAAGGGCTTTTTCGTGGACGATCCGGATATGGAATATCTCGAGGAAAAGAGAACCTTAAGTGTGGAGGAGGAGCTTTCAGCGGTTATAGGAAAGGCAAAGGCGGCAGAGATTGATGAAGCAGAGTTTATTGATATGGTGAGAATACTTTGGGAGGAGGAAACATGCTAGAGGTTCAAAATTTATCTTACAGTACGAAAACCTTTTCTATGGAAAATGTCAGCTTTTCACTGGATGACGGATATCTCATGACACTTTTGGGAAGAAATGGCGCAGGAAAAACTACGCTTTTTGATTTAGTGTACGGACGTATTGAACCACTGAGTGGAAAGGTATTATGGAATGATATTGATGTCACCGGAATGAAAGCAATTGACATTCTGTATCATGATGAGGTGGCATATGTCGGTGGAAGAAGCTGGTGTATAGGCGGGATAAGGGCTGACGAAAATATCAGGCTGTTAAGCTGTCTTTACAGCAGATGGGATCAGAAGCATTTTGATGAAATGCTTGAAATGATGGAGTTCACCAAGGAAGAATATACGACAAAATTTGAGGAGCTTTCAACAGGAAAACAGATGCAGCTCCAACTGGCTTTTGCTCTGGCAAGGCACCCAAAGCTTCTGCTTTTGGATGAGCCTATGGCAAATCTGGACCCGGTCGTAAAAACGGACATCTGGGAGCTTTTGATCCGAACAATAGAAAAAGAAAACATAAGCATCATAATCAGCACGCATCTGGTTGAGGAGGTCAATGACATAACTGACTATATAGGATTGCTTGATAATGGCAGGCTTGTTAAATTCGGGGACAGGGAACAGATATTAAATGATGATTTAGGAAATAAAAATAAGAATCTCAGGGAATTACTGGAGGAAGAAAATGGATAAAGCGGAAGAAATTTTTTGCAGAGGGCATAGAAGATAGAAATGTGAAAACAATAAGGCAGGCGAGAGTACTTTTTGTAATATGTCTTATGGCAGGCATGTTCATCATATTTGAAAGTGATGACATCTTTAAGTGGGCTGCAGTGTTGGCTGTTTATTTTTTTACAGATTCGTTTTATAAGAAATATCTGAGAGTGGAAGCAAATTTGGCTGATGATATGACAGGCAATGATATTTATCAGTTTATAGGGCAGCACGCACTTTCGGTGGATCGCTATTTCGGGATTATTTCAAAAAAAATACGCAAATACAGGATAATTTTTTTTGCAGAGTATTTTTTGTGTGCCATATTCTCAGATTCAAAGGGCTATGGCTGATTATTGCCGTGTTGAGCGTTGTCGTAACGTATGCCACCGCATGGATAAAAAAGAAATATTTTATCTGCCGTCTGGTGGGAAAGCTAAAGCCTGTTGAAATGATATTAACTTTCACAGATAGTTTTTTAAACATATTTAAATTTCTTCTTATACTGTTGGTCAGCCTTTTGTTTTGCGTGGTGTTTCTGGGAGTAGCAGAGGGCGCAGTGGAACGTGAAATGGTAAGTGGGCAGATACTTGAACGTTTTATAGGAATACCGGCCTTTTTTGTAATGGTTGTAACAGGCTTGATTGTACATTGGCAGGATATGCTTTTTTTAAACCATCAGCATATTAAATGCAGCCCTAAAAACTGCCATGGTCATAGGAATAGCGGGATTTATCTGTATACTGGCATCGGCAAGACTGTGGTATTATGAAATAAACTATACAACGCAGAAAATAACATTGGTTCATTTTAAAGAAAAACAGTATGATTTTTCAGATGTAGAAAGGTACATATGGAAAAGCGGTGATGACGATGAGTCTGAAAAAACGCTTGTTTTGTATCTGAAGGATGAAACAGTGCTGGATTTATGCGATGATGGTGCATTTAGCAGTGAGCAGGGCGATTTTGAGAAAGCGCAAAGGCAGGCGTGGCCACAATCATGATAGACTGTATATATGGACAATAGAAAATTTTATAGATATAATATGATTTAAAACAGCACCCAAAATTCAGCCCAAAAGCCGGAAAAATAGCGGGAAAAAGTAGCTGAAATCACTATAAATCACAAAACAGCTCCAAAAAATTAAAGGGAGAAAAACAATGAGCTTAATAAAAGGTATACATCACGTATCAATGAAGTGCAGCAGCACAGAGGAATATGAAAAGACAATAGATTTCTACAAAAACATTCTGGGAATCCCGGTCGCAAGGGAATGGCAGGCAGGAATCATGCTTGATACCGGAAACGGAATTGTTGAGATTTTTAACGATGGAGATGATGCACCGGGAAAAGGTGTGATTCGTCATTTCGCATTCGCAACAAATGATGTGGATGCGTGTGTAGAGGCTGTAAAAGCAGCAGGATACGAGGTATTTATTGAGCCGAAGGATATAGAAATCGCATCAACACCGGTATTTCCGGCGCGCATAGCATTCTGCAAAGGACCACTTGGCGAGGAAATCGAGCTGTTTGAGGAAAAGTGATAGGACGTATTAATGGTTTTACAGGGGTATTATGCTATGGGAAAAACTCCAATTAAGCACACGCTTGCAGGCTATATTATTAAAAAAACAGACACCGAAGGATACCGGTCAGGAAAACTAACCGGAGAAAAACATTTGAACAAAATAACAGAAATGATGGAATTTGTTGGTGGACGCCGGAAACTAATCGATCAGGCAAGGTTCATAGAGAATAATACACAAGCAGGCCACGATGAAGATAAGAATTAATTGGATTCAGGTCAACAGCGATATTAAAAAAATTGATTGTGATGTCAGCAGCATACCGGAGCTGTGTCGGATTGAGGGTGTTGAGGATTCAAGAGCAAAACAGCTAAGATTGATAAAGTCTGTAAAGCAGTGGAAATCAGAGGTTGGTGACTGCGATTGGATATGCAGATATTATGATGATATTTTGGGGCGTTTGAAAGCCGGAAAGAGTGTCACAGAGGCTGAGGAGGATATGCGTTTTAAGTGTATCAATCTATAACAAGAATAAAGGAGCCTGTGTGGGAGCGTGTTTTTAGTGCAAATGTTTTTAAAGATTCAAAGAAATTTGAAAAATGCTATCGACAAAAGATGGTATCAATTCTGACTAAATATTCTCCATATTATGAGAAGGATATGGAGGATTATGATACAGAGGGAGAGGAAGATGATGCCAAAGAGGATAAAAAGATGTCGGGGCTTGAAATTTTGAAGATGCATGGCATTATGTCATATGCACAGACAATGGAATGGAAGGGACCATTGTCATATAGAATTGATGATACATGTGTTATTGATACGTCAAAGCAGATTTATGGAACCATTATTAATACGCAGACACTTGAGCATGCAAGTCCGGTTTCGCTTGCAAGATGCAAAAGAATTATGACCATAGAAAATAAGGCTAACTATGAAAGTATGCAATATGATGAGAATACCTTGTATATTTTTTGTCATGGTTATTTTACTCCTAAGGAAGTGTATTTTCTAAAGAAATTAAGCCTTATTGTATCTAAGGAATGTGAGTTCCTCCATTGGGGAGATATGGATTTTGGAGGGATAAGCATATTCTTGTTTATTAAGGATAGAATTTTTGAAAAACTAATGCCTTATAGAATGGGGGTAGCGGATTTTGAGGAAGCATTAAAAAAAGACGCTGGAATACCACTTAAGGCTTCAACTAGGGAAAAACTGCAAAAAAAGGACGCAGGATTGCTTACCGAATTAAAAGAAGCAATTCTTGAATCGGATAAAACAATAGAGCAGGAAAGGCTCTTATGAGGCTGATTCGGAAAACTCTAAATACACATATATATTTGACAAATTATTAGAATGTGATTCATACGCACAGCATACCTCCTTCGTGCATACAATAGCATGAAGGAGGTATGTTTGTATTATGAATCCATTTAAAATGAGGCCGGAGAGAACCGGCGATTTATTTGTTGACTGGGAGAAATTCTGGGTAAAACCATATAACAAAAATGAGGTAAATCCGTATACAAGGACGAGAATCATATTGATGAATGGTACAGAATTTGAAAACGTGTGGTTTTCACATCAGTTTTCAAGAAGCGTAGGGATGATGAGCTTAGACGAAAGCTTGCATACATCAGGAAAAGTGAGCAACAGCAGCAGAAAATACTCACACATTTAAAGCCGGCAGATGAGTCGGCATTGGAGCACACCATAGGCTACGAGCAGCTTGCGGTTGACCTGACTGCTCATCTTGCAAAACGAGTAAATGACAAAAATATTAAGTCTGCGCTCGATTTTGCCTTGCTCGAGGACTTTGATCATTTGTACCGCTATGCAGATTATCTTGATTTTACCACAGGTGAGCATGCAGAGAAGCTTGTCGGAGGCTATACGGAAATCACACCGGGCAGACCGACTATTTCACACCACAGGCATCCATATGATTCAATACGATATCCGATGACGGATAAATGCCCTGCGACAATGGATGTGCTGGCTGCAAACGTAATCACAGCAGCAGAACAGCAGACTATGAACTACTATATGAACACAGCGGCACTTTGGCCTGATGAGATTGGACGCAGGCTATATCAGGAAATCGGAATGGTCGAGGAACAGCATGTCACACAGTATGGCAGCCTGTTGAAGCCATGCATGAGCCGCCTTGAAAATCTCCTTGTGCATCAGTATGTCGAGTGCTGGCTGTATTGGAGCTGTTATGAAACGGAGACGGATACAAGAATACGTGGCATATGGCAGTTTATGTTTGAACAGGAGCTTAAGCATCTGCATATTGCACTTGAGCTGCTAAGACAGTACGAGAAAAAAGATTGGCAGGAGGTCATCCCTGACGCTGAGTTCCCGGCTCCTCTTGTGCTGGAGAGTAATATTGAGTATGTCAGGTGTGTGCTTGGCAGTACGGTAAACGATACAGCATGTCGTGAAAGGTATGTGGATGTAAGAACCAATGCACCTGAAACATTTATCAGATATCAGCGCATGGTCAATGACCCGGTAAGAAATGTAATGAGCCATACCTTTATTGAGGATTATATCCGCAAAAACGGGGAGGATTATCGCTTTGAGGTGGCGCCAAATCCGGTGCCGGAGCTTCGTGACCGTACAAAGGATAATATATGTGTGGGAAGACAGCCTCTTTGCAGGAATCGGTATTAGAAGCCATTTTATATGCCATCTGTGGCATGTGATACCCGGCCCTGACGTTTTGTCAGGGCATTGCTGTGCAAAGAAGTATAATTCGATTGTATCTAAGCTATGGAGTATTTTAAATGGGCTGTAATCGTTGCCGGTCACACTGTTAGGTGTGAACAGTAACGAGTAAGGCTCACAGAAGCCGGTTGACGAAATTATATAGGTGTATTAAACTGTAATCGGGTTAGAGAAGACTAATTACATACAGCTGTTTTACATTAAGTGGTTTTGAATATTCAGTTACTGTAAAATGATATACGAAACGATATAAGAAATAATATGTTGAATAATAAAATATTCAAACTTCCCATATTTTATTTTGTGATACCGGCCTAGCATACAGTGTATTCCTCATATTTTTTTCTTCGGAACAACTGTATACTCTCCGGTAAATATAGTTTTATATATGGGAAGTTTGTGTAAAATAGAAAAACAGCAGAATAGGAGGCAACCATGATTACATCAACCATATTAGGTTTATTAATACCATTTATAGGCACGTCGCTCGGTGCGGCATGTGTACTTTTTATGAAAAATGAGCTTTCCGTAAAGACCACAAAAATGCTCAGTGGCTTTGCAGCAGGCGTAATGATTGCGGCATCAGTCTGGAGTCTTCTGATTCCGGCACTTGAGCAGTCACAGAGCCTTGGAAAAATGCAGTTCGTCCCGGCAGTAGCAGGCTTTATGCTTGGAATGTTTTTCCTATTGATACTGGATACAATCACACCACATATGCATCTCGATAATTCAGTTGAGGGTCCAAAGAGCAATTTAAGCAGACAGACAATGATGGTGCTTGCAGTTACATTACATAATATACCGGAGGGCATGGCAGTCGGAGTGCTCTACGCAAGCTGGATATCAGGAAACACCACCATCACGAGGGCAGCAGCTCTTTCACTGGCAATCGGAATAGCTATACAGAATTTCCCGGAGGGCGCAATCATATCCATGCCATTACATAGCACAGGAAGCTCAAAGCTAAGAGCCTTTGTATACGGAGTACTGTCGGGAATAGTCGAGCCGATAGCGGGAATACTTACGATACTTGCCATCGGAATAATAGAGCCGGTGATGCCGTACCTGCTAAGCTTCGCCGCCGGAGCCATGATATATGTAGTCATAGAAGAACTCGTGCCGGAAATGTCAGAAGGAGGTCACTCAAACCGCGCCACCATAGCATTTATGGTGGGCTTTTGCCTCATGATGACGCTCGATGTGATGCTGGGCTAGGCCTGAGCAAACCCTGCAAAGGGCGAGCAAATCCAAGCGAGCCCGGCGGAGACCGGGCAAAGCATACACAAATAATCAGCACGCACAGAGCGAGCCCACGGCAACAGCCGAGGGGAAAGCGTAAAAGAATAACAAACATGCACAGAGCGAGCCCACGGCAATAGCCGTGGGCAAAGCGACAAAAAGGTAAATAGAGCCACAGCGTGAGGAACCCAGGCGGCAGGCACACACAGGCTCGGGAGGGCGAATAGCGAAGCTGCTAGATACTGTAGAAATTATGCCCACGAAGCACAGAAATGCCCAGCCAAGGACGGCTGGGCAAACATATCAAATAGCACTTTTATGAAAACGCAAGCTTGACACTATGCTGTCAAGCTATGCGCCATAACCTATATTTTATGCAATTTCAGCCCCATGCATCTTCTGATGCATTAAAAATGGCTGAAATTGCTACTGGTCACGCTTTTTGTGACCGGTAGTATGCGCCATGGACGGCGCATAAAAGCCGGTTTCGTCAAGCAAAGAAACCCTGCAAGCATAATTTCGTACAGAATCTTGCAGCGTAGCGTAGCCCACCAGAGCCTGTGAGTGCCTGCCGCCCGGGTTACGTACTATAGCCACAACCCCGCAAGTCAAATGAATTGTGAAAAACTGTGAAAAAAAGGGAAATTCTTCCCGAATTATTTGGAAATTTTTAATAAAACGCAAATAAAAA
>ENA-OUNI01000583-OUNI01000583.1-human-gut-metagenome-genome-assembly--contig:-NODE-583-length-16726-cov-12.061088_pt1 | contig 16726 bp, 21 predicted proteins | sample MGYA00242499_ERZ504580 | MGnify/ENA primary metagenome ERZ504580 (study PRJEB26092, sample SAMD00036315) | human gut metagenome | host: Homo sapiens | study: EMG produced TPA metagenomics assembly of... | reverse complement strand
GTGTGCGGCGAGGCCGCGCCGATCCGGATCTGGCGTCGTGCTCACCGGCATCGGCGTCAACTCCCTGTCGATGACCCCGGTCGCGCTCGAGACGTGCGTGCCGAACTCGCCGGCGTCACGCTTGAGGAAGCGCAGGAGAAGGCCGCCAAGCCCTCAACGGCGACTTCTACAACCCGTCCGAGTGAACATCTGAGGGAGTCACGCTATAAGACCATAATGTGATTCCACTGCCTCAAACGAGAGCGACGCCATACGAGATTCGGCTGTTTTGCCGGCTCGCGTACGGCGTCGCTTTTGCATATGCGGTGTGATGAGGTGCGGTAAAGCGCATGATTAATCATTGTTCATACTAAGATTTCGCAAATCTTAGTATGAATGATTTAAAAAATATGTACAGCTAGTGCTATGGAGAAAGAAATGTTCGCGCCAGATGCGCCCGGCGAGCTGGGGGAGGACCTGCCTGACCCCGATATGCCGCGTCGCCCGACCATGCGTCGCGAAGCGTAGAGCACCAGCGCCCTGGAAGGCACGTTCGAGCCGCTCGAAACCGTTCTCGCTCAGGATTATGAGGTGGGCGAGGACAAGAGCGGGCTGAGCGAGTCCATGCGCGAGGTGCTGAACTACCTCGATGCGGCGGAATGCGGCATAGGCCAGATTCAGTCCGGGCATCCCATAAGCCTGCACTCTCGTGCGCGAATTGCAGAAGCTTCTTGTGAAGGGCACGAAGTCCGACAATCCACAGGCCGGGGATATACGATCCACCCAAGTGTTCATCGGCTCACCCACGCGGCGCATCGAGGATGCGCGTTTCGCGCCCATGCCTCCCGGTCGAGACCTGGATATAGCCGTCCAGTTGCTTGTGGACTGGTGGAGGTCACGTAAAGAGCCGGGACTGGCCGTACTGGATATGGCGATGTTCCACTATCAGTTCGAGACGATGCATCCGTTCACGGACGGCAACGGGCGAATCGGGCGGTTGCTGGTGCTGTTGCAGATGATGAGCCGAGGCCTGCTGAGCCAGCCGCTGCTGTCCGTGGGTATACTCCGTGCGTATCCGACCGGAAGGGGCAACCTGTATATTGCTCCGGACATCCATAAGGTGCTTGCTGCACCGCTCGGCGCGGCGATTGACGTGTCGGTGCCACTGATGTGCGAGCGTGGCGAATAGGCACAAGAAAACCTGGCGGTGGCATGACGCAGGTGCTCCCTCCCGCATTGTTTATACGGTGAAGAAGTTGCCGGGGAAGTGACGGCTCATGATGGCCGTGCGGTCGGCGTGCACCGCGGCGCATTCGAAGTCGAATCGCGGGCGAGCTCGTCCGGTGCGGTGACGAAGCAGGCGGTGGCGAGTCCATCCGCCAGCGCGGTGGGGTAGGGTCGGCCAGCCGCCGATGGCACATAGACCAACTCGCGGCGACATCGCGCACGGGACGGCCGTCGACCGCGTTGAGCAGATGATGCAGCTGACGGCCTGCCTCCTCACCCCAATGGCGTCGGCTGGGGGCGCTCGCGCAGAACGCCCCGTCAACGATGCTTGCGATGCCGATCGCCTCGGTTCCGGGGTTGGCGGGATCCTCCAGGGCGATGGTGACGGTGTCGCCGGTGTCGTGTCCTGACCCCTCGGCGAGTGGGGCCGGTTGAGCAGACTCGCCCGTGCGGATCAGCAGATCGCCGCCCGCGTCGATGATGTAGGGCGCGTGAGAGCCGGGGCCGGTGGCGGATTGCCGGACGGTTTCATCGCCCGCGTGCCCGTCCAATATCGCGCCGATCAGATCGGCGCAATATCCCTTGCCGAAAGCCCCGAAATCCAAGTGAACCGCGCGCTGCGTCACCAGCGTTGTGCCATGACGCTCCACATCGTTGCGCCATGTCGGCGCCGTGGACGGCACCGAGATGATGCTCCGCATCGGGTTCCATTGTCATCGAATACCGTGCGTCATAGCCAAGCCGGATCAGATCCTCGCCCACACACGGGTCAAGCGCCCCGTCGGTCGCGGTGCAGAACGCATCGGCCAGATCGAACAGCCCGGAGGCCCAATCGGGGAAATCAAACGAGCCGCCATGCAGGATTCGCCCATTGCGGTCACCAGCGAATCGGCGCGGAACCGCGACAGCACGGACTCGTACCCGTCGATGAACGCGTCGAGTTTCGAGCGGAAGCCGTCGTCGAGGGCCGTCGCCGACTGAATGATCATTCCGGTGCCCATCGCGCGTTCAAACGCAATCGTATACGGCATCCGCCCATGCAATCCGCTCATGCCCCTCAGCGTAGCATTTCGCCAGCGGGGGCAGCCGCCTTAGCCTACGTTGATGCCGAAGATTTTGAGGCCTCCGCATGAGATGGGACGGTAGGGGTTCCCGCTGGAGGATGCGGTGTCCAGCCGTTGCACGCTGCCGTCGCTCAGCACCACATGATGATGGGCCAGACGGCTGGCGTTCGCGATGAAGATGGGCCAGTCGGTGGCGATGCTGCTGTTCACCGGCGTCTCCACGATCGGCGTGGCCTCGGGCGCGGGCTACCGCATCGCCGCGGTGTGCGCGGCCGTGCTGTGCGGCATCGAGGCATCGTCTTCGCGTTCTACAACGAGCGGAAGGTGTTGAATCGTCTTGATGGCTGAAGCAGGCTCTCAAAACTCGCAGATACAAGAGGAAAAAACCCGAAAAACGTCTTGTATCTGCGAGTTTTGAGAGCGGCCCCTAATGGGCCACCCATACAATGACCACAATATGAGACATTTCGGCCTCAGGGGCCGCTCTATTACCGCATAAAATTTCAAAAGTCAAGACTGTTCTTTCAGGTTTTTTTTCTCTATATTGCATAGATGGTTTAGAAAGCGTTGATATGGAGAGGAATCCAATATGCGATGTCGTGCGGTAGCGCATCTTCGGGCGGTTGGATGTCGTTCGCTGGCCGTCGTCGCGGCGCTGTTCACGGTGATGGCCGTCATGTTCGCCCCGCAGGCGATGGCAGCCGACGGTTCCGCGGATTACGACACATGGGCCGACGTCGCCGCCGCGATGGACAAGCAGCTGCAGCAGGGGCAGAAGGAATACAAGGACGGCAACACCGCCGGTTCCACGTCCGACTTCATGGCCGCATACAACGAGATCTATGTGGCGTCCAACTTCACCCAGGTCGTGACCGACAACATCGGCTCCGACAAGCAGGCTTCCCAGCAGCAGGCGTTCCAAGACATTCAGGACCTGTCATATGTGACGGGCAACGAGGCGAAGATCGAACAGAGCGTGACCGCGCTCGTCTCCGACCTCGACAGCACCGCCAAGCAGCTCGACGCGAACACCAAGCTCGCCAATCCCCGCGACTACGACAAGACGCTGCAGGAGCAGATCGCCAAGGAGCGCAAGGTTCTGCAGTCCAAGCAGAAGAAGAACCCCGGCAAGGGCGACCGCAGCTGGACCGACGTGGCCAACGAGATGATGCCGATCCTCGACAAGGCCTACAAGTCGTACGCGGGCGGCGACGGCGCGAAGGGCGCTACCCTCGTCAACGACGCCTACTACCAGTACTACGAGAAGCTCGGCTTCGAGAAGAACGTGATGAACGCCATCAGCGGCGACCGCGTCTCGCAGGTCGAGTACCAGTTCAAGATGTGCCGCAAGTCGATGAACACAGGCGCCTCGCTCAAAGACACCAAGAAGCTCGTCGACGATTTGAAGGCCATGCTGGTCGAGGACGCCGGCAAGCTCGACGGCGGTGCCGCCGACAAGGAAGGCAGCTTCACCAAGTTCATCACCAGCTCGGTCGGCCAGGCGTTCCTGATTCTGATTCGTGAGGGTCTTGAGGCGCTGCTGGTGGTCGCGGCCGTGGTGGCGTACCTCGTCAAGTCCGGCAACAAGCGTTTCACCAAGTGGATCTACGTGGGCGTGCTCGCCGGCCTTGCCGGCGCAGGCGTGGTCGCGGTCATCTTCGTGCTCGCGTTCGGCGGGTCCGGCCCGATTCAGGAGATCATGGAAGGCGTGTGCGCCCTGATTGCCATGGCCATGCTGCTATGGACCAGCAATTGGATGCTCAACAAGTCCAGCGTCGAGGCATGGAACCGGTACATCAAGAAGAAGACCGAAGCCGCGGTGGCCTCCGTCTCCTCACAGGTCGATGCCGGCGAAAAGGTCGCGTCCCGTACGGTGATCTCGCTCGCCATGCTGAGCTTCCTCGCCGTGTTCCGTGAAGGCGCCGAGACGGTGATCTTCTACCAGTCGATTTACACGATGAGCCGCGATACGCATGGCATGGTGATTGGTGCCGTCGCCGCCGCGGTGGTGCTGCTGATCATCTTCTTCGTGATTCGCTTCACGTCGGTGAAGATTCCGATCGGACCGTTCTTCCTGGTCACGTCGATCCTGATGTCGGTGCTGGTGGTCGTGTTCGCCGGCGGCGGCGTGCACTCGCTGATCGAGGGCGACGCACTCCCGGCAACGTATCTGCAAGGCGTTCCGACGAACGACTGGATCGGCTTCTACCCGTACGTCGAATGCATCATCGCCCAGGTGATTGCGGCCATCGCGGTGATCGCCCTGTTCGTGGTCGGCTTCATCAAGCAGCGCAAGGCGAAGGCCAAGCTGCCGTGACGGCCGGTGCCGCGAACAATCAACCCAACAATCTGTGAATACCATTCACTACACAACAAAGGAAATAGAGAAATGATGAAGAACAAGAAGATCGCCGCCCTGCTCGGCGTGCTGCTGGCCGGTTCCATGGCCTTCTCGCTGTCCGCGTGCGGTTCCACCAACAATGCTTCCGACAACAAGTCTTCGGGCAGCTCCTCTCAGTCCAGCGACAAGAAGGACGACTCCAGCTCCGGCGCAGGCTTTGAAGAGGTCCCGGTCGGCCCGTCCGGCACCGCCGAGGAGCAGGACAAGGACGCCGGCCCGCTGACCGTCGGCGCCGTGTACTTCCAGCCGATTGACATGGAGCCCGCCTCCATGGGCCTGAAGGCCGCTGATTCGAGCTTCCACCTCGAAGCCGACATCCACGCCAACCAGAAGGGTACCGAGCTGGGCTACGGCAAGGGCGACTTCGTCCCCGAGCTGACCGTGAACTACACGATCATCGACAAGTCCACCGGCAAGGAAGTCGAAGGCGGCAAGGCCACCTCCGGTACCTTCATGCAGATGAACGCCTCCGACGGCCCGCACTACGGTGCCAACGTCAAGCTCGACAAGGCCGGCACCTACCAGCTGAAGCTGTCGATCGAATCCCCGGCCAAGAAGGGCTGGATGCTGCACGTCGATCCCGAGACCGGCGTCAAGGGTCGCTTCTGGACCGAGCCGATCGAGGTCACCTTCGACAACTGGGAATACACCCCGCGTCAGTGGTGATTGACATTGCCTGAGTGAAATGCTCCTCTCTGCCCGAGAGGAGCTTTCGCTGTTTTTATGACGGAATGAACGGAACATAATAGACGGAACAAGGAAAGGGTGCGAATGCTCGAACAGTTCGTAGCGGTGATGCCGGGCACGCTGGGGCCCGCGTTGCTGGTCATGTGCATGAGTGTGATGCTGACCGTCGGCGAGGGGCGTGACAAGCCGATCAGCTCCCGATGGCGTCTGTGGGGAATCCTCATCGGATTGGTGGCGGCGATCGTGTTCGCCGGACTGCGTGCATCCGCGGTGATTAACCAGCGTACATTCATCAACTACCCGGTGCTGTGGTGCTGCGTGGTCATCGACCTCCTGCTGATCGTGTTGGTGTTCGTGAACCGACTGATCACCCGCAATTGGCGTCGGCACGCCGCGGTGATGCATCTCGCCAATCTGGTGGCGGCGTTGGGCATCGCGCTCACCGTGTTCTATGCGCTGCCGGACGTGATCCTGCAGCTGACCATCTGGGTCGAGCCGGGAGACCCGATCTTCACGTCCGATATGCTGCTGCGTGCGCTCGGCTTTGTGCTGGGCATCATCGCGTCCGCGGTCATCGCCGCGATCTTCCGCACGATGCGTTCGACGGCGGTCCGTCCGGCGTTCCTGTCCGCGGTGCTGGTGGTGCTGGTGATCCAGCTGATGCAGCATCTGACCGGCCTGCTGCAGATCATGCAGGCCCGCACGCTGCGGTTCCCGCACATCGCGTTCGTGATGCTCGCCTGGCTGATCAACAACAAGTCCGGTTTGATTATGGCCCAAGCGTTCATATTCCTGATTCCCGCCGTCGCCTCGGTGGTGGCCGGCTTGCGTATGCCGGTTTCTGCGAAGCGACTCGCGGCCGACGTCAATGCGGCCACGGTGCGCAAGCACAAGGCGTTCCGGCGCCGTGCGATCGCCGCCGCCGCATGGAGCGTGGTGGCGATGATCGGCGTTGCCGCGACGCTGACCTTGGGCGTGGCCGCAATCAACCAGCAGCCGACTCTCTCGCCGCCGGAAGCGTATTCGCTCAAGGACGGCGTGGCCACGATCCCGTTCAGCCAGGTCGAGGACGGCCATTTGCACCGCTTCGAATACAAGGCCAAGGACGGCACCGTGATGCGCTTCATCATCATCAAGAAGAACGGTGGCGCGTACGGCATCGGCCTCGACGCCTGCGAGAACTGCGGCGACGCCGGATACTACGAGAAGGACGGCAAGATCATCTGCAAGAAGTGTGAGGTGGCCATCAACCTGGCGACCATTGGCTTCAAGGGCGGGTGCAACCCGATCCCGTTCCCGTACAAGACCGGTAGCGGCAAGATCACCATTCAGACCGCCGACCTGGACGCGCTGAGCGCCCACTTCCAGTAAGGCAGGAAGGGGTTTAGACCATGTTCTTTCTGAGAATGATCAGGCGCTCGTTCACCCGCCAGTTACGCAGGCGCCTGCTGATCGCGCTGACCGTGTGCCTGTCGGCCACGGTGTCGGTGTCGATGCTGGGCGTCGTGTTCGACGTGGGCGACAAGCTCAACGCCGAGCTGAGCACGTATGGCTCGAACATCACCGTGCAGCCGAAGTCCGATGCGGTGGTGTCCGACCTGTACAACATGGAGGGCGGCCCGCAGTCCGACGCGGACCCGACCTCGTTCCTGAAGGAGTCCGACGCGGCGAAGATCAAGACGATTTTCTGGGCGTTCAACATCACGAATTTCGCGCCGCAACTCAACGTCCACGCGCAGGTGAACGGCACGGCGGCGGCGGTAGTCGGCACGTGGTTCAACAAGACGCTGAAGCTCGCGTCGGGCGAGACCACCGTCGTGGGCGTCGACGGCATGCGCTCATGGTGGAAGCTCGACGGCAGCTGGCCGAAGGATGACACCGATCAGGGCGTGATCGGCACGACGCTCGCGCAGCAGCTCGGCGTGGGACGCGGCGATACGGTCACCTTGCGCAAGACCACGGCGGCCGGGAACACGCACGAGCAGAAGATTCGCATCACCGGCGTCTACGATTCCGGCGACGACGACAACAATGCCATCTACATCTCCTCGTCGGTGGCACAGGTGCTGTCGGACCTGCCGGACTCCGTCGACAAGATCGAGGTGAAGGCGCTGACAACGCCGGAGAACGATCTGGCGCGCAAGGCGGCCCAGAACCCCGCCGCGCTCAGCCAAGACGAGTGGGAGACCTGGTATTGCACGGCATACCCCAGCTCAATCGCCTATCAGATCGAGGAGGTCATTCCCGGCGCGGTCGCCAAGCAGGTGCGGCAGGTCGCCGCACTGCAGGGCAACGTGCTGCAGAAGACCCAGGCCGTGATGATCCTGATGACGGTGCTGAGCCTGCTCGCCGCGGCCGTGGCAGTGGCCAACCTGATGGTCGCCTCGATCGGTGAGCGGTCGAGCGAACTGGCCCTGCTCAAGGCGATCGGTGCGACCGATGGCGCGGTGTCGCGCCTGATGATGGCGGAGACCGCGGCGATCTCGCTTCTGGGAGCCATCGTCGGCGCCGCTTTGGGCTCGGGCGTGGCGCAGATCATCGGGCAGGTGGTGTTCGGCTCGGGCATCACCATGCGCCCGATGGTGTTCGTGCTGGTGTTCGTGCTGCTGGCGCTGACCGTGCTGCTGGCATCGGCGTCGTCGATTCGCTCGATTCTGAGCCTCAAGCCGGCGGAGGTGCTGCATGGACGCTGATCGTAAGACGATGATGAAGGAGGCGTGCTGAGATGACCAATACCGGTATGTTCTTCAGGATGCTGTTGAGTGCGGTGTTCCGCAGGCGGTCTCGCGCGGTCATGGCCGTGGTGGCGTCGCTGGTCGGCGCCGCTACGCTGTCCTGTCTGGCGATGATCTGCATCGCCGTGCCGCAGCAGATGAATCAGGAGATGCGAGCCTATGGCGCCAACCTGATCGTGACGCCGCTCGCCGATTCGGAGAACGGCAAGTCCGGCATCGATGACGCGATGGTCGAGCACACCACGCAGATGGTGAGCGCCAAGGGCTCGGAAAAGCACGCCACGTACCGTTACGAGAACGTGCGCGTCAACGCGGCCCCGTACGTGATGGCCGGCGTCAACCCCGCGCAGGTCAGGAACCTCAACCATCATTGGGTCGTCGACGGCTCCTGGCCGTCCGCGGGCAAGGTGCTGGTCGGCCGGGACGTCGCCGATGCGATGGGCTTGAAGGTCGGCGGCAGCATCACCATCGGCTACCGCGCATCAGACAACGCCGCGTCCTCGGGACAGGCGAGCCAGCCCGGCACTGACGGCACCGATGGCACGGCGCAGTCCGGCACTGGTGGCACGACGCAATCCGGCGATGAATCCGCGCAGTCCGGCACTGACGGCACGTCAGACGGCCAGACCTCGTCCGGCTCCACCGGCGCCAGCAGACCCAGAACGGCCACGTCTCCAGCGACATCATGGACACGTCCGGCACCGAGTTCCGTGTGGCCGGCATCGTTGACACCGGCGGCAGCGAGGATTCGATCATCTACGCGCTGGCCGGCGACGTGGACAAGCTCACCGGCTCCACGCGCGGCGTGGACGTCATCGAATACTCGTCGGGCGTCTCGGACCTCACCGCGCTGGTCAACAGCATCAACGATATGACGTCGATGCATGTCAAGGCGCAGCAGGTCACCAAGATCACCGCTTCCGACACGCGCGTCATCACGATGCTGCAGACGCTGTTCTGGATCGTGTCGCTGGTTGTGCTGGTGTTCACGCTGGTCGGCGTCGGCACCACGATCAGCTCCATCGTCTCGCAGCGGCGCAACGAGATCGGTCTGCGCAAGGCGCTCGGCGCGAGCTCGCATGCATCGGCGTCGAGTTCTATGTGGAATCGGCGGTGTATGGCCTGCTCGGCGGCCTGCTTGGCACGGCGACAGGCTATGGCATGGCTCGCTGGCTGTGCGCCACCGTGTTTGAGCGTTCCATCGGTTTCAACTGGTGGCTCGCCGTCGTGTCGGTGGTGTTCAGCGCGCTGGTCGCCGTTGTCGCATCCATCCCCCCGGTGCATCGCGCCACGCGCATCGACCCCGCGGTCGTGCTGCGCGAGGAATAGTTGGAATAGTTAAGGAATAATCATGGATATGCTGCTTGAACTCGATCATATTTCCAAGATCTACGGCGACCTGCATGCGGTCGATGATCTGAGCCTGACCGTTCCGCAGGGCGAATGGCTGGCCATCGTCGGCTCGTCGGGTTCCGGCAAGACGACGCTGATGAACATGATCGGCTGCATGGACACGCCGAGCAAGGGCTCCGTTTCGCTGGAGGGCCGCAAGCTGGAGGATCTGAACGCCGGCCAGCTCGCCGACGTGCGCAAGAACCTGATCGGCCTGGTGTTCCAGAAGTTCTATCTGGTGCCGCACCTGACGGCCGTCGAGAACGTGATGGTCGCGCAGTACTACCATTCGGTCGTCGACGAGAAGCAGGCCCTTGAGGCGTTGAAGAAGGTCGGTCTGAAGGACCGCGCTCACCATCTGCCGAGCCAGCTGTCCGGCGGCGAGCAGCAGCGCGTGTGCGTCGCGCGTGCGCTGATCAACAACCCGAAGCTGATTCTCGCCGATGAGCCCACCGGCAACCTGGACGAGAAGAACGAGAAGATCGTCCTCGACCTGTTCCGCCAGCTGCATGACCAGGGCACCACGGTCATCGTGGTTACCCATGACGCTCTCGTGGCGAGTTGCGCCCAGCGTGAAATCATGCTCAACCACGGCGTGCTCGTGGGCGAGAAGTGGAATGATAAAAATGCACATGATGCGTACGTAGCGGCCGGTGGCAAGCCTGCGTCCACCGGTTCTGACGCCGAAGGTGCGCAGCATGGCGATTCTTCCATTGATTTCATTGATCCTACCAAGGCGGCGAAGACAGGTGGTGACCATGAGTGACGGCAGCGCTCTGCAGCATGACGGGCTTGCGGACGGCGGTTCCCCGTCGAAATCCCGCACGCTGAAGAGCGTGACGGTGGCGGCCGCGGGACTGATCGCGGCGACCACGCTGCTGGCCGGTTGCGGCGAGCCCAAGGCCGCGCCGATGAACGACGAGTATGCCGGCAATTCCGGCGAGACCGAGAAGTCGCAGGAGAGCGAGTCCCAGTCATCGAGCGGCTCCGACAGCTCCTCCAAGCGCAAGTCCACGACCTCCGACAAGAAGGACACCGGCAACTACAAGGACGGCACCTATTCGATCAACGGCCAGTACGGGCCGGTCGGAGAGGATTCCATCGACGTGCACCTGACCATCGCCGACCAGAAGGTCGAGAAGGTCGAGATCGTGGGGCATCCGTTCACGACGATCTCCAAGAACCACCAGAATGACTTCGCCGAGGCAATCAATGGCGTGGTCGATGGCAAGCCGCTCAAGGACCTGAAGGTCGACAAGGTGGCCGGAGCCAGCTGGACGTCGGACGCCTTCAACAAGGCGTTGGAGGTCGCGCGGCAGGAGGCTCGATTCAATAATCGCATGTCGGTTCGTATGGCGCTTGGGTGGCATGGCATGTCGCCCAAGCGCCATTGTCGTATAAAGGGTGCCGAGGCGCACGATATTACGATTATCATGTACGATTGTACATGTTGTTATTCGAATAACCGTGTGTTGTGCGATAAAATCATGATGTCATGGGATGCGGTGTCTCTGGCGGTGATGGGGGCCGCTGCATCGGGCGGAATCAGACGGTAGGAGGAATGATGGCTCAGGATTACCGCGAATTGGCCACGACTCTCAGAGGCCGTATCGATGCCGGTGAGTTCCGGCAGACCGGGAAGCTGCCCACCGAGGACCAGCTGATAGAGGAGTACCAGACCACGAGGTACCGCGTGCGCAATGCCATCGCGGTGCTCGCCGAGGCCGGCGACGTGTTCCCGGTGCGGGGCAGCGGCGTGTTCGTGCGCGAGGACCGTGAGGGCGATTACCTGTCGATCGGCACCACGCGCGGCATTTCCGCGGAGTACCCGCATCGCAAGGTGACGTCCGTGGTGCAGGAGTTGTCGCTGCTGCAGGCCGACTCCGTGCTGGCCAAGCGCATGCACTGCGCCGAGGGTGATCAGGTGTGGCGTGTCGTGCGTCTGCGGCAGGTCGACGGCAATCCGCTGGCATATGAGACGGCGTGGTATCTCAAGGAATTCGTGCCGTTCATCAATGAGCAGATCGCCGAGGGGTCGCTGTTCGGGTATGCGCGCAACGACCTCGGTCTGAATTTCGGCTTCGTCGACAAGGTGCTGTACGCGGGCAAGCTGGAGGCGGACGCGGCCCGGGTGCTTGGTCTGAACGAGGGTGATCCCGCGCTGTACCTGGAGGATGACTCGTTCCTGACCAACGGCCGTCTGTTCAACTCCTCGTTCATCGCATACCATTACGTCAACGCGAGGTTCTTCACGATGACCTCGATGCGCTGACGCACGGCAGCCGGCTCCGCTCGTAAGGCCGCATGGCCGCCACGACCATCGACGAAAGGCGGACGACGATGTCCAAGATCATCCTGTTGGACGTGGACGGCACACTGGTCGACTACGACAACAACCTGCCGGACTCGGCCGTGAGGGTCATCCGCGCGGCCTTGAATTCTATCTGGAAAGCAACAACGGCCTGTTCGCCAGCGAGGGCTTCGAGGAGGGCGCGCTCGACGCCATCCGCGAGTATTCCGCCCGCAAGGGCAAGGAGAACGTCAATCGCCTGACCGTGCGCGAGGCGTTCCCCGACATGATCTTCGACGGTGAGCTGTACCGGCACGACGTGAACAAGATCAGCTACGTGCTCGGCTCGTACCGGGACTTCCTCGACACCCGCGGGCGTTTCCCCGACCTCGAATCGGGCACGTGGGGCGGTAGGGGAGCGACGGCGCTGTTCGGCGATCTCGGAGTCAAGGGCATCACCAAGGCCCATGCGATTGACCGGCTGCTCGCGCATCTCGGCGCGAATCGGCAGGACACCGTCGCGTTCGGCGACGCGGCCGTCGACATCCCGATGCTGGAGTACTGCGCGGTCGGCGTGGCGATGGGCAACGGGTCGGAGGACATCAAGGCGATGGCCGGCATCGTCGCCGGCGATGTGGAGGAGGACGGGCTCGCCTGCGCTTTCGAACGGCTCGGCCTGATGTGAGCCGTCGAAGTAAAAACGATTAATTATTCGAATAAATTTTGACCACCGGCGTGTCGCAATCTTGACCAGTGAGCGCTGACAATGGCTGAATTATGCCGATAATCGGTGTAATAACAGCGATGTGACCATATTTGACAGGATTCCCATAATCCGTATACTAAAAGCACAAGTTATTCGAACAACAAAAAGTATATCGAATAACTGAAGGCTGAAAAGCCGTGCTGGAAGTACAACAGAAGATGCGGACTACGAAGTCCGCAGATGTCCAAGGAAGGACTCCTGTGATGAAGGAAAGGTTCACCAACGTCGCGCAGAAGACGCTTGACGTGTTCGTGAAATTCGCGAGCACCAAAGCCATCACCGCGCTCAAGGACGGCTTCGTGCTGTCCATGCCGATCACGCTCGTCGGCTCGATCTTCCTGCTGATCGCAAACCTGCCGATCACCGGCTACACCGATTTCATGGCCCGGATCTTCGGCAGCGATTGGAATCTGGGTCTCAACCAGATCAACAACTCCACGTTCAACGTGCTCGCGATGGTCATCGCCGTCGGCATCGGCTACTCCTACGCCCGCAACGAGAAGATGGACGGCATCTCCTGCGGCATCCTGACGCTGGTCTCGTTCCTCATCGTCTCGCCCTCCACGCTGACGGTCACCAGCGACACCATCAAGGCGCTGGGCGGCGACACCGCCACCATCTCCAACGTCCTGCCGAACACGTGGATGGGCGGCAACGGCATCATCTCCGCCATCATCATGGGCTGATCGGCTCGTGGGTCTACACCACCTGCATCAAGAAGAACCTGCGCATCAAGATGCCCGACGCCGTGCCCGAAGGCGTATCGAACGCCTTCTCCGCGATGATCCCCGGCTTCTTCATCATGTGCTACTCCGCGATCATCTACCAGGTGTGCCAGGTCTTCGGCGGCGTTTCGCTGACCGAGCTCATCTTCAAGATCATCCAGACCCCGATGCAGGGTCTGACCGACAACTGGGCCGGTGCATCATCATCGTGCTGCTCATGTCGCTGCTGTTCTGGTGCGGTCTGCACGGTCCGAACATCGTCTCCGGCATCATCTACCCGGTGCTCACCGCCAACTCGCTGGTCAACCAGAACCTCATGGACCAGGGCATCAAGGCCACGCAGGCCAACGGCGGCCACTATCTGGTGCCGCAGCTCATCGACTGCTTCTGCAAGTTCGGCGGCGTCGGCCTGACCCTCGGCTTCATCGTTGCGGCGCTGCTGGTCGCCAAGTCCGCCAGGTGCGCGAGCTGTCCAAGCTGTCGCTCGCCCCCGGCATCTTCAACGTGAACGAGCCCATGATCTTCGGCCTGCCGATCGTCTACAACCCGATCATGCTCATCCCGTTCATTTGCGCCCCGCTGGTCGCCGTGATCCTCACCTACGGTGCCATGGTCATCGGCTTCCTGCCCGCCTTCGGCGCCATGCAGGTGCCGTGGACCACGCCGCCGATCATCTCCGGCTTCCTGCTCGGCGGATGGCAGGGCGTGGTGATCCAGGTGCTGATCTTCGCGGCCTCCATCGCCATCTGGTTCCCGTTCGTCAAGATGCAGGACAAGATCTGCCTCAAGCAGGAGCAGGACGCCGCGGCCGAGTAACCGTCAGGCCGCCGGCCGGCCACTGCGGCCGGCGACCGGTCCGCACGACACAACTTCAACCCAACCCCCTCAACAAGCCAACAAGTCAACAGCGCGGCCGCAAGGCCGCACCCCACGAAAGGAAACCATCATGCATATCGTCCTTTGCTGCAACCAGGGAATGTCCACCTCCATGCTCGTCAAGAAGATGCGCGAAGCCGCCGCCAAGAACGGTGTCGACGTGCAGATTGACGCCTACCCGATCTCCGAGATCGAGGAGAAGGCTCCCGACGCGGCCGTCATCCTGCTCGGACCGCAGGTTCGCTTCGAACTGAACCGTGTCAAGGGCCTGTTCCCGAACATCCCGGTCGAATCCATCAATCCGCAGGACTACGGCCTGGTGCGCGGCGAGAACGTGCTCAACCACGCGATCGAGCTCGCCGGCAAGTGATCTCCCTATCCCGGCGTCGTCCGATACGACGGCGCTGGGCATTCCCTCCCTCAATCCCTCCCTCATTCCCCATCACCCAACCCCACGAATGACCGTCCGCCGCGAGCCGGTGACCGGCGCGGCGAACACCGACGAAAGGACAGTCCAATGGCGGACGCACCCGAAACCCTTGACATGGAAGTGCTGTGCATGCAGATGATCGTCGATGCCGGCTCTGCGAAATCCGATTACATGGAAGCGCTGCAGGCCGTCAAGGCCGGCGACTATGAGACCGCCGCCGCGAAGATGAAGTCCGGCGACGAGCAGTACGCGGCCGGCCACGAACAGCACGCGAAGCTGGTGCAGCAGGAGGCGGCCGGCGACCCGGTCACGATGTCGCTGCTGCTCACCCACGTCGAAGACCAGATGATGTCGACCGAGACTGTGAAGCTCATGGTCACCGAGCTCATCGACCTGTATCGAAAGCTCAACGGCTGAGGGCCTTCGGCGCACGACGCGCATATCACGTACGGCAAACACAAGTAAAGGAACAAGCATCATGGGATTTCCCGAGAATTTCCTCTGGGGCGGCGCGGTCGCCGCACATCAGCTTGAAGGCGCATGGGACGTGGACGGCCGCGGCCCGAGCATCTGCGACGTACTCACCGGCGGGGCGGCTGGCGTGGCCCGCAAGATCACCGACGGCGTGATCGACGGGCTCAACTACCCGAACCACCGCGGCATCGACTATTATCACACCTTCCGCGAGGACGATGCGCTGTTCCGGGAAATGGGCTTCAAGTGCTTCCGCACATCCATCTCCTGGTCCCGCATTTTTCCGAACGGCGACGAAGAGGAGCCGAACGAGGCCGGACTCAAGTTCTACGAAGAGCTGTTCTCCGACTACCGCGCCAAGGGCATGGAGCCGGTCGTCACCCTCTCCCACTTCGAAATGCCCCTGCACCTGGCCAAGATGGGCGGCTTCACCAACCGCAAGGTCGTCGACTGCTTCGTGCGCTTCGCCACCACGGTGATGGAGCGCTACAAGGACCTGGTGACCTACTGGCTGACCTTCAACGAGGTCGACAACCAGATGAACATGCACACGCCGATCTTCCCGTACACGAACTCCGGCATCATCCCCAACCCGGACGACACCCCGCACGAGGTGGAGCAGAAGGTCTGGCAGGCGATTCACAACGAGTTCGTCGCCGCGGCCATCGCGGTCAAGCGCGGACGCGAGATCAACCCGGACTTCCAGATCGGCTGCATGCTCTCCTTCGTGCCGATCTATCCGGAGACCTGCCGCCCGGACGACGTCATGCTCGCCCAGGAGCAGATGCGCAAGCGCTACCTGTTCGGCGACGTGTACGTGCACGGCGAGTATCCGCGCTACCTGCTCAAGTGGTGGGAGCGTGACGGCATCGACATCGCAATGGAGCCGGGCGACCTCGACGCCATCAAGGACGGCATCGTCGACTACATCTCCCTGAGCTACTACATGTCCGTAGCCGTCAGCTCGCAGGGCTCCACGCTCGACGCGATGGAGCACGGCCTCGACGGGCTGGTGCCCAACCCGTACATCAAGGCCACCGACTGGGCTGGCAGATCGATCCGGTCGGCCTGCGCTACTCGCTGTGCGAGATGTACGAGCGCTGGAACAAGCCGCTGTTCATCGTCGAGAACGGCGTGGGCATGTACGAGACGCCCGACGAGAACGGCTACATCGCCGACGACTCGCGCATCGAATACCTCAAGAGCCACATCGCCGAGGTCAAGAAGGCCATTGACTTGGACGGCGTGCCCGTCATGGGCTACACGGTCTGGGGCTGCATCGACGTGGTGAGCTTCACCACCGGCGAGATGAAGAAGCGCTACGGCCTGATCTACGTGGACGGCGACGATGAAGGCCACGGCTCGTACAAGCGCAGCCGCAAGAAGTCCTTCGGCTGGTACCAGCACGTCATCGCCACCAACGGCGAGGAGCTGTAAACCCGAATCCCGCCGGTGCCCTGCACGCCGGCGGGATTTTCGCATATCATCGCAGGCCGCCATCATCGTCCAATGCGAAGGAGCGTCACCATGACACGCATGCTGTTCCTTGACATCGACGGCACACTGGTCGGCAAAGACCAGCGCATCCCGCAATCGGCCATCCGCGCGATTCGCGCCGCGCAGCAACGGCCATCTGGTGCTGATCTGCACCGGCCGCGCGCGAGCAGGCGCGGCGGGATG
>ENA-OUNI01000581-OUNI01000581.1-human-gut-metagenome-genome-assembly--contig:-NODE-581-length-16765-cov-3.405698_pt1 | contig 16765 bp, 38 predicted proteins | sample MGYA00242499_ERZ504580 | MGnify/ENA primary metagenome ERZ504580 (study PRJEB26092, sample SAMD00036315) | human gut metagenome | host: Homo sapiens | study: EMG produced TPA metagenomics assembly of... | reverse complement strand
TGAGGTGGAGAGCGCCCCGGTGAGATGGCACTGAACGAGATCCCGCGCCGAGCTGAAAAGCAGGGCTACTTAAGTATTACAAGCAGCGGGACCGCAAGCAGAAGCCCGCGGACTTCCTGCGGTATACCTCGAGCGACGGGTTTGAAATCCTGGTGGGGCGCAACAACCTGCAGAACGACAAGCTGACCCTGCACACGCCCGCGGCAAGGACCTGTGTTCCACGTCCAGAAGGCACCCGGCAGCCACTGCGTCGTTATGAGCCGCGGAGAGGACATCCCCGACACGACCAAACAGGAGGCCGCCGAGCTGGCCGTCCTGCATTCGAGCCAGAACGGCGGTGCAAAGGTCGCCGTGGACACCACCGAGGTCAAAAATATATGGAAGGCCAACGGGGCGAAACCGGCCATGGTGCTGTACGAGGTCTACACGACGGTCTACGTGACGCCGCGTGAAGGCTGGAGGAGCAGCTGAAAAAACGGTAAATGTAGGGGGCGGCGTCCCCGACGCCCCGCAGGCCGATGCGGACAGCGCCCCCTACAATCTGCCGCACGGTAGGGGCCGGGCATGCCCGGCCCGCGGCTTTCCCGCAGGGGGTCGTCTGCCATACAGCTGCGCACCGCACATGTGCGGCCCCTACAGGGCAACTATACTATGAGGTACGCAATATGAAGAAAAATATTCCGATTCTTGTATCTCTTGTTTTACTTACCGCCTGCACGTCCTGCCCCAGCGGACAGCCTTTGCGGAAACGTCTGTGCCGACGGAAACGCCCGCACCTACGGCAGAGCCGACCCCGGAGCCGACGGCCACGCCGTCCCCGACGCCTGCGCCGACGATGGCGGTGTACGATGAGGTCTCCTTCGACGATTGGCGGGACGGTGCAGGCTGCACGATGCCGGACTACACGTTCAGCGCACCGCATAAGCCACAGCCGCAGGAAAAGGCCGCCTGGCCCACGGACGGCGTGACGCTCTGCTGCAATGCGCAAACGCTGGAGGAAGCGGCAGAGGTTTTCCACACCACAGTGGAAAACTTAAAAGAGCTGAACCCGGACTGGGAGGAAGTCTACGCCCGCGATGGGATGTACTACCAGCTGAAAGTACAGGCCGAACCCTACACCCTGCCCGTGAACAACGTGGTGACGGTCACAGTCAATGCACCGTGGGTCGAGAGCTACTATGACCGCACCGAAGTCTGCGATGTTCCCGCGTCGCTGGACAAGCAGGCTCAGGCCGCGCTGGCCTCGGCGTATTACTTCCAATATCACTGGTGGGGGATGCACGCGGGCTTTTTGCCCTATGAGAAACTGGACGAGCCGGTTGGGTTTTTCAACTACCGCGCGGCGGATGGCGCGTTTTACACGAAGTTCTCGGAGTTCGGCAGCTTTCTGCACACGGTCTACTCTGATGCCTGGGTGGACGATATGCTGAGCATGGACCCCGCACCCTTTGCCGAGGGCGAAAATGACACCATCCTGACGCTGGACGGTGACCGCGGCGGTAACATCGCCTACTGCGGGCATCTTTTCACCGAACCGGAGCTGCAGCCCGACGGCAGCCTTGCATTCTGGCAGCTCTCACTGACCTGCGAGAGCGACGATTTTAAAGGCTGGGCAGGGGAGGAGACGATTGTGCCCGATACCGCCACTGTAACGACGGTGCGGTTGGTGCCGACGGAGAATGGCTGGCGGGTGGATGCGCTGGAGCTGCCCAGCTGAGTTGTAGGGGCCGGGCATTGCGGGGTTGTGAGCGTAGGACACGGTTGAGTGGAACGAAACCGGGGCGCGAACAATGTTTGCCCCTGCGGGGCAACAACCGCACGAGCGTGTTTGCTTGCAAACTGTCGGCGCTCGTTGTGCGCCGACAAGCGCCCGGCCCGCGGCCTTCCCGCAGGAGGCCGTCTGCCGTACAGCTGCGGGCCGCACATGTGCGGCCCCTACAAAGCAATGGTTTTCCCTGCGATTTGCCTGAAAAACAGAACTACTTTCCCCAAAAACCATGCACTCTGTTGAAAACCCATACAACCTCCACTACTTTCGGCATAACGTAAAAATTTCTCAAAAAAATTTTATAAAAATGCCAAAAAACACTTGCAACACCGGGAGACGTGTGCTATAATACATCTTGGCTGCGGAAGGCTTGTGCAGAATAAGCAAGCTGCGCAAGCCGCGATATGCGTTGATGCGGGAGGTTGCCGCCGTAAAGCCGAAAGGCTGGCGGGTTTTTCCGCGGAGTATGTCCGATCTTAGAACCGGGCGAAAGAATTACGGAAACAAAGGGATATGTACGCCACTGCATTCTGCGGTGCGGACCAATGTTCACCTTACTTTGTGATGATTCTTTCCGGGAGAACTGTGCGAACACGGTTCACCGGATTTTGTCATGCGAAAAGGTTGAACACCCGGAAACGTGTGTGATTTATCGGCTCGCCTAAGGCGCAAAATTTTATAGGAGGCGAATGCAATGGCAGTCAAAGAAAAAATCAGAATCCGTCTGAAGAGCTACGATGCATCCCTGATCGATGCTGCGGCACAGAAGATCGTGGAGACCGCTAAGCGCACTGGCGCTCGCGTTTCCGGCCCGATCCCTCTGCCCACCGACAAGGAGGTCGTCACGATCCTGCGCGCTGTCCACAAGTACAAGGACAGCCGTGAGCAGTTCGAGACCCGCACGCACAAGCGTCTGATCGACATTCTGAAGCCGTCCAACAAGACGGTCGAGGCTCTCATGAGCCTGCAGCTCCCCGCCGGCGTTGACATCGAGATCAAGCTGTAATCGAGTTTCTACATTATAATGGCCGATACGCGCGGCCGTGATCCGTGAACGGTCGGCGTGTAATGGAAAGACACGGTAAAGCACCATCTCGCTGCAATGCAAACAGCGGAGAGGTCATGTTGATGGGAAACCACCAACCAATAACCTTTACAGGAGGACAAACACAATGCAAAAAGGTATCATCGGCAAGAAGCTGGGCATGACCCAGCTGTTCGACGCCAACGGCAAGGTCGTTCCGGTCACCATCATCGAGGCCGGCCCCTGCACCGTCGTGCAGAAGAAGACCGTTGAGTCTGACGGCTACCAGGCTGTTCAGATGGGCTACGGCGAAGTGAGCGCCAAGAAGGTCAACAAGGCCGCCAAGGGTCACTTCGACAAGGCTGACGTCGCTCCCAAGCGCACCCTGCGTGAGTTCCGTTTTGATGACATCGCTGCCGTCAACGTCGGCGACATCCTCAAGGCTGATGTCTTCGCAGAGGGCGACAAGGTTGACGTTGTCGGCACCAGCAAGGGCAAGGGCTATCAGGGCGTTATCAAGCGCTTTGGCCAGCACCGCCTGCGTGAGAGCCACGGCACCGGCCTGTTGCACGTCATGCCGGTTCTAACGGTTCCACTTCCAGCCCGTCCCGCGTGTTCAAGGGCAAGCGTCTGCCCGGCCACATGGGTGCGGTCCGCGTGACCGTCCAGAACCTGAGCATCGTTAAAGTCGATGCTGAGAACAATCTGATCGCGATCAAGGGTGCGATCCCCGGCCCGAAGGGCTCGGTCGTGACCATCCACGACAGCGTGAAAGCGTAAAGGAGGAAAACACAATGGCACAGTTTGATGTCGTCGATATGAACGGCAAGAAGGTTTCCACCGTTGAGCTTTCCGACGCCGTGTTCGGGATCACCCCGAACGAGAAGGCTGTCCACGAGGCAGTCGTCAACTTCCTGGCCAACCAGCGCCAGGGCACCCAGAACACCAAGATCCGCAAGGAGTCCGCGGCGGCGGCAAGAAGCTTGGCGCCAGAAGGGCACCGGCCACGCTCGTCAGGCTCTATCCGTGCTCCGCAGTGGACCCACGGCGGTGTTGCTCTGGGCCCCAAGCCCCGCAGCTACTACTACACCATCAACAAGAAGGTCAAGCGTCTGGCTCTGCTCAGCGCCCTGTCTGACAAGGCTGCCAACGGCAACATGATCCTGGTCGACAAGATCGCCGCTGACGAGTACAAGACCAAGACCGTCGTTGCTTTCCTGGCCGCTGTCGGCGCAGGCAAGAAGAACCTGATCGTCAATGACACTCTGGACGCCAAGTTCGTCAAGAGCGCCGCCAACATCCCCGGTGTTCAGACCGCCGCTACCGGCATCAACACCTACGATGTTGTCAACGCCGACAAGCTCATCCTGAGCGTTGACGCTGCCAAGAAACTTGAGGAGGTATATGCGTGATGAAATTCGCACAGGACATCGTTCTCGCCCCCGTCATCACCGAGAACTCCATGGCTGGCATCGCTGACAAGAAGTACACCTTCAAGGTCGCTACCGACGCCACCAAGATCGACATCGCCAACGCTGTTGAAGAGCTGTTCGGCGTGAAGGTCGCCAAGGTCAACACCATCTCCGTCCGTGGTCGCTATCGCCGCCAGGGCATGCACGCCGGCTACACTGCCAAGAGCAAGAAGGCCATCGTCACCCTGACTGCCGACTCCAAGGAGATCGAGTTCTTCAACTCCATGGTTTGATGACCGGATGGCCGCAAGGCCGTCTTGAGGACCCCGCCGAGGGCCCGGTTATGGGGATATGACCCCGATAAAAATTCATAAGATAACAACAAGGAGATCAACATGGCTATCAAGAAGTACAAGCGACTACCCCCGGTCGCCGTGGCATGACTGTTACTGACTACAGCGTGCTGTCCAAGGTCGATCCGGAGCGCAGCCTGCTCGAGTCCAAGAAGAAGCATGCCGGCCGCAACAACACCGGCAAGATCACCGTCCGCCATCACGGCGGCGGCAACCGCGTCAAGTACCGTGTCATCGACTTCAAGCGCAACAAGTTTGATGTCCCCGCCACCGTCAAGACGCTGGAGTATGACCCGAACCGTTCCGCCTTCATCGCACTCGTTGAGTACGAGGACGGCGCCAAGAGCTACATCTTGGCTCCCGATGGTCTGAAGGTTGGCGACACCATCATGGCTGGCCCCAACGCTGATATCAAGCCCGGCAACGCTCTGCCTTCGAGAACATCCCCGTTGGTACCATGATCCACAACATCGAGCTGTATCCCGGCAAGGGCGCCAGCTGGTTCGTTCCGCTGGCGTTATGGCGCAGCTGATGGCTAAGGAGAATGGTTACGCTCTGGTCCGTCTGCCCTCCGGTGAGATGCGCAACGTTCGTCTGAACTGCATCGCCACCATCGGCGTTGTTTCCAACCTCGACCACGAGAACGTCAACCTCGGCAAGGCCGGCCGCAAGCGCCACATGGGCGTCCGCCCCGGCAGCCGTGGCTCCGTCATGAACCCTGCGACCATCCTCATGGTGGTGGCGAGGGCCGCGCTCCGGTTGGTCATTCCAGCCCGCGTACTCCGTGGGGCAAGCCCGCTCTGGGCCTGAAGACCCGCAAACACAAGGCTCGCAGCGACAAGTTCATTGTCAAGCGCGCCAACGGCTAAGGGAGGTTTTTGAACAATGTCTAGAAGCACTAAGAAGGGCCCTTACGTTCTGCCTTCCCTGTACAAGAAGGTTGAGGCTCTGAACGAGGCTGGCAAGAAGAGCGTCGTGAAGACCTGGAGCCGCTCCTCCACCATCTTCCCCGAGTTCGTCGGTCACACCTTCGCCGTCCATGACGGCCGCAAGCATGTGCCCGTGTACGTTACCGAGGACATGGTTGGCCACAAGCTGGGCGAGTTTGCACCTACCCGCAAGTTCACCGGCCACGTCGGCGCTAAGACCGCCGGCAAATAAGAGAGGAGGAACATCGAATGGAAGCACGGGCTATTCTCCGTTACGCCCGCATTAGTCCCCGCAAGGTTTCGATCGTGATGGACCTCATCCGTAACAAACCCCTGGACGAAGCGCTGGCTATCCTGCAGTACACCCCGAAGGCCGCCTGCGAGCCCCTTCTCAAGCTGGTGAATTCTGCTGCCGCTAATGCGGAAAACAACTTCAACATGGATCGCAACAATCTCTACGTCGCAGAATGCTACGTCTGCCCCGGCCCCACGCTCAAGCGCATCATGCCTCGCGCACAGGGCCGTGCATACCGCATCCTGAAGCGCACCAGCCACATGACTGTTGTGCTGAAAGAGAAAGAGTAAGGAGGTAAACAAATGGGCCAGAAAGTCAATCCCCACGGCATGCGCGTGGGTGTCATCAAAGATTGGGACAGCCGCTGGTTTACCTCTAAGCAGCATTCGGCGACACCCTGGTCGAGGATTACAAGATCCGTAAGACCCTGAAGAAGCAGCTGTACGCTGCCGGCGTTCCCAAGATCGAGATCGAGCGTACCGTCGACTCCCAGACCGGTGCCCCCCGCGTGAAGGTCAATGTCTTCTGCGCAAAGCCGGGCATCGTGATCGGCAAGGGCGGTGCTGAGAGCGCCAAGATCGAGAAGCAGCTGGCAAAGCTGACCGGCAAGGCCGTCAACCTCAACATCATTGAGGTCAAGGGCACCACCACCAATGCACAGCTCGTTGCTGAGGACGTTGCTTCCCAGCTGGAGCGCCGCATCGCTTTCCGCCGCGCTATGAAGCAGGCATCCGCAATGCCATGCAGCCCCGTGACCGCAGCGCCACGCCTGCCAAGGGTATCAAGGTCACCTGCTCCGGCCGTCTGGCCGGCGCGGACATCGCCCGCGTTGAGAGCTACCATGAGGGCACCATCCCCCTGCAGACTCTGCGCGCTGACATCGACTACGGCTTCGCTGAGGCCAACACCACCTACGGTAAGGTCGGCGTCAAGGTTTGGATCTACAAAGCGAGATCCTGAAGGGCGCCAAAGCCCCCGCCAAGAAGGAAGGAGCAAACAGTAATGTTACTGCCGAAGCGTGTTAAGTATCGCCGCGTCCAGCGCGGCCGCATGACCGGTAAGGCCATGCGCGGCAACAAGGTCAACCAGGGCGATTACGGCCTGGTCGCTCTCGAGCCGGCTTGGATCACCTCCAACCAGATCGAGGCAGCCCGTGTTGCCATGACCCGTTATATCAAGCGTGGCGGCAAGGTCTGGATCAAGATCTTCCCCGACAAGCCCGTTACCGAGAAGCCGGCCGGCACCGAATGGGTTCCGGTAAGGGCAGCCCCGAGTACTGGGTCGCCGTCGTCAAGCCGGGCCGCGTGCTCTTCGAGCTGGCTGATGTCAACGAGGAGACCGCTCGCGAGGCCCTGCGTCTGGCCAGCCACAAGCTGCCGATTCGCTGCAAATTCGTCAAGCGCGAGGAGCTTGACACTGTAAAGGAGGGTGACGCTGAATGAAAGCCACTGAACTGCGCGAAATGACCGATGTCGAGCTGAACAAGCAGCTCAAGGACCTGAAGGCCGAACTCTTCAACCTGCGCTTTCAGCACGCCATCAACCAGTTGGACAACCCCATTCGCATCGAGGCCGTTAAGAAGGACATCGCCCGCGTGATGACCGTCCTGGCTGAGAAGAATGCCAAGAACGCTTAAGAGGGAGGGTAAAGCATGGAACGTAATCTGAGAAAGACCCGTGTGGGCGTCGTTGTCTCCGACAAGATGGACAAGACCATCGTTGTCGCTGTTAAGGACAGCGTCCAGCACCCTCTGTACAAGAAGATCTTGAAGCGCACCAAGAAGTTCAAGGCCCATGACGAGAACAACGAAGCCGGCATCGCGACCGCGTCGAGATCATGGAGACCCGCAAGATCTCCAAGGACGTCAACTGGCGTCTCGTGAAGATCATCGAGAAGGCAAAATAATCAGCCTGGTACTTTGAAAGGAGGACCTGAAAGATGGTTCAGATGCAAACTTATCTCAAAGTGGCCGACAATACCGGTGCTAAGGAGTTAATGTGCTTCCGTGTACTGGGCGGTACCCGCAAGAGATACGCAAACATCGGTGACATCGTGGTTTGCAGCGTCAAGAAGGCTGCTCCCGGTGGTACCGTGAAGAAGGGCGACGTGGTCAAGGCCGTCATCGTCCGTAGCAAGCACGGCCTGCGCCGTGACGACGGTTCCTACATCCGCTTTGATGAGAACGCCGCCGTTATCGTCATGGCCGACAAGAGCCCCAAGGCACTCGTATCTTTGGACCCGTCGCTCGCGAGCTGCGCGACGCCGGCTTCACTAAGATCCTGAGCCTGGCTCCGGAATCGCTGTAAGGAGGTTTTAATTAAATGAACAATCTTCATGTTAAAACCGGCGACAACGTCATGGTCATCTCCGGCAAGGACAAGGGCAAGACCGGCAAGGTCCTGCAGACCTCCCCGAAAGAGGGCAAGGTCATTGTCGAGGGCCTGAACATGGTCACGAAGCACGTCAAGCCTCGCCGTCAGGGTGAGCAGGGCGGCATCGTCAAGGCCGAGGCGCTATCTACGCCTGCAAGGTCATGCCCGTCTGCCCCAAGTGTGGCAAGGCACCCGCGTGGGCCATTCTGTCAAGGACGGCAAGATCGTCCGCGTTTGCCGCAAGTGCGGCGCTGAACTGTAAGGGAGGAGTACACAATGGCACGTTTGCAAGAACAGTATGTCAACGAGATCGCTCCGGCCCTGAACAAGAAGTTCGGCTACAAGAGCGTTATGCAGATCCCCAAGCTGGATAAGGTCATCATCAACGTTGCCGCTGGTGAGGCCAAGGAGAACGCCAAGGTCATCGACGCCATCGTCGCCGACTTGGGCCAGATCACCGGCCAGAAGGCTATCGTCTGCAAGGCCCGCAAGAGCGTTGCAAACTTCAAGCTGCGCGAGGGCATGCCCATCGGCGCAAAGGTCACCCTGCGTGGTGAGCGTATGTACGAGTTCGTTGACCGCCTCTTCAATGTCGCGCTGCCCCGCGTTCGCGACTTCCGCGGCATCAACGGCAACTCCTTCGATGGCCGCGGCAACTACGCCTTCGGCTGAAGGAGCAGATCATCTTCCCCGAGATCGACTTCGACAAGTCGATGCGATCCGCGGCATGGACATCTGCTTCGTCACCACCGCTAAGACCGACGAGGAGGCCAAGGAGCTGCTGAAGGCTCTGGGCGCTCCGTTCGCTAACTAAGGGAGGGAACTCACATGGCAAAAACTTCTATGAAGCTCAAGCAGCAGCGTCCCGCCAAGTTCTCGACCCGCGCTTACAACCGCTGCAAGATCTGCGGTCGTCCCCACGCTTACCTGCGCAAGTACGGTGTCTGCCGTATCTGCTTCCGTGAGCTGGCTTACAAGGGCGAGATCCCCGGCGTCAAGAAGGCTTCCTGGTAAGCCCTTGATTGCTTCTGTCTGAACGAATTAACAACACTCTTAAACACAACCTAAGGAGGTTAGTGGCATGCAAATCACCGATCCTATCGCGGACCTGCTGACCCGCATCCGCAATGCTAGCACTGCCAAACACCCTTCCGTGGATATCCCCGCATCTACCTGAAGAAGGCGATCTGCCAGATTCTGGTTGACGAGGGCTACATCAAGGGTATGAAAGTGACCGAGGACAATAAGCAGGGGACCATCACCCTGACCCTGAAGTACCAGGAGAACGGTACTCCGGTCATCGCCGGCCTGAAGCGCGTTTCTAAGCCGGGCCTGCGTATTTACACCAACTGCGAGGATATGCCCAAGGTCATGAAGGGCCTGGGCACCGCAATCATCTCCACCTCTAAAGGCGTCATGACCGACAAGGCAGCCCGCGCTGCTCACGTCGGCGGTGAAGTTCTCGCCTTTGTGTGGTAAGAAAGGGGTATAGACAATGTCGAGAATTGGAAGAAAACCCATCGTCATTCCCGCCGGTGTGGAAGTGAAGGTCGATGCGGCCGAGCACGCTATCACCGTTAAGGGCCCCAAGGGTACCCTGCATTCCAAGTTTCATCCTCTGATGACTGTTGCTGTCGAGGGCAATGAGATTTTGGTTACCCGCCCCAATGACGAGAAGGAGGCACGCAGCCTCCATGGCCTGACCCGCACCCTGATCCATAACATGGTCGTCGGTGTTACCGAGGGCTTCCGCAAGGATCTGGAAATTCAGGGCGTCGGCTATCGTGCCGCCAAGCAGGGCAGCAAGCTGACCCTGACCCTGGGCTTCTCTCATCCCGTTGAGTTTGAGGACACCGATACCATCAAGATCGAGCTGAAGGATGCTCTGCATTTCAGCATCACCGGTATCGACAAGCAGGAGTCGGCCAGTTCGCTGCCGAGGTCCGCGGTGTCCGCCCGCCCGAGCCGTACAAGGGCAAGGGCATCCGCTATGTTGGCGAGTATGTCATCCGCAAGGAAGGCAAAGCCGGCAAGGGTAAATAATAGGAGAGGAGAAACATTATGGTCAACAAGGCTGATAAGAACGTTGCTCGTCTGCGCCGCCACCGTCGTGTCCGCGGCAAGATCAGCGGCACTGCTGCTCGTCCCCGTCTGGATGTTTTCCGCTCTGCCAAGCACATCTACGCTCAGGTCATCGATGATGAGCAGGGCGTGACCCTGGCCAGCGCTTCCAGCATGGACAAAGATTTCAACGCTTACGGCGGCAACGTCGAAGCTGCTAAGAAGGTTGGCGAGAACATCGCCAAGAAGTGCCTCGAGAAGGGCATCACTGAGGTCGTCTACGATCGTGGCGGCTTCGTTTACCACGGCCGTGTGCAGCTCTCGCTGAGGGTGCCCGCGAGGCCGGTCTGAAGCTGTAAGGAGGGAGAAGATACAATGGCCATGCAGAGAAGACAAGAAGATGACGGCATGATCACCAAGGTCGTCTCCATCAACCGCGTTTCCAAGACTGTCAAGGGCGGCCGCGTTATGAAGTTCGCTGCTCTGATCGTCGTGGGCGACGGCAAGGGCAACATCGGCTACGGCGTCGGCAAGTCCGGCGAGGTTCCCGAGGCTATCCGCAAGGGTGAGGGCGCTGCAAGAAGAACATGCGCAAGGTCTGCCTGAAGGCACCACCATTCCTCACGAGATCGTCGGCGAGTTCGGCGCAGGCCGCGTCCTGATGCGTCCCGCTGCCCCCGGTACCGGCGTTCTGGCCGGCGGTCCCGTCCGTGCCGTGCTCGAGTGCGCCGGCATCAAGGACATCCGCGCCAAGAGCCTGCGTTCCAACAATCCCATCAACGTCACTGCTGCTACCTTCGCAGGCCTGTGCGGCCTGACCGACGCCGAGAGCGTCGCTGCTAAGCGCGGCAAGACCGTTGCCGAGATCTTGGGCTAAGGAGGGTACCACAATGGAGAAAGTTACCATTCGTCTCGCCAAGAGCCTGATCGGCCGCGGCAAAGAGCAGATCGCCGTTGCGCACTCCCTGGGTCTGAACCGCCCCGGTGAGGTTACCGAGCAGCCCGACAACGCGGCTACCCAGGCAAGATCGCCAAGATCGCTCACCTGGTCGTCGTGACCAAGGGCTAATGCAAGGAGGTGCAAGCATGAAACTTCACGAACTGAAAGCTTCCGCCGGCGCCCGTAAGGCCGTGACCCGCAAGGGCCGCGGTGCTGGTTCCGGCAACGGCAAGACCGCTGGCTTCGGCCACAAGGGCCAGAAGGCCCGCAGCGGCGTCAAGAAGGCTGGCTTCGAAGGCGGCCAGATGCCTCTGCAGCGTCGTCTGCCGAAGCGCGGTTTCAACAACATTTTCGCAACCAAGTATGTTACCATCAAGGTGTCTGACCTCGAGAAGTTCGAGGCCGGTGCTACCGTTGATACCGAGGCCCTGCTGAAGGCCGGCATCATCTCCAAGACGCTGGACGGCGTCAAGGTGCTGGGCAATGGCGAGCTGACCAAGGCTCTGAATGTCAAGGTCGCTGCTTATACAGCCTCCGCCAAGGAAAAAATCGAGAAAGCAGGCGGGAAGGCTGAGGTGATGTAAGGTGCTGGAAACCTTCCGTAACGCATGGAAGATTGAAGATCTGCGCAAGCGTCTTCTGTTCACCCTTCTGATCCTCGTCTTGTTCCGTCTCGGCTGTGCGCTCCCTGTGCCGTACATCAGCGCAGGCGCACTTACCTCGATGTTCGCCGGCGGCAACGGCGATATGCTGGAGTATCTGAACATGATGAGCGGCGGCGCTCTGAGCGAATGCACGTTGTTCGCCCTGGGTGTGCAGCCCGCCATCAATGCCTCCATCATTATGCAGCTGCTGGCGGTAGCCATTCCGTATCTGGAAAACCTCGCCAAGGAAGGTGAGGAGGGCCAGCGCAAGATGCGCCGCATCACCAACTATGTTGGCGCGGGCATCGGTTTGATGCTGTCCATCGGCTACTACTTCATCATCCGCAATATGGGCGCTCTGTCCTACACGGAGGGCTTTGCGGGCATCTTCAGCGCAGTCGTTATCGTGCTGTCCTTCACGGCGGGCTCTCAGCTCTGCACCTGGATGGGCAACCAGATCGACTCCAAGGGTATCGGCAACGGTCTCTCGCTGATGATCTTCGCAGGCATCGTGGCCCGCTGGTCCAGCATCTACACTGCTACGACCAACATCCTGGCCCGCGCCCAGAACGGTGAGCCGTTCTTCTACATCATGCTGCCCCTGCTGGTCGTTCTGGCCCTGGTCGCTGTGGTCTTCGTCGTCATCCTGACGAACGCGGAGCGCCGCATTCCGGTCCAGTATGCCAAGCGCGTTATGGGCCGCAAGATGTACGGCGGTCAGGCCAGCTACATCCCCATCAAGGTCAACATGACCGGCGTTATGCCATCATCTTTGCCTCGACGCTGTGCAGCCTGCCCGGTCTGATCTTCCGGTTCATCAATCTGGATGCTTCCTCGCATCCGGCGCTGTACGCTTTCTTCAGCGTGTTCAACTACAACAGCGCTCTTTACCTCATCGTTTACGTGCTGCTGATCGTTGCGTTCAACTACTTCTACGTTGCGATCCAGTACAACCCCGTGGACATTGCCAACCAGCTCCGTAAGAACAACGGCACCATCCCCGGCATCCGTCCGGCAAGCCACCAGCGATTTCATCACGAAGACCCTGTCCAAGATCACTCTGATCGGCGCGGTCTTCCTGGCCATCGTGGCAGGCTTCCCCATCATCCTCGGCAACATCACCGGCACCTCCATCCAGCTGGGTGGTACTACGCTGCTGATCGTCGTGGGTGTGGCGCTTGAGACCGGCCGTTCTCTGGAAGCTATATGACCGCCCGTTACCACAAAGGGTTCTTGGAATAAGAGAAAGGGAATGTGCGATGAAACTGATCCTTTTGGGCGCCCCCGGCGCCGGCAAGGGAACTCAGGCAGAGATCCTCTGCGATAAGCTGGGCATCCCGACCATTTCCACCGGCAACATTCTGCGTGCCGCCGTCAAGGACGGCACCCCGATGGGCAAAAAGGCAAAAGGCTTTATGGACGCCGGTGCTCTGGTGCCTGACGACGTGATCGTCGGCATCGTGAAGGAGCGCCTGGCCGAGCCTGACTGCGCAAAGGCTTTATCCTCGACGGTATGCCGCGCACGATTGCTCAGGGCGAGGCCCTGGAGCAGATGGGCGTGGAGATCGACAAGGTCGTGAACCTGATCGTTCCCGACGAGGCCATCACCCGCCGCATGTCCGGCCGCCGCGTTTGCGCAAAATGCGGCGCCAGCTACCACATCGTCAACAAACCCAGTGCCAAAGAGGGCGTTTGTGACCGCTGCGGCGGTGAGCTTGCCATCCGCAAGGATGATGAGCCTGCCACCGTACTGGATCGCCTGAAGGCTTACCACGAGCAGACCGAGCCGCTGGTCGAGTTCTATCGCCAGCGCGGCAAGCTTGTGGAGGTACCCGACCAGTTCCATCGAGGCCACGACTGCGTTCCTTCTCAAGCTTTTGGAGGCTTAATCATCCATGATCCAAATCAAAAACGCTGCCGAGCTGCAGAAAATGCGCAAGGCATGCGCGATCAGCGCTGCTGCCTTGAAGGCTGGCGGCGAAGCGATTGAACCCGGTATCACTACCGCAGAGATCGACAAAATCATCTATGACTTTATCGTGCGCCACGGTGCAAGACCCAATTTCCTGCACCTGTACGGCTTCCCGGCCACGGCGTGCATCAGCGTGAATGACACGGTCATTCACGGCATCCCCAACAAACAGCAGCAGATCCGCCCCGGCGACATCGTCTCGATCGACACCGGCTGCAAGATCGACGGCTTCAACGGCGATAATGCCTGCACCTATGCGTGCGGCAAGATCGACCTCGAGGCCCAGCGGCTGCTGGATGTTACCAAAGAAAGCCTGCATCGCGGCATTGAGATGGCGTGCGGCGGCAATCGGGTAGGGGATATCGGTCACGCTGTACAGTCCTATGTCGAAGAGAACGGTTTCTCCGTCGTGCGTACCTTCGTCGGCCACGGTGTCGGCAAGGAGTTGCACGAGGACCCGGAGGTCCCGAACTTCGGCAATGCCGGACGCGGTCCGCGTCTGGTGCCGGGCATGTGCATTGCCGTTGAGCCGATGGTATGCCAGTACAAGTACGCGGTAAAGACGCTGAAGGACGGCTGGACGGTCAAGACGTGTGACGGCGGCCTGGCGGCTCACTTTGAGCACACCATGGCCATCACCACGCTGGCGCCGAGGTCCTGACCCACGGCTGGGAGGAACCCGGATGGACTTTGTAAAAGGCCAGCTGGTCCGCTCGAAAGCCGGGCGGGATAAGACCCGCACACTGGCTGTTCTGGCTGTGGAGGAACAGATGCTTCTGCTCGCGGACGGGGACCTGCGCAAGCTGGACAACCCCAAGCGCAAAAAGAAGCAGCACGTTGCACCTACGACCACCGTTCTTGAGAACGAGCTTCTGAAAAGCGATCAACAACTCAGGGATGCGATCCGTGCCTATGACGCGGCGCAGAACTGACGGAACCCTTCAAGGAGGCAATCAGCTTGTCTAAAGAAGATGTCATCGAAGTAGAAGGTATCGTTCGGGAGGCCATGCCCAACACTGTGTTCAAGGTTGAACTCCTCAACAAAGAGGGTAAGCCCAACGGCCATGTGGTTATGGCTCACATTTCCGGCAAGCTGCGGACTAACTTCATCCGCATCCTGCCCGGCGACAAGGTCACGATGGAAATGTCTCCCTACGACCTGACCAAAGCCCGGATCACCTGGCGTTCCAAGTAAGAAGCGCCTTGTGTTATAAAGGAGGTTAACATCATGAAGGTAAAACCTTCCGTGAAACCCATTTGCGAGAAGTGCAAGGTCATCAAGCGCAAAGGCCGCGTGATGATCATCTGCGCCAATCCGAAGCATAAGCAGCGTCAGGGCTAAAGGTCCGCGGAGCATTCCGCGGAAACCGTACCCAAAACGCTTGGGGGCCAAGTGCGTAGATTCCCGGCGCAGGCCCCGACCAGGACATGGGATGTTACTAATGGAGGTGCTTTATGGCACGTATTGCTGGTGTTGATCTGCCTCGCGAGAAGCGGATCGAGGTTGGTCTGACTTATGTTTACGGCATTGGCCAGTCCACTGCCGACGAGATTCTCGCCGGTACCGGAATTAACCCTGATACCCGCGTCAAGGATCTGACCGCTGATGAAGAGGCCAAGATCCGTGACTACATCGACAAAAACAACATCATGGTGGAAGGCGACCTGCGCCGTAACGTCGCGCTTGACATCAAGCGTCTGACCGAGATCCAGTGCTACCGTGGTGTGCGCCATCGCAAGGGTCTTCCCTGCCGCGGCCAGCGCACTAAGACCAATGCGCGTACCTGCAAAGGTCCCAAGCGCACTGTCGCTAACAAAAAGAAGTAAGGAGGAACTGAGACATGGCTGCTAACAAAGCTACTGCGGCAAAAACCCGCACTAAGAAAAAAGAGCGCAAGAATATCAGCGCCGGTGCTGCTCACATCCAGAGCACCTTTAACAATACCATCGTGACCATCACCGACACCCAGGGCAACACCGTTTCCTGGTGCAGCACTGGTGCGCTGAACTTCCGTGGCTCCCGTAAGAGCACTCCTTACGCTGCGCAGAGCGCTGCTGAGGTCGCTGCCAAGGCCGCCATCGAGCATGGCATGAAGACCGTCGAGGTCTACGTTAAGGGCCCCGGTTCCGGCCGTGAAAGCGCTATCCGCGCACTGCAGGCGACCGGCCTTGAAGTGAACATGATCAAGGACGTCACCCCCATCCCGCACAACGGCTGCCGCCCGCCGAAACGCCGTCGTGTCTAATCGAAAGGAGAAAATAAGTTATGGCTAAAAATATGCAGCCGATTGCAAAGCGCTGCCATGCCCTGGGAATTTCTCCTACAGTCATGGGTTACAGCAAAAAGACCACGACCCGTTCCCCTGGCAGCCAGATGAGAAAGAAGAAGGGCGAGTACGCGCTTCAGCTGGCTGAAAAGCAAAAGGTTAAGTTTATATACGGTGTACTTGAGAAGCAATTCAGAAAGTACTATGTAATGGCTACAAAGAAACAGGGCATCACAGGTGAAATGTTGCTCAAATCCTTGAGTCAAGACTTGACAATGTTGTTTTCAGATTAGGTTTGGCTAATACAAGACGTGAAGCAAGACAAATTGTTAATCACGGTCATATCACAGTAAACGGTCAAAAGGTTGATATTCCGTCATACCTTGTTAAGCCGGGTGATGTAATAGCAGTTAGAGAAAAGAGTAAGAACTCTGTTAGAATTAAGGAAATCGTTGAAACAAACGCAAACAGGGTTGTTCCAAAGTGGCTTTCAATGGATAAGAATACACTTACAGGTAAGGTTATCACATTGGCTGCAAGAGATGACATCGACTACGAAGTTGAGGAACACCTTATCGTCGAACTTTATTCTAAATAATTATATGTTACCCTCGGTACGTGGATATATATATATGTTTTTCGAGAGATTTTCGGAGCTTAGACTGCTCCGAAGTCATCTCTAATTATGAAGGAGGGTTCTGAAATGATAGAAATGGAAAAGCCTAATA
>ENA-OUNI01000580-OUNI01000580.1-human-gut-metagenome-genome-assembly--contig:-NODE-580-length-16766-cov-8.333854_pt1 | contig 16766 bp, 23 predicted proteins | sample MGYA00242499_ERZ504580 | MGnify/ENA primary metagenome ERZ504580 (study PRJEB26092, sample SAMD00036315) | human gut metagenome | host: Homo sapiens | study: EMG produced TPA metagenomics assembly of... | reverse complement strand
GCAGGTGCTGGCTATCGACCTGCCCGAGCATGGCGCACGGAAAAACAGCCCTGAGCGGCTTCTGCCGTGGGTGGCTGTGCCGGAGATAGAAGCCGTATATGCCGCATGAAGCCGGTGTGGGCGCATATCCGGCTGTATGGCGTGAGCATCGGCGCGTGGCTTGCCATGCAGGCGCTGCAGGGAGACGCGCCGGAACGGGCCCTGCTGGTCTCTCCGGTGGTGGATATGGAAGCCTTGATCGTCGGCATGATGCAGGGAGCAGGGGTAACCGAAGCACAGCTGCAAGAGGCAGGGGAAATCCCGACCGGTTTCGGCGAAACGCTTTCGTGGCCCTACCTCTGCTGGGTGCGGGAACATCCGCTGCACTGGCATGGCCGCACGCAGGTGCTGTATGGTGACAGGGATGCCCTGACCAGCCGCACCATGATCGAGCGCTTCCGTCAGGAAAGCGGGGCGCATCTGACGATCATGGAGGGCGGGGAGCACTGGTTCCACACCCCAGTGCAGATGGCGGTCCTTCAAACGTGGGAAGAAACGAACGTTTGATTTTTGATTTAGAATAGCCGCCGCGTGCGCTTTGGCTATTTTTAGCGGAAGTATTATTTTTATATTTGCAAACCAGCAAAGCCTGCGGGCTTTGCTGGTTTGCTTTTTCACGGGAAAGGTCGTGACCGTACACTGCATTTTTTGTGGTGACTATGCATTTTATCTTTGGGACTCTTTCTGTGAAAAATGGTTTGGAAACGACCGCAGTCGTTTCCAAACCACAATATCAAATAAATTTTCCTCTGCTTATGCCAGAGCGCACGCGGAGGCCATTTCAAATCATAGAAGCTTACAGCAACAAAAACTGCCGCTGACGGTTTTTACGCCGTCAGCGGCAGTTTGCATTTACAGATTCAGTTCAGCAGGATCTGAAACTCAGACCTTTGCTTCGCTGTTGTGCTCAGCATTCTTATAGGCCTTGAAGGAGTGGAACACGATGTTCAGGCCCAGAACGATCAGCAGCACGGCCAGGATCAGCTGCAGGCCGTTTGCAATGAACACAGCACCAAGTGTCTCGCCAGCGGGGATGGTGACAGCAGCGGCATTGCTGATGGCCTTGACCATGGCGATCAGGCGCTGCACCAGAGCGGTGAAGGTGACGCACAGCATGATGACCAGCGGAGGGAAGATCATCTTGTTGCTGCGGCCGGTGACCTTCAGGAACACGCACAGGGTGGCCAGAACCAGAGCGCTCAGCAGCTGGTTTGCAGAACCGAACAGGGGCCAGATGTTGGCGTAGCCGATCTTGGTCAGCAGGAAGCCGAAAGCCAGAGTCAGGAAGGTGGAGAAGTACACGTTGCACAGCAGCTTGCGCCAGCCCTCAGCATGCTCCATGTCGTCCACGCTGAACAGCTCCTGGAAGCTCATGCGGCCGATACGGGCCACAGCATCCAAACTGGTCAGGGCCAGTGCGGAAACGCACATGGTCATAAACACAGAGGCAAAGTGCTGGTCCAGGCCAAAGCCCACGAAGAAGCTGGCAACGCCGCGGCTGAAGACCTGGAACGGAGTGCCGTCTGCGGGGGTGCCGTCTGCAGCAGCAGAAGCACCGGCCACGCACAGGGCGATGACAGCCAGCAGGCTTTCCAGCACCATGGCACCGTAGCCGACCTTTAGCATATCCTTCTCATTGGTAACGGTCTTGGAGGAAGTGCCGGAAGACACCAGACTGTGGAAACCGGAAACAGCGCCGCAGCAACGGTAACGAACAGGATGGGGAACATGGTGCCCAGCTTGGCGTTGGTAAAGCCGGTGAACACCGGCAGATTCATGACGGGATGGTTGACGATCAGGCCCAGAACAGCACCCACGATCATGGCCACGAACATAAAGGTGGTCATGTGGTCACGGGGCTGCTTCAGCAGCCACATGGGCAGGACAGCGGCAAAGAAGATGTACACAAAGGTGATGTAGCTCCATGCAGCCTTACCCAGAATGATGGGGAAGTTTGCACCCACCACAAAGGACAGCACGATGAATACGATGCTGATCACATTCTCTTTCCAGCCGGTGAAGTGCAGGTTCTTCTGCAGCAGGCCAAAGACCACGGCGAACACCATGAACATGATGGAGACCATGCCGGCAGCACCGTTGGTCTGGGCAGCTTCCACCAGAGCACCGTCAGCACCGTAGGCATTGAAGGTGCCGGCCACCATGTCGGCAAAGGCGGCAATGACGATGCCGCAGAACAGCCAGCAGAACAGCAGGAACAGCTTGCGGCCGGTCTTGCCGATGTACTTTTCGATCAGCATGCCCATGCTCTTGCCGTCGTTCTTAACGGAAGCATACAGAGCGCCGAAGTCGGTGACAGCACCGAAGAAGATGCCGCCCAGCAGCACCCACAGCAGCACCGGCAGCCAGCCGAAAGCAGCGGCCTGGATCGCACCGGTAACAGGGCCTGCACCGGCAATGGAGCTGAACTGGTGTGCAAACACGGTCCAGCCGTCGGTGGGAACGTAGTCCCGGCCGTCCTCATGGACAACTGCCGGGGGTCTTGGCAGAGGGGTCGATGCCCACTTGTTTGCCAGCCAGCGGCCGTAAAGCATATAAGCGCCAAACAGACACACGGCTGCGATCAATACGATGACCAGCGTATTCATTGTTTTTACCTCTTTCCTTTTTTGGCATCCGGCAAATGTCAGCGGCATGGGGGCGGAAGGGTGTAAAAAAGGCCCCGTCTTCCTGCGTTCGTTCCATTTGGGACGAACCATCGAAGACGAAGGCCTTCACATACACTGCACATCGTGTATGGAATACTCCGCGATACCACTTCGTTTGCTGCACAGGGCAGCCACTCCCAGCGTACATACATACGCAGCCCCGTAACGTGGGCAAAACGGCCATGCATTACTGGAAGGCGGGGTCAGCGCCTTTGTTCACACAGGCTGCTCGCAGGGGAGAACGCTTTGCTCCTGACTGCTGCCCTTGCATCAGATGGGCGGCTCTCTGGGAGAGGGTGCTGCAAAGAATCATGTCCTGTTCATCGCATTTGCCGAATGATTGTCCGTATTTTAGTGCGGAATTCACAAATTGTCAATATCCTTGGAACAAGTTCGGAGGATGCACTAATTCAGAAAAGCGTTCTGCAATAATTTTTAGGTGATTTTTGTTCATGCGTGAAACGAAGAAAACTATACACGTCAACGAATGAAAAGAGTTCACGCCAAGGGCTTGACTTTCACACTTTGATGTGCTAAAGTGGTGATGCAAGAAAGAACCTGAACATTTCCTGAACATTTAAAAGAGGGAAAGCTCCCAAAACCGGACAGTCCGCTGCGGCGGCAAGGAGAACATTCATGTCAGATAAAAATTCCAGAAGAAACCAGACCACCGATGCACTGTTTGATGCCATCCTCAGTCTGGAAACGCGGGAGGAGTGCTACAACTTCTTTGAAGACCTGTGCACTGTAAAGGAGATCTCGGATATGGCGCAGCGGCTGGAAGCGGCAAAGATGCTGCTGGACGGCAGAACCTACGATCAGATCGTGAAGGCAGTGGAGATCAGCACGGCCACCATCAGCCGCATCAACCGCTGTATCCAGTACGGCTCCGGCGGCTACCGCGAGACCATTGAAAAGGTGCGCGGCATCCAGAACCCTAAAAAGCAGGAGTAACACCGGCGTACCCGGCAGACATAGAATGGAGCGTACACCGCCCCTGACCGGACGAACGAAAGGAAGGTTTTATCATGTCTGCTGAGAACTGTATCGATACCACCCGCTGCCCCTGCCCCTGCCTGCCCAAGGTGACGCTGGAGCAGGCGGTCGTTGACCTTGTGGAGAGCATTGCTCTGCAGGAAAATGCCCTGAGCCACATCCTGTGCGCCGAGAGCCGGAAGATGGACGCCGCCATGAAACTGGACGGTCTGGACCTGTGCAAGCTGCTGGAAGTAAACGATTCGGCCACCAACATGGTGCACGCCGTGGCAAACCTGGAGCTGGTGCTCAAGGATAAGCTGGAGTTCGTCTCCAACAACCTGTACTATCCGCCTGCGGATGCCGCAGCGAAGTAAGAAGATGCGGAAAGGCCTGTCCGGATGCCGGGCGGGCCTTTTCTCTGCTTGAATGCATAATTTTTGTAAAAACCATTTGTTGGAATTGCTGATAACGGGATTCTGTGCTATACTATACAATGTATCACCATGAAAGTGAGGAAATTTACAAATTGCTGAACTACGATGCGATCCTGTTTGATGTGGACGGGACCCTGATCGATTCCGCTCCCGGTATCATAAATACATTAAAAGAAGTCTTTGCCAAGATGGGCGTGGACACCACAAATGTGAACCTGCGCCGCTACCTTGGCCCGCCGCTGCGCAAGAGCTTTGGTGAGCACTTTACCGACCCGGCCTCATTGAAAAGGCCACCGACCTGTACCGCGACAGCTACGCCGTCAAGGGCAGCCACGAGTGCGCCGCCTACCACGGTGCAGCAGAGATGCTGCAGCGCCTGAAGGACGCGGGCCTTGTGCTGTGCACCGCTACCTCCAAGCCCACGCAGGTCGTCACGCCCATTCTGGAAGAAAAGGGCCTTGCAGGCTATTTTGATTTTATCGGCGGCGCGTCTATGGACGAGAGCCGCGACACCAAGACCGACGTGGTGCGCCATGTGCTGGCCCAGCCCATGATGCAGGGCAGGCGGGTGCTGATGGTGGGCGACCGCAACGACGACATGCGCGGCGCTGCGGACTGCGGGCTGGATGCCGCCGGTGCGCTGTACGGCTACGGCAGCAGGGAAGAGCTGGAACCCTTCCACCCGGTGCTGCTGGCCGAAAGCTGCGCCAGCCTTGCAGACCAGATCCTGAACGGACAGGCATGACCGGAAGGCCCTGTGCCGGAAACTAAGTGAATGGTGAGAGATATGAGAAATACACGACCGGAAAAGCAATCGCTTACTCCTATGCAGAAGCAGGCTGTGCTGGTGTGCAGTGTGTGCGCGCTGGCAGCCATTCTGACCATTGCCATTACCATGACGCTGCTCAAGCGCGGCAAGACCCCTGCAGCCCCGGGGGAACAGCCCTCCAGCGAGGTGCTGGTGCCGGGCGAAGAGGATATCTCGGATCACTACCAGATCAGCGAGACCTCTGCCGCTCTGCTGCCGGAGACCGCCGACGCGGGCGAGAGCTACCAGAAGGAAACGCTGTTCCTCGGCGATTCCAACACGGTGCGCCTGTACGCCAACGGCTGATCAGCCTGCAGCAGTTCTGCGCCAAGGAGGGCATTGGCACCCATGCCGCCCTGAACGAGGGCATCGTTACCTTTAAAAAGGACAGCAGCACCTACACCATCGCGCAGGCCGTGGCCAAAATGAAGCCCCGCCGCGTGGTCATCATGCTGGGCACCAACGATACGGGCATGAGCGTGGACGAGTTCATCAAGAACTACACCGCGCTGGTGCAGGCCATTCAGGAAAGCTACCCCTACACCGACATCATCGTGAACACGGTGCCGCCGGTGCCTGCAAACCACGCAAACTACCCCCACATGGACCAGACCAAGATCGACGACTTCAACATGGCCCTGCTGTCCATGTGTGAGCAGATGGGCCTGAAGTTCCTCAACAGCGCCGAAGCGCTGAAGGATGCCAACGGCTATGGCCGCGAGGATTACTACCAGACCGGCGATATCCACCTGAAGCCCGTGGGCCTGAAGGCCATGCTGAGCTATCTGCGCACCCACGCTTACCAGACCGACGACCGCCGCCCGGACACCGCCAACATCCCCACCCGCGCCGAGTATACCCCGAACCCCAGCTCTGCGGTGACAGCACCCAGCAGCTCGGAGGCTGCAGGCTCTTCCGAAGAGCAGGGTGTGCTGTATCAGGCCAGCTACCGGGTGGACAAGACCGGCGGCACCCTTTCCAGCGGCAGCGACAGCGGCAAGACGTCCCTCTCCTATGAAGTGACCAGCGCCGCCCAGTCCATCAGCGTGACGGCTGTGCCGCAGGACGGCTATGTGTTCGTCAAGTGGAGCGACGGCGTGACCCAGAAGACCCGCACCGATACGAACTTCAAGCAGAACGTGGACGTGACCGCCGTGTTTGCAGCGGCTTCCGTGCATATCAGCAGCACCGGCAAGGCCGTGCTGGGCGATTCCTACACCTTTACCGCAAAGCTGGGCGGCAAGCACCTCACTGCCGACAGCATCCGCTGGTACGCCAACGGTGCGGAAGTGCCGCAGGCGGCGGGCAAGACCACCGTCAAGGTGGAGATCGACCCCTCCATGCTCAATGCGACCTTTAAGGTGTATGCAGTGGCAAGCTACAACGGCTGCACCGTTACCAGCAACGTCCTGAATGTGACGGTCAGCGGCGTAAGCTCCGGCAGCTCGTCTCACAGCTCCGGCAGCTCTGGCAGCACGTCGGGCAGCAGTTCTTCCGGCAGCACCAGCTCTTCCGGTGCATCGTCCGGCACCACCTCCGGGGCATCCTCCGGGGCTACATCCACCTCCGGCAGCTCGTCTCACAGCTCTTCCGACAGCTCGTCTCACAGCTCTTCCAGCAGTGAGAGCACGGCTTCCCCGGCAGGCTCGGCTTCTGCTTCCAACGGAACAGCCAGCTCTTCCCACAGCACCAGCTCGTCCCACGCGGACTCTGGTGAGAGCAGCTCGGCTTCCCATAGCAGCTCCAGCAGCGAGAGCAGCTCTGCAAGCTCTGGCAGCTCCCATGCGGCTTCGGAATCCAATGCCAGCAAGGAAGCCGCCAACGAGCAGTCCGCATCCACGGACTCCGCGTCCTGAGGCTGTCACCCCGGCCTGCCGTGCCGCATAGGCTGGCAGGAAGGGAGGCGTTTGCATGTACTACGAGGAACCCCGCATCCCGGCGCTGCCCGGGGAAGAGAACGTGACCGACGGCAGCGTGGACGATTACGGCACCGACTGGGAGAACGTGGACAACGGCGCGCTGGAAGAGGAAATGGCAAAGTGTGCTGCCACCCCCTGTGATGTCAAAACCACCTGCCCGGACAACGACCCGGAGCAGACGGACGTACCATCGTACGAAATTGTAACAGAATGATGTGAAGCCAGCTCTGTTTACGGCAGGGCTGGCTTCTGCCTGTTGTTGAGCGCATGGCAGCTGAGGCCATGGCAGAAGGAAAAGAGGGAAGGTTTATGGCAAAATATTATTGCGTGCTGTTCGATGCAGACAACACCCTGCTGAACTTTGACGCAGCCGAAAGCAAGGCACTGGCCGAAACGCTGGTGAACTACGGCATTGAGCCGGACGCAGAAACGGTGCAGACCTACCGCACCATCAACTCGGAGCTGTGGCGGCAGCTGGAAAAAGGCCAGATCAAGCGGGAAAAGCTCATGGCAGAGCGGTTCACCCGCTTCCTCAAGGCCATTGATGCCGCCGGTGACGGAGCCGAGATGAACCGCTTCTATCTGGAACAGCTCTCCACCCACCCGGACCTGATGGGGCCGGAAGTGCTGGATGTGCTGCGGGAGCTTTCCGAGGTGGCAACGCTGGCCGTTGTGACCAACGGCTTCCAGAAGGTGCAGATCCGCCGTCTGGCCGAGAGCGGTGTGCTGAACTTTATGGAGGACGTGTTCGTCTCCGAGAAGATGGACAGCGAAAAGCCCAACCGCAGAATTTTTGATGCGGCCCTGCGCGCCCTTGGCGTGGAGAACCGCGAGCATGTGCTGGTGGTGGGCGACGGCCTGAGCAGCGACATTCAGGGCGGCGTGAATGCGGGCCTTGACACCTGCTGGTATAACCCCAGCCACGCCGAGAACCCCGGCAAGGTGGTGCCCACCTATGAGATCGCAGACCTGAAAGAGCTGTACCCGCTGGTGATGGAGCAGGAAGAGCTGGCCAATGTGGGCCTGAAGAACCGCCGCCACCAGTGCTGAGCCAATAAGCGGATGGAGAACGGGATCATAAAACTATGCTGATACATTTGGAAAAACTAGGCAAGAGCTTTGGCGAGAAGATCGTGCTGCACGATGTGACCGCCAGTGTCGAGCGGGAGGACCGCATCGGCATCGTGGGCCAGAACGGTGCGGGCAAGACCACCCTGCTCAAGATTTTGACCGGCGAGTACCAGGACTACGAAGGTGAGTTCAGTGTGACCCACGGCGTGACGCTGGGCTATCTGGAACAGAACGCAAAACTGGATGCCACGCTGGATCTCTACGGCGAGATGCGCTCCACCTTTGCCCCTGTGCTGGATGCCATGGCCCAGATGCAGGTGCTGGAACGCAAAATGGCCGCGCAGCCGGACGACACGGAGCTGCTGGCCCGGCACGACCAGCTGCAGAACATCGTGGATGCCGCCGACGGCTACAACATGGATGTGAACATCAAAAAGGTGCTGTCCGGCATGGGCTTTGCGCAGGATACATGGCAGAAGAACATTGCGGTGCTCTCCGGCGGCGAGCTGACGAGGCTGCGGCTGGCAAAGCTGCTGCTGGAAAAGCCGGACGTGCTCATTCTGGACGAGCCCACCAACCACCTGGACTTTGCCACCATGGAATGGCTGGAAAACTACCTCAAAAGCTATTCCGGTGCGGTGCTGGTGGTCAGCCACGACCGCTACTTCCTCGATAACGTGTGTACGAAGATCTGGGAGGTCTCCTTCCAGACCATGACCACCTACAAGGGCAACTTCTCGGCCTACCTGCCCAGAAGGAAGCCGCCGATGCCCTGCGCCAGAAGCAGCACGATGCAGATGTGGCGCTGGCCGAAAAGCTGCAGGACTACGTGGACCGCAACCTTGTGCGCGCCTCCACCACCAAAATGGCCCAGAGCCGCCGCAAGCAGCTGGAAAAGCTGGAGATCACCGAAGCGCCCAAGGACGAGACCAACCAGCTCAAGTTCCGGTTTGAATATGACGTAGAACCGTGGAACGAGCTGGTGCTGCTCAAGAACCTGACCATCAAAATAGGGGAGCGCACCCTGCTGGAACCCTTTACCTACACGGTGTGCCGCGGCCAGCGGCTGGTGATCGCAGGCCCCAACGGCGCGGGCAAGTCCACCCTGATGCAGGTGCTGGACGGCAAGCGCCGCCCCTCCGGCGGCATGGTGCGGCTGGGCACCGGCGCACGGCCCAGCATCTTTGCCCAGCAGCAGAACCGTCTGGGGCAGGGCCGGGTCATCGATGTGATCTGGAACAAGTACCCCCGCATGACCGAGCTGGAGGTGCGCAGCCATCTGGCAAAGCTGGGCTTCCGGGGCGAGACGGTGTTCAAGCCCTGCGAGGCGCTTTCCGGCGGCGAGCTGGCCCGCCTGCGCTTTGCGGAGATCGTGCTGGAACGGCCCAACCTGCTGTTTCTGGACGAGCCCACCAACCATCTGGACATCTACACCCGCGAAAACCTTACCGAGGCCCTCATGGCCTACACCGGCACGCTGCTGCTGGTCACCCATGACCGCCACCTGATGAACAGTCTGGCCTGCCCCATCCTCTACCTTGAGGACGGCAAGGCCACCCTCTACCCCAGCTACGATGCCCTGATGGGCCGCAACGCCCCGGCCCCTGCCGTGCAGAAGGCCGCCGAACCGGCCAAGACCGGCTACGGCAGGGAGCAGCGCCGCCGCCGCGCCGAGCTGCGGGCCAAGATCAAGGCCTGCGAGGACGAGATGGAAGCCTGCGGTGCACGCGAAGTGGAGCTGGACAACGAGATCAACTCCCCGGAGGTGTACAACGACCCCGACCTGCTGCGCCAGAAGAGCGACGAGCTGAGCGACCTGCGCTTCCATCAGGAAGAGCTGTTTGCCGCGTGGGAAGCTGCCATGGAAGAGCAGGAAAGCTACGAGCAGAGCCAGCAGACCGAAGAGTAAAGGAGGGTGCAGCATGCCCCAAAACAGACGCAGTTACGAAAAAACGCGCCGCATCGCCCTTTCCGGCCTGCTGTTTGCGCTGGCCATGGCACTTTCGTTCATTGAGGGCACGCTCACCATCCCGGGCCTTTTGCCGGGCATGAAGCTGGGCCTTGCCAACATCGTGGTGATGTATGCGCTGTTTTTCATGGGGCCAAGGCAGGCGCTGGTGCTGGACGTGCTCAAGGCACTGTTCGTGTTTCTGGTGTCCGGCTTCACGGCGGGCTTTCTCTCGCTGTGCGGCGGCCTTTTGTCCCTGCTGGTGATGTGGGTGCTGTACTACCTGCTGCCGGTGCGGCCAACCTGGTTCATCCTTTCCGTATGCGGCGCACTGGCCCACAACATCGGCCAACTGCTGGGCGCGGGCGTGATCATCTCGTCGTCGCTGTCGTTCTACTATGCGCCGGTCATGCTGGTGCTGGGCCTTGTGATGGGCGCACTGACCTCCATCACCCTCAAGGCCCTGCTGCCGGCTCTTGGCAAAATGGGCTTCTCCACGCAGGAAAAGCGGGGAGAATAACCAACCGTCCATGCATCACAGTTGCATTTTGGCCGGAAATCAGTATAATAAGGAAACAACCTGCTATTTTTAAGATAAAATCTCTTGCATACAGCGCTGCCGCCGTGGGAAAGTGCGCGGCAGCCGGGAGGTGTTTGCACTATGAGTGAAAAAGTTACCATCAAGGTGGAGCGCAAAAAGCTGCATCTGCCCACCATCGCCCTGCGCGGGCTGGTGGTGTTCCCCAACAATCTCGTCCACTTTGAGGTGGGCCGCGAAAAGAGCATTGCCGCCGTGGAGTGGGCAATGGCAAATAATTCCAACGTGTTTCTGGTGGCACAGAAGTCCATGGACACCACCGAGCCGCAGCAGGCAGACCTGTTCAGCTACGGCGTGGTGGCCGAGGTCAAGCAGGTGCTGCGCGTCTCCGGGGACCTTGTAAAGGTCCTGGTGGAGGGCAAGTACCGCGCAAAGCTCAGTGCACTGGATGCCAGCGGCGATTTTCTGCTTTCGGAGGTGCGCCCGGCCCCGGTGCGCGCAGGCAAGGCCGACGATGCGTGGAGACCGAAGCGCTGCTGCGCGCCCTCAAGGCCGGGTTTGACGAGTACCTTGGCATGAACCCGCGCTTGGCAAGGACGTGGTGTTTGCCATCGTTTCCAGCGACGACCCCGCCTTCCTCAGCGAGTACATGCCTGCAAACCTGCTGTTCCGCTACGAGGACAAGCAGGCTGTGATGGACGAGGGCACCCTGAACGGACGGCTGAAAAAGCTCATCGAGATGCTGCGCCGTGAGTGTCAGGTGATGAAAATTGAAAAGGAGATCGCGGAAAAGGTCAACGAGTCCATGGACAAGAACCAGCGCGATTACTACCTGCATGAACAGCTGCACATCATCAGCGACGAGCTGGGCGAGGGCGACGACACCCACGCCGAGGCCGACGAGTACCGCCGCAGGATCACCGAGCTGCACCTTGCCGAGGACAGCGAGAAGAAGCTGCTCAAGGAGGTGGACCGCCTTGCCAAGATGCAGGGCTCCAATCAGGAAGCAACGGTCATCCGCACCTATCTGGACACCTGCCTTGACCTGCCGTGGAACACCTTTACGGTGGACGACCTTGATATCAGCCGCGCACAGCAGATTTTGGACCGCGACCACTACGGCCTGAAAAAGGTGAAGGACCGCATTCTGGAAACGCTGGCCGTGCGCAAGCTGGCACCGGACGTGAAGGCACAGATCATCTGCCTTGTAGGCCCTCCGGGCGTGGGCAAGACCAGTATTGCACGCTCCATCGCCGAAGTCTGGGCCGCAAGTATGTGCGCATCAGCCTTGGCGGCGTGCGGGATGAAGCCGAGATCCGCGGCCACCGCCGCACCTACATCGGCGCGATGCCCGGCAAGATCATCACTGCATGATCTCTGCCAAGAGCGCGAACCCCCTCATGCTGCTGGACGAGATCGACAAGCTGGCAGGCGACTTCCGGGGCGACCCGGCCGCAGCCCTGCTGGAAGCGCTGGACCCGGAGCAGAACAGCACCTTCAACGATCATTTCATCGATATCCCGTTCGATTTGAGCCATGTGCTCTTTATCACCACGGCCAACGATCTGGGCAGCATCCCCGGCCCCCTGCGTGACCGCATGGACGTGATCGAGCTGCCCAGCTATACCCGCGTGGAAAAATACAACATTGCCCGCAAGCACCTGCTGCCCAAGCAGCTCAAGGCCTGCGGCCTGACCGGCAAGGTCACGCTGAGCCAGAGCGCGCTGTACGGCATCATCGACGGCTACACCCGCGAGGCCGGTGTGCGCAATCTGGAACGCACCATCACCAGCGTGCTGCGCAAGTGCGCCCGCAAGATCGCCGCAGGCGAGGTGGAAAGCGTCTCCGTTACCGGCACCATGCTGGAACAGCTGCTTGGCCCCCGCTTTGTCAAGCCCGACTTCCTCAACCGCACCAACGCGGTGGGCATCGCCAACGGTCTGGCATGGACCAGCGTGGGCGGCGAGACCCTGCCCATCGAGGTGCAGGTGATGGACAACGGCAGCGGCAAGATCACCGTCACCGGTTCGCTGGGCGACGTGATGAAGGAGAGCGCTCAGCTGGCCGTTACGTGGGTGCGCGTGCACGCCGCCGAGTACGGCATCGACCCGGAAAAGCTCAAGAAGTGCGACCTGCACATCCACGCCCCGGAGGGCGCAGTGCCCAAGGACGGCCCTTCTGCCGGTGTCACCCTGACCACGGCGCTGGTGTCCTGCCTGTCCGGCATCCCGGTGCGCGGTGATGTTGCCATGACCGGTGAGATCACCCTGCACGGCAACGTGCTGCCCATCGGCGGCCTGCGGGAAAAGAGCATGGCGGCCTACCGCGAGGGCATGAAGACCGTGCTCATCCCCAAGGACAACGAGCCCGACCTGTATGAGGTGGACGACGAGGTGAAGAAGAACCTCACCTTCCTGCCCATGCAGAGCCTGACGCAGGTACTGAACGCAGCCCTGCTCAAGCCCCAGAACGCAAAGAAGGCCAAGCTCCCAGCCGCACCCATGCAAAGAAAAAGGCGGCAGACGCCGCCATTGTGCCGCCCACCGCAGAAAAGCCCCAGCCCGCGCGGTGTGCTGAGAACAATAGAAACCCTCTCAGTCACGGCTTGCGCCGTGCCAGCTCCCCCGAAGGGGGAGCTTAAGGGATGTTTTCCACCAGATGAAAGAGCTCCCCCTTCGGGGGAGCTGGCGAGGAACGAAGTGACGAGACTGAGAGGGTTTGACGTACCACAAGAAAGGAAAGCTCCATGAATTACAACAAAGCTGATTTCATTGCCAGCTACGGCATTTCCAGCCAGCTGCCCGAGAGCGACCGCCCGGAGCTGAGCTTTTCGGGGCGGTCCAACGTGGGCAAATCCAGCCTCATCAATAAGCTGTGCAGCCGCAAAAACCTTGCCCGCGTGTCCAGTACGCCGGGCAAAACGGCCACCATCAATTTTTATTCGGTGGACGACTGCTACTTTGTGGACCTGCCCGGCTACGGCTACGCCAAGGTGAGCAACGCCGACCGTGAGCGCTGGGACGACCTCATCAACAGCTACTTTGAAGCACCCCGCCACCACACCCTGCTGGTGCAGCTGCTGGACTGCCGCCACGCCCCCAGCGCCGACGATGAGCAGATGCTGCGCTACCTGCACTATCACCAGATCCCCTACGTGGTGGCCCTGACCAAGGCCGACAAGCTCAAAAAGAGCCAGCTGGCCAAGACGCTGGAAGACTTTGAGAACCTCTGCCGCCCCTATGGCTGCCAGAAGGTGGTGCTGACCAGCGGCGAGAACGGCTACGGCATCCCGGAGCTGCAGGCGGTGCTCAATGCCGCTGTGGCCGGGGAACAGGAAGCGGAGTAAACCATGGCCTACAACGAATTTGCCTATTTCTACGATGAATTCAACGGCGAGGCCGATTATGATGCCCTGTATGCCCACATCCATGCAAAGCTCAAGGAGCACGGCATCCACGACGGCATCCTTGCCGACCTTGGCTGCGGCACCGGTGAGCTGACGTTGATGCTCACGCAGGCGGGCTATGATATGATCGGCATTGACCAGTCCGAGGAGATGCTCTGCGTTGTGCGCGATAAGGCCGAACAGCTGGGCCTTTCCGGCAGGCTGCTGCTGCTCCGGCAGGACCTGCTCAAGCTGGATCTGTACGGCACCATCCGGGGCGCGGTGTCCACCTTTGACACCTTCAACCACATCCCGGACCTGGACACCGCCATTGCCAACGCGGGCTTTTTCATGGAGAAGGGCGGGGTGTTCCTGTTCGATATGAACACGCCCTACAAGCACCGGAACGTGCTGGGCGACAACGCGTTCACCTTTGAGGAAGAGGATGCCGCCTGTGTGTGGCGCAACCACTACGATGCCGCCAACCGCCGCGTGGAGATCACCGTGGACATCGACTACCACGAGACCGGCGAGCACTTCCACGAGCAGTTCTGCGAGTACACCTATGACCTTGACACCATCCGCACCGCGCTGGAAAAGCACGGCTTTGCGCTGGAAAGCGTCTGCGACGGCGAGACCTTCGGCCCGCTGACCGAGGACAGCCAGCGCTATTTCTTCTGCGCAGTCAAGCAGTATACACAATTGGAGGGATAACTTTATGGCAAATCTGATCCGCGGCCTGTCGGAGAACGGCGGGGTCGTGTTCTGCGGCGTGGATTCCACCCAGATCGTCCGCAAGGCCGAAAAGCTGCACACCACCAGCGCCACCTGCAGCGCGGCACTGGGCCGTCTGCTCAACCGGTGCGCCTGATGGGCTCCATGCTCCAAGGACGACCGTGACAGGATCACCCTGCGTGTGTCCGGCGGCGGCCCGGCGGGCGTGGTCATTGCCTGCACCGACGGCACCGGCAACGTGAAGGGCTGCATCGATCACCCCTTGGTGGAGCTGCCCGCAAAGCCGAACGGCCACCTGGATGTGGGCGGCGCTGTGGGCAAAGACGGTGTGCTCACCGTCATCCGGGATAACCGCCTGCAGAAGGAGCCGACGGTGGGGCAGGTGCCGCTGGTCTCCGGCGAGATCGCCGAGGACCTGACCGCCTACTACGCCTACAGCGAGCAGGTGCCCACCGTCATGGCGCTGGGCGTGCTGGTGGACAAAGACCTGTCCATCCTGTGCGCAGGCGGCTTTATGGTGCAGCTGCTGCCCGGTGCCACCGATGCGGAGATCGATCAGCTGGAAAAGAACATCGCGGCCATGCCGTCCGTCACCACCCTGCTGCACGAGGGCAAGACCCCCGAGGACATGATGCAGCTGGCGCTGGCGGGTTTTGAACCCAATGTGCTGGACGAGCGCGATGTGCACTACCAGTGCGACTGCAGCGCCGAGCGCACCAAGGAGATGCTGTTCAGCTTGGCCGCAAGGAGCTGGTGAGGATGCGCGACGAGGACCCCGCCTGTGAGGTGGTGTGCCACTTCTGCCACAGCAAGTACCAGTACGACCTCAACGACCTGCTTGCCGAGTACGACGCGCAGGCGGCGGAACGTGCCGCTGCAGAGCAGGGGACTTGACAAACCGCTAAAAAATAACTATACTACAAATAGAAAAGGCGCTGTCCGCAATGGTCAGCTTCCCTCCGGCTAGATAGTCAATAAGAATGACCGCTTACCGTTTGGAGATTGGGGCGGTCATTTCTTATTGTTATGGATCTCTTTGAAGATTGCCCATGCGATCTGAAATGTAATTCCAACTGTACCGCCAACAATGACGAACAGCTGCAGAACCTCTTCCAACTTCATGATGCATCCCCTTCCGCGTTTGCGAACGGGGGAACAAACAATAAGCTTTTACGTCCCCCGGACGCTTGCCGGAGGGAAGCATGACCACCTGCGCTTGCAGACAGCACCTAATCACCGCCTTTTCAGGCGGTATTTTTAGTTTAACATACTTTTTGACGAATTACAACGGGAATCCTTTCACCCGCAGATGTCCGCTGCCACGGTGTAGGTGACGGTATAGTCCAGTACATTGCCGTTCACGGTGCAGTCCTCTTTGCGGGCGATGTGCTCCGCGTCCGGCCATGCGGCGTACAGCGCCTGCAGGCTTTGCAGCCGGGCCAGCGCGGCGGCTGCGCTTCGGTGCGGTGCAGCGTTTCCGGCTGCTGCACATAGCGGCAGGTCTCCTCCACAGAGCAGGGCAGGGCAAGGCCCAGCAGCGGCACCTCCGGCTGAAAGTGCCGGAGGATCACCGCCGCATGTTCCGGCGCAGGCGCGGCGGGCAGAGAGAAGGTGTGCCCGAACACTGTCACCCGGTATGTGCGGGTGCACGCGCCGGTGTACTGCTGCACCGTCTCTTCCAGGGGCACGGTGCGGGTGTCGCTCCACTCAAACTGCGCAACCACCGTTCCGGCGGCGGGCGCAAAGATCAGGGTGCCGTCCCGCTCGGCGCGGGCTGTGCCGATCAGGCCCTGCCCGGCTTCCACCTGCTGGCCCGGCTGCACCAGCATGGTGCCGCTGGTAAGGTTCGTGCGCAGAACAGTGCCGCTGCATTTTGCCCGGATGCCGTGCAGTGTTCCGGCGGCAATGTCCGGCTTGGGCCTGGCCGCAGCGGCTTCCACCACCAGTCGCCCTTTGGCAAAATTCAGGCTGGCCCAGGAGAACTCGCCGCTGTGCAAAAGGGCGTACTCCCCGGCGGTGAGCTTTGCCTCGGTCACAGCCGCACCGGGCTGCAGGCCCGCTTCCCGCAGGACGGCGCAGGCCCGCGCAGCCTGTCCGGTGGTGAGGGAAGAGGTGTCCGCATACCAGACGAACTGCTGTGCAAAGAGCAGCAGCGGCACAAACACCGCCAGCCCCGCCCAAAGCCCGGCCCGGCGCAGCAAGGGGCGCAGACGGAAATACAGCCCCAGCTTCCGGCGGATGCGCA
>ENA-OUNI01000578-OUNI01000578.1-human-gut-metagenome-genome-assembly--contig:-NODE-578-length-16793-cov-2.628525_pt1 | contig 16793 bp, 23 predicted proteins | sample MGYA00242499_ERZ504580 | MGnify/ENA primary metagenome ERZ504580 (study PRJEB26092, sample SAMD00036315) | human gut metagenome | host: Homo sapiens | study: EMG produced TPA metagenomics assembly of... | reverse complement strand
ATAAATCATGAGTGCTTACAGGTTTATTATAAGACAAAAAAATAGAATTGTTAAGGTGCATTACAGAATTTAATCCCGCATAGTTACTGAGATAATCCACAGCTGGAATTTAGTTTTTCATTTAAGTATTCATTTTCCATTACCTCCAATTGAGCTACATAAGGTTTTACCGTTTGTTGGTACTGTTTATAAATATCAGCTATTTGTTTTTGATATTCTTCCTTAAACACTGGTGTACTATTGGTACTTCTGACATTATTTAATCCTCGACAATCCTGCATTTACTTTATCCATTGTTTTAATACGTCTTCTGGACAATTAAAGGATTTCCACGTCCCACTTTCCTGTGATCCACCTTATTAGAAAATACCAATTTTCTGTTGTTCTTTTTTTGGATATACGAAATCTCGTCATCATAGTCCATATCTACAATTTCCCGATATTTCTTTCCCAGCATCTTTTCAAGTATTTTTTGTGATGAACTGTTAATCTTATACATATCAATCTCCACACTTCTTTACAAATTTTACTTTCCTGTTTCTATATTTATGTCCATACACGTATCTAAGTGTCTAAAACCAATAGATTGGTTTCATTATAGGAGTTCTTGGTATTACTGTCAAGAAACTTCCTGTTTCACAGAGATTTCACTTTTAGTTTTTTGGTTCATGCATTTTTATAAAAAATTTATCGTGTATATGGTTCGGTGTCTTTTCCGTCATATACAAATACTTTTATATCCGTATTTTCACCAACATCAGCATGAATACCTACCGTGTGTTCTTTATCTGTAACGTTCAGAAAAGAATAGCAGCCACCCGCAGGAATACTGCCAGATACGAGTTCCTGTTTTCCTTCGCAGAGCAGATGCACAATAATGTTAAAATCGTTTCTGTTCTGAACCGTCAACACGCCTGTTTTGGATAAAATTTTTGCATCGGAATATGTAATTACATAAGAATCAGGCGTTGACTCTTCCGCGCAGGTTACAGAACAATCCCATTGTATCGCTGCATTTGCTTTTCGACAGGCTTCTGAAGACTTATATATTGAAAACATAATCATTGTACTTATAGCAACAATACTAATAATACCCAACACAATTGTCATTTTTTTCTTCACAACCATCACCTCCACACACAGTTCAATTTGTTACCCATATGATATCATATCTTTTCTTCAATTACACTAACCTAATTTTAATACACGGCATAATTCCCTCCGGCAGATTGAAAACATATTAATTAAAGCCGTCTGGCAGAACACAAAGGGCAATGAAGAACAGGAGCCAACTGCATTACAACTTAGCTCCTGTCCTGCATATCTTGAATATAGAATTAGTAAAAACAAATTATCGGGACATCATACTGAATAAGACTGTAAAGCTGTCCGGCATTTTCCGGGGGAAGATTGATGCATCCATGAGAACCACCTGTAAGATATCTGTCACCACCAAAATACGGCTGCCAGTCTGCATCATGAAAGCCAATTCCTCCATTGAATGGCATCCAGTACGTTACCGGTTGTTCATAAGAATAGGTTCCATTTTCTGTCATTTCACCTCGCAGCACAGACGGACTGCTCTTTGAATCCAGTGTGAATATTCCAGGGGGTGTTTTTCTATCCGGATCACCTGGCAGTCCGGATACGATTTCTGATTGAAAAATAATATTTCCATTCTGATAATACCACATATACTGCTCTGTAAGATCTACCTCTATATATGTATCTCCGAGATCATTGATCCCGTGTGCATTTGCTCTCATAGAATATACCGGTTCCCTGGTTGTCTGGGTTCCCGACTGAATTTCCTGCATGAGCTGTGCTGCTTCCTTGTCCTGATCAATCTTCCACCATAGGAGGAACCATATACATACACAGTCCTTCCGCTTGTGGTCTGGAATTGTCTTTCAGTGCCAACTGTATCATGATCTGCTGCAAGCTGTGCCACATAATCCACTGCATGCTGCCGGAAGGCTTCATCATCCGGAAGCAGCTGTCCTTTCTCGTCAAACTGCAGCCAGTTTTTGATGGTATTCCCATCAAGTGTTACCGTTTCGTCTCCAAATGTATATGTGATATTTGCTTTTGTCAGGTTCTTATATGTATTTACCATATTCTGAAGTTCTGAACTATCTCTCGTCACATCTGCTTCCTTATAAGCCTTTGGATTACTTCCCAGATCTACATCTGCCGCCTCATTATCAATTGCTCCGCTTATCATCTGATAAGCTTCCCTGGCATTTAATTCACTGCCTTCTGTCTCTGGCACAATAGTAAATTCTGAATTAGAAAAACTTACATACGCATTTTCCGGTGCTATCTGATTCTCTTTTTTGGCACAATTTAGTGAACTTACCTGTTCCTCCAGCTTTTCCCGACTGAAAACAGTCTCTTCTTGAACCATATAATTTTTCGTTTCAAAAAAACCTCTGATCCATTCCCATGGTTTCTGAGTCTTCAGCAGCTGAAGAATTTCCCCGCTAGATACATATTGATAATCAATGTCTTTCCCTGTAATAGTCTGAGGTTCCTGCATCCTTGCACTTACCTGAATAACATAGTTATCCTTTTTCCCTGCAATCTCCTGCTCAACTTCATAAGCTGTTTTATTTGAACTGTCAATTCCATTGATGGTCGTACCCAAAAAGAAGTGATATGAGTAATAATAAGATATACCTGCATACACACAACAGCTCATAACCAAAATCGTCACTATAAGCATTACAACTATTTTCATAATTTTGTTTTCTTTTTGTCTGAAGATACAGTAGATCTGAATTCAGACTTGTCTATCGGCACATAAGTAATTGTTCCGGGTCTTGCCGATTTTGAAGTTCTTATTGATTGCCCCATCACTTCTTTTTGTCTCATATCTTATTCATCTTTCTTTTATATCAACTAGTTTTTTACATTGTCATTGTCAAAATGCAATGTCTTATGGTACTTCGCATTCTCCTCCAGAAGTTTTTTCCATTTTTGTCCATCCTCTTTCGTAGGATTATCAAAATTCTGCTGGCCTTTCAGCTCATCCATATACTGGACATAATCCAGAAAATAAATGTCTACCGTAGAAATATCTCTGTCCTGAATTGCGAAGTTATTACAGTTTCCAGTAGACTCATTGTACGGAAGTGTGTTTCCATTGGCATCAAGAGCTACCATAAAGCAATCACTGTTGGAACCTTCCTTATAAAGTTCATTTACCGTCAATTCATATGGAGTACGAATCACCGATTTAAGTCCAATACCTGCATCGTTTGTATCATTGAGTTCCAATACTTCTGTCTGGGAATCATCTACCGTAACCGGGATATCGAAGCTCCAGTCACCTTCATATTTGTAGTAGCCAGCATCCCTTCCATATTTTTTCTCATCCTCTTCTGACCACTGATAGTTTGCTTCCAGTCCTCTTACCTTCGTAATATCCAGATGCAGGTTAAAGGTATCTGGAATATCAATATCTTTAATGTACTTCTGATATTCTCCACCACGTTCAGACAATTTATTGATAAACTCTTCCAGCAGCGCATAACCTTCATCCGTCTGATCATCTAAGTCCGCCTGAGTTATTCCCATCTCATCCATTACCTGCTGTGTCATTTCATTGTATTTCTCATTATATTCCGTATAATCTTTTGCGGCTTCAGCCAAATCATAACGGAAAATACATGCATAGGTGTTATCATCCAGAAATTTTCCTTCCACTTGACCGTCAATTACCGGGCTAGCCTCTGAATTAAAGTCCACACCCCCTGTCATATCCAGATCAATGACTGGTGTTCCACTTTCCGCCCCAGTTTCTGTTTCTGGGAACGGTTTATCACTTTTAAACTGCATAGTCACATAAATTGCCTGGCTGTTTGCATATACCTCAGAACATGTAATTGTCAGCCCATCTGCTGTCTTAGTGTAAATAGCATCATTATTGGCATGATCTGTCTTGGCTCCGTCTGTTTCACTGCTATCTGTCTTCGTTCCATCAACAGCTTCCAAAGTTGTTGCATGATCTGAAAAGTCACCAAAGAAACTCACATTATCCTGTAAAATTTCAAAGAGTCCTCCTACAACCGGGATATTTTTTGCCATTACCGGATTGATTGCACAGAATACAAATCCTACTGCCAGTACCGCTGCCATCCCTCCTGCTATCCTGCCTCCACTTTTCATCCAATGATATGGATCCTTTGATGCTTTTTTCTGTAAAACAGCGTTATTTTCAATCAAACGATATGCCTGATTAATATGTTCATGCACGATTTCCGGCATTTCTATGTCCTTTTGAAGTTTTTTCTGGAAGTCTTTCTCATTATAATTTAAAGTCATCATTAGGCACGTCCCTCCTTAACCTTATATCCATACATCTCTGCAATCTGTTTTCTGCCACGATAAAGACGAGATTTTACAGTGCTTTCCTTCATATCCAGAATGTCACTGATTTCCCGGATACCAAATCCTTCCATATAGTATAGAAGAACAACCAAGCGGTATTTACTGTCCAATGGCTCTAAGGCCTGTATCCATTCCATTGCTGCATATTTTTCTTCGTGAAAAGGCGTTTCCGGCATCTGATCCGTATAAGTAACCAGCTTTTTCTTCTGTATCATGTCCTTGCACTTATTGATCAGAATTCGGATCATCCATGTCTTGAAATATCTGTTCTGTTTCAGACTTTTCAAATTTTCATAGCAGGAAAGAATCGTATCCTGTATTGCATCCGCAACATCTTCATCATTTTTCAGATATGCCGCTGCAACCTTGTACATACTCTGTACATTCTCATCTATAAGCCGACAAAAAGCATCTTTATCGCCTTTCTTTGCTTTTCGTATCAAAATCTCATTCATTGTCGTCTCCCTTCTCCTATATCAGACCGGTCATCAGGAAATATTGTATAAAAGCTTTTCTTTATGTGCTTCTACTTATTAGACGTGCAAACTCCCAAAAAAAGTTGCAATTTTTTAACAATCTCAGAAAATCCCCCAAAAGATTAGTTTGAACACTTCCATGCTTTTCATGATTATCAGTCAAGGTGCTATAAAATATTCCAGGTACTAAAAACAGCCGTACCATGTGCTTTTACATGATACGGCTGCCAATGATTCCAGCCCCTCAGGACAGATCAATCAAAATCATATTCTCTGTCCCATCAGGTTTTAAAAATACTGTTTTCGAAATTCCATTACATTCCAGCGTACTTTCTGCTCATGGGAAGAACAGAGGCGAACCCTGTGTATCCTGCCCTCTCTCCATTCAAAATCAACTGTGATGTCGCCCTGTGCCTTCATTCCCCGGACTTTTCCATCCTTCCATTCATCCGGAAGTGCCGGAAGTGACAGGATATACCCTTTCCTGCTCTGGATAAGCATCTCTGCAACTGCAGCTGCAAAGCCAAAATTCCCATCAATCTGGAACGGAGGGTGTGCACACAGCATGTTGGGATAAATGCCGCCTCCCACACAGGAGATATTTTCCTCCCTGGTATAACGGAGCTGGTTTTTCAAAAGCCCCAGTGCATGTTCCCCGTCCCGTAAAGAAGAGGAGGAACAGACAATGAAAAAATTTAAAGCTTATATCGAATATGTAATGAACTTTTATGCCAACTATTACAGATTTTACCGGTAAGTGCAGAATATGGCTTCCGGATATAACCCGGAACCTGTATTTGCAGTTTATGTAGATCTTGTAATCAATAATTTCAGTATACGCTAGAATCCGTTTCCTGTACATGAACAGGATGCGTTAATATATAAACAAAATTTCATAGTTGGCAGACTTAGCCAAAAAGAACCGATATCATATCATGCAAAGACTGTATCGGTTCTTTTTGTATTTTCTCATTATCTAATTATGGGAGGATTTTTCTATATCACCGAAAAAAAACTTTTATTCTCGCACTTCAAGCCACTGGTCAATGTTCCCAAAATGTACCGCCTGCAGGTTATCTACATCAACCAGTTGCGGGAAGCTGTTTCTGATGATCATGACACCATTTTCCTTATCCTGTTTTTCTCCACCGCCAGCGATGCCTCCCATGGTTAAGTCAAGTGTTAAAACTGTCCCATCTTTATAACGCACCTGGTCAATATTTGCCCTGTCATAAAGATCCATGCCATAATCCGTACCTGCGTACTCAAACTTGTTTTCCTCATCTTCATACACCTTCATAGCTTCATCATAATCAAGATATAATGACCATAAAAGGGGCGTTACTTCCATTTTTTTCACTGTGATTTCATAACCTCCAAAATCACATTTCCGGTTCACTTCCAGAGTTGTCGGAGGCTTTACTGCACCCAGAGTCCATTTAAAATCCCATGTTCCATCTGTAATAACAGTCTTATCATAATCCCCTTCCTCCGTAAGATTCTTCAATGTGATTTCTACAGTTTTATTACTCAGATTATAATCACTGTCATAAGAAATGCATGCTGTGAAATATTTAGAATGTGCCGAATCCTGATCATAGTTCAGCAGATTATCCTGGCTCACACCTGTACTCAGGCTTCCAAATCTGTCATCATCTTCTGCATATACTTCTTTTCCATCAATTTTAAAATGTGTCATCTCCTCAAAAGAAGTATGATCAGTCATAGAAATACTGTCCTCTGTTTTCACTTCAAAAAAGCATACAGGAATCCCTGATCCTGAATAGAATCTGTCAGGGTAACCGTCACACCATTTGTGTTACAGACTGGTCTATATTCTGAATATAGTTTGATTCCTGCATCGTTTCCTGCTGTTCCTCAGAGGGTTCCAGTCTTTTTAACAAATGGTCATTCCATTTAAAGAACTCTTTTGCCGCCACTGTTACTCCCATGCCTGTACAGATCACTGCTGCTGCAATCAGTAATCGGCCACTGATTCTTTTTCTTTTGTATTTTTTATCAACTGCATCTGCCTGCTCAATATGTCTCAGTGTCTCTTCAAATTTCTCATGAAAATCCTGTGGTACTTCCGGTGCTATATTATTCCATTTGTTCTCTAACATGACATTTTCCCCTTTCCTATTATTCTCTTTGATGGTTTGCTGTTTTTCCCAGGCATCGGTCTTTTCTCTTCTTCATCGGATAACTGTTCTTTCAAAAACTCTCTTGCACGGGAAAGTCTGCTTTTAATCGTTCCTTCCGGAATATCCAGAGCCTCACTGATCTCTTTCTGTGAGAATCCTTCTAAATAATACAATGTTACCAAAATCCTCAGATCCTCCGGAAGTTCCATAATCGCCATATACAGATGACTGTATCTGTCCTCCTCAGTCAGCCTCATATTGTCCATATATTCTTCATATGGAATAACATTTTTTCTTTTCCGAAGAATCCCATTGCATTCATTGATCAATATCTTTGTGATCCATGTTCGAAAATACTTTTCTTTCTTTAAGGTGGGAAGTTTCTCATATGCCTTAAGAATTGTTTCCTGCACAGCATCCCCACAATCAGAGTCATTCTTCAGAATGGACTTTGATATATGATACAGCATGGCTTCTGCATCCCGAACCTCCTTAATAAATACATCTTTTGTCATAACTTTGTCTTCTCCTTTTGTCCAGCCGGATTACTACACGTGTTTACTTTTTACTTTTACACTAATTAGATGCATCGGGAAGAGAATTGGTTCTCATAAAATTATCTCAGGATTTTGTAATGTAAAAAATACAGTTTGCACATATACAATGATACAATAAAAATGTAAAAATTATAGCAATTCCTACACGAAAGGGGTCATGTTTTATGAGAAAAAGAAACAATTTTATTTCTGTGTTTACTATGTTTCTGGCAATTGGTTTTGCAATTATCTTCTCCATACCCGTAAAAGCAACGGCAAATGGGGTCCAATTAAAAGCAAATCGGACATACACAGCATATGATGTTACCGGTGATGGAACGAAAGATAAAATCAGAATCAGAGCAGCCAATCAAACCGACGATGAAGCATATTCGTCACTTACTGTATCGGTTAATGGAAAAACAGCTTACAGATTAAAAAATACACGTTTTTATAATGTTATAGCAAATATTTATACATTGAAAAACGGACAGCCGTTTTTATATCTCTATGCACCAGCCGAGAATGGTGACGGACCTGTATGTGCATTATTAAAATACACAAAACGGAAAGTTCAGAAAGGCCCTTGATTTCACTGAAATTATGGCAGGATACGGAAACCATCGCATAGGTGAAGTTACCAACTTAAATGGAAATAAGATTGTAATTACAGAGAGCATCGTTTCTTATTCTCTTGGTATCAATGCAATTAATTTCACCTACGAATATGTCAATGGAAAATTTGTTCCGACAAGCAGATATGGATCTTACAAAGAAATATATTCCGCAGATGGAAGCAGCCGACATTTCACAGTAAGCAGTGATCTTCCGGCGTATACCAGACCAGGCGCTACTGCGGTGAACACAACACTGAAAACCGGATCATTAACAAAAATCATTAAATGCGCACTCATAAACGGAAAGATGTATATTCAATTAGAATGCGATGGAGAAATCTACTGGATTAAAGCGTTGGAAAATCCACCGATTGCTGATAACGAAAGACAATTTATGGAAGTTAGATATGCAGGATGATATCATACTCTCACTATTTTACAAAAAAATCATAGGTTTAATTCCCAAAAGCCACCAAGAGATTTTTCTTATCTCCTGGCAGCTTCTCTTCATTATATCATTAAATTATTGTACAACACTCATGCTTTCATCGATCCAGTTCTGAACCATCGCAGCACTTACTTTAAGATAGTGGGCTATTTTTTCAGCTTTCATTCCATCCGCAGCCATGGACAAAGCAGTTTCTTTTGCCTGTGGCACCACGATTTCATAAAAATAGAATCCCAGATAGCCGATATTTTCCAACTTGATGATGACAATACTCCTGTATGAGAGATAAAGCCCAAAAGAAAAGCAGTTTGAACCGAGAGTAACTAACTCGATAATCAAGCTGCTTTTTTCATATCACGTTATTCAATTCATCAAGACTTCTGCAATTATCTCTGCTGCTATCTGGGAACCTTTTTCATTTGGATGGAACCCATCATCCGCATAAAGATTTACTTTATCTGAAAGTTCATAAAATTTCTTTCCAACATCTGCAATCAAAGTATGGTTTCTATCTGCTGCTAGGTGATAAGCTTCATACAGTTTCTGATACATCTCATCATAATCCATTCCAAAAGTTTCCAACTTCTTTCCTCCACGTTGATATGCCCAGGTCGCATAAAAAACTGGCTTTGCTCCATTCTCCCTGATCTTCTCACAGAGTTTTTCTGCATTTTCAAGGAAACTGGCTTTTGATGTAATTGGACCATTGCTCATTTCCTGTAAAATGACAAAATCCCATTTTTCATTTTGCAAAGCTTCCTGTGTACGCTTTCCCATCTTTGTTTTCGGATTTAACTGATCTGCCAATCGTTCCCCTCCACGGGTATGTTGCACAATCTCTGCACCGGTCAACTCAGCCAACATGTCCGGCATATGATTTGCCGTTGTAAAACTGTTTCCTAACATCAATATTCTCATCTTCTATATTCCTTTATTATGCGCATTTACTTCTATCGCATAAACCAATTCCGTATGTTCATCAAACAAAACCCACTCCACCAGATCAAAATCATCTGGATGTTCCTTCAAAAATCCAGCAACTGTATTTACTGCAATTTTTGCTGCAAGTCCAACCGGAAATGAATACACTCCTGTAGAAATTGACGGAAATGCGATTTTTCTGATTTTGTGTTCCAGTGCCAGCTGCATAGAAGATAAATAACAGCTTGCAAGTAATTCTTTTTCATTTTGATTCCCACCATTCCATATTGGTCCTACTGTATGGATAACATACTCACAAGGGAGCTTATATGCTTTTGTAATTTTTGCCTTCCCTGTCTCACATCCATGTAATGTTCTGCATTCTTCCAAAAGTTCTGGTCCTGCTGCTCTGTGAATTGCTCCATCCACACCTCCGCCACCAAGAAGTGAATTATTCGCAGCATTTACGATTGCCTGAACATCTGTAATTTTTGTAATGTCTCCTCTGATTGTTTTCAACAATTCCATAATTTCTTTACTCACACTTTCTGTATTCTTCCAAAATGTCATTTGCTCCATAGATATTCTGGGAGTGTTCCATATTGCTGTTGCACATATTATAATGCAATATATGAAGTGATGTATATAAGAAAAACCCTTGAAAATACTGGATTTTCAAGGGTTTTAAGACTCTTTTTAAAGTTCTGCAAAACCAGATTACTGTGCCATCTGTTTTGCAACTTCTTCTGCAAAGTTCTCTTCTTTCTTTTCGATACCATCACCTGTCTCGTAACGTACGAAACCTTTAACAGTAATCTTAGCACCGTTTTCTTTAGCAACCTGCTCTACGTATTTAGCTACAGACTGTTTTCCGTCTTCAGCTTTAACGTATGTCTGGTCAAGAAGGCAGATTTCTTTAAGCTCTTTTTTGATACGTCCTGTGATCATTCCTTCGATAACCTTAGCCGGTTTCTGGGATTCTTTCGGATCGTTCTGAATCTGAGCCATAAGGATTTCTTTCTCATGCTCAATGTATTCTGCGCTTACTTCGCTGTCGCTTGTGTACTGTGGTTTCAGAGCTGCAATCTGCATTGCTACGTTCTTAGCCATTTCTTTAACAGCATCGTTAACTACGTCTGTTTCAACGTCTACAAGAACACCAATCTTACCGCCCATATGTGTGTAGGAAGCAACGAAACCGTTCTCTTCTGTAACCTGAGCAAATCTTCTGATGTTCATGTTCTCGCCGATAACTGCGATCTGAGCTGCAAGAGCTTCTTTAACAGTCTTAGTTGTATCAAGTGCCCATGCTTCTGCAAGGAAAGCATCGATATCTGCTGCTGTTGTGTTCATAGCCTGAGCTGCTACGTCTGCAACGTAGTTCTGGAATTTTTCATTCTTAGCTACGAAGTCTGTCTCAGCATTAACTTCTACAACAACTGCTTTCTTTCCGTCTTCGGAAACTAAAGTTTTGCAAAGACCTTCTGCTGCTACACGGCTTGCTTTCTTCTGTGCTGTAGCAAGACCTTTTTCGCGAAGGAATTCTACTGCTTTATCCATATCACCTTCTGTAGCTGTAAGAGCTTTCTTACAATCCATCATTCCGGCGCCGTCATTTCTCTTAATTCTTTTACCTGTGCTGCTGTGATAGCCATTTCATTTTCCTCCTGAATAATATTCGTAAATCGCCCGGAGGGGCTTTTCCTTTTTCAATGACAGGAAAGCCTGTCGGCTTTCCTGTACTGGTTCAAAAAATTATTCTTCTGTAGCTGCGAACTCTTCAGATTCAGCTTCGATTTCACCGTCTGCATCTGCAGTACCCTGTTTTGCTTCGATAACAGCGTCTGCCATTTTGGAAACGATTAATTTTACTGCACGGATTGCATCATCGTTACCCGGAATTACATAATCCAGTTCTTCCGGATCGCAGTTTGTATCGCAGATACCGATAAGCGGGATTCCTAATGTATGAGCTTCCTGTACGCAGATTCTTTCTTTCTTAGGATCTACGATGAAGATTGCATCCGGAAGTCTCTTCATTTCTTTGATACCGCCGATGTTTTTCTGTAATTTTGCAAGTTCTTTTTTCAGCTCAATAACTTCTTTCTTAGGAAGAACGTCAAATGTTCCATCAGCTTCCATAGCTTCGATTTCTTTCAGTCTTGCAATACGGCTCTGGATAGTTTTGAAGTTTGTAAGCATACCACCTAACCATCTCTCGTTTACATAGAACTGTCCGCAACGCTCTGCTTCTGTTTTGATAGCATCCTGAGCCTGTTTCTTTGTTCCTACGAATAAGATGCTTCCACCGTCTGCTACGATATCAGCGATTGCATTGTAAGCATCGTCAACCATACCTACAGACTGCTGTAAGTCGATGATGTAGATACCGTTTCTCTCTGTGTAGATGTATGGAGCCATTTTAGGGTTCCATCTTCTTGTCTGATGTCCGAAATGTACGCCTGCTTCTAAAAGCTGTTTCATTGAAATAACGCTCATGTTTGTTCTCCTTTTTGGTTAATTTCTTCCGCCCGGTTCTTTTTCCTGGGGACCCAGCCTCACACCGCAGGGCACCATCCGCGGGAATCTCCGAACGTGTATATTTTTGCACGCGCAATAGATGCGCATGACTCGCAACTTCTGTAGTATAGCATACAAAAACCCTCCATGTAAAGAGGGTTTTTTGCAAATTTTTTATTATTTTTACAGTTTCTTCCAGGTTCTGATCTGCTTCTGACAAACTCAGTTTCCTGCACTTTACCGACACATGTTATAATGTCCATTATATCAGCGGACAATCAACCATGTATTCTTACAATTTTACTTATTTTATGACAACACTTTCTTTTAATCTCTTTTCTTCTTCTGCAGTCAACTGTCGCATTCGCCTTTTTTGAGATCATCCGGCAATGTCAATACTCCCATGGAAATTCGTTTCAGATAGACGACTTTCTTTCCTACTGCTTCTGTCATTCGCTTGACCTGATGGAATTTCCCCTCTTTGATCGTAAGCTGAATTTCTGATGACCATCCTGACGGGTACTGTTCCAGTTCTGTCTCTTCAACTTTTCTTGTACTGAGGATCTTCAGTTTTGCCGGCATTGTGGGATTTTTTTCTCCGATTTCCAGACCATCTGCGAAGCGCTGCACATCCTCTTTGGTCATACATCCGTCTGTAACCGCATAATAGGTCTTGTCCACATGTTTCTTTGGAGAAAGCAATTCATGCGCCAGTGCTCCGTCGTCTGTGATCAGAAGCAGTCCTTCCGTATCTTTGTCCAGTCTTCCCACCGGAAACAGGCCTTTTCTGTCTGATGCTACAAGTTCCATCACTGTTTTGTCCCGCTTATCTTCTGTGGCACTAACATACCCTGCCGGTTTGTGCAGAAGATAATAGACAAATTTCGGTGCCTGGGAAATTCTGTTTCCGTCCAGAACTACTTCATCCTCTTCACTGACCTTGATCTCCGATTTCTTTGCAGGCACACCGTTGACCTGGACTTTTCCTTTTTGAATAAATTTTTTTACCTCACTTCTGGTTCCTGCTCCTGCATCTGCCAGGAACTTGTCCAGACGAACTGCTTTCTTCATTCTTCTTCCTCGCCAGTTTCTACTATTTTCTTTATAAATTCCGGCTCTTTCGCTTTCAGTACAGCAAACTCTATTCCGTTTAGCGATTCTCCGGCAGACTCTGTACTGTTCAGAGCCACTTTCACACTCACACCCGCCTCCGTTTCCAGCCATGCCGGACACTCCAATTCACGGATCAGGCTCTGGGCTAATTCTTCTTTCTGTTCAGAATCTGTGACATCCATTTCTTCTGCATTATATGTCACTGAATAATCGTACTGTTTCAGATTTTCTTTTTCCATAACAAAAGCATAACCTTTTTCTTTCAGGAAAACAAGTGTCCGCTTAAATGTCGGGAAAATATATCTTCCTACTTCTGCATAGGATTCCGGTGCAATATGCTCATCCATATCTGCATAGGAAGTAGCGTAAAGCTCCATCTGTCCACACGGGATTCCTATAAGTTCCTGCGGTGAGGCTTCTGCTATATCCTGTTTCAGCAGATCCAGCAGCTTCTGACTGTCAGATTTTCCAATGTTACAGAGTACTGATCATCTAATTCATTTAAAGGATCTACTGTTATAAAAGACACTTTCTGTCTGTACTTTTCCAGAATATCATATTTATTATCTTTTAATGTTCCCTGCTCATAGCATGCTTCCAGCAGTCTGCCAAGCTGCTCCGCTGTCACTATATATTGTCTGGTAATATCGAAACCGCTCTTCTTTTTAAACTGAACTCCTATTTCTGTTCCGCTGCACTCCTTACTGTTCTGATAAGACGCAATTTCTTTTAACACTTCATAGATTTTATCTGACATTCCTGCATCTGTCCATCTGCCATAATTTCCGCCCATAAAATAAAAGAGTCTGTCCAGTTTATATGAACCAGAACTCACTTCCATCTGCGGTTCATTCACACTCTCAGTTCCTATCCACTCCAGATTCAGACTGATTCCCTCAGTTTTTGCCATTGTCGGAATTCTTGTATCATATCCGATGGCATCTGTGTGTAATATCCAGGCACTGACAGCTACACATATTCCCAAAAGCATAAGCTGCAGCTTATGTGCTGCCATTACGGAAATCCATTGCAAAAATAACCTGCAAAATTCCATAAAATACAACTGTCCCCAGCACAAGCCCGAATATCCACCAGCCAGTCCTGTTCTCTTCCGGTCCGATCAGCGCAAACATCGTTCCAATTGCCAGAGCAGCAGGGATTACGACCATAAACAAAAGGATTGGTTCCAGAAATCCGTAAACAAAAGATTTTCCTGTTTTCTCAGCTGGACGCTTTGTATATGCCAGATATGCACATACTGCCAGAACAATCAGAAGCAGTATCCCGCCCACTATAATGATCCAGAAATTCTTTTGTCCTGAATAAGTCCGCAATGCCACGGAAATAGATACAGGTGAAAGAAAAACAGATATCTTTTCTGCCATTCCCTCTTTAAGTCCCATATTCGTTCTGAAATACATCATTTCCAGCACCCATAAAAGAATGCCCAGTACCGGTCCGTAAAGGTAAACACAGCATAATGACAGAATACCTGCCAGAATATTTCCCGCAATTGCCAGTGCCAACACTGCTCCGAAATACAGCAGCAGATACATAAGCAAATGTTCCAGAAACATTTTCCCCGCTGCCGTGATCAGATGACTACCATGTCCTTTGCTGACTGCAATCGCCATTGTGATCAGTTCCATGATCACATATGGAACCAGATACAGCACCAGACCTCTGATTGCTTTTTCCCAAAAGAACCTGCTTCTTGTTACCGGAAGACTGTGATAAAAATCAATCTTATCTCTGGAAAAAAGATACCAGAATTCATTCAGGCATTTACAACGGCCGCAAGCATTGTAACCAAAAAGCCTGGAACTATCAGATAGGAACAGATCATGGCAAAAGTCATCCTGTGGATTTCATCCGTCTGATTTCCGATCAGCATCAGTTCTGCTACCGGAAATGCAACCATAAACCCCAGTAACAACAGCACCAGAATCCAGGTACTGCCTTTTAAGCTGCTTCTTAATGATCTACCAGAAAATGTTTTTGACTTCATAGCCTGCCACCTCCGTTTCGCTGATAAATATCTCCTCCAGTGTCAATGGAATCACTTCGCAGATATTGGATTCTGTGTCTGTACTTTCTGAAGTATTTCTTCTCTGGTCCCTCTTGCAGTAAGTATCAGAAGTGATCCCTGATGTTCTTTCTTTAAAACGTCCAATTCTTTCAAAAGTGCTTCTTCTTTTGTCTGATCCGGCAGTACACACTGGATCTTATGGATATGGAATTTCATGTCTTCCAGTTCTCTGGATAAAAGAATTCCTCCTTTGTGCAGGAATCCTACATGGTCACACACATCCTCCAGTTCTCTCATATTATGAGATGCGATCACCGGGGTAAAATCCCGATTCATGATTTCAGACACAAACAGACTCTTTACTGCCTGACGCATGACCGGATCAAGTCCATCGAACGTTTCATCGCATAACAGATATTTTGTCCCTGCACTGATTCCCATAATGACCAGAAGCTGTTTCTTCATTCCCTTGCTGTAGGAACTGATCCTGCGTTTCTCATCCAGATGAAACTGGTCCATTAATTTACTGTAACGGTCAGTCATAAAGTCCGGATAATATTCTCTGTAGAAATCTTTCAGATCTGCTGCCGTATATCCCTGTGGAAAATATCCACCGTCTGAAATGTAAAATATCTGCTGTTTTATCTTTTCATTCTCATAGACCGGTTCCTGATCCACCAGGATTTCTCCTTCGTCCGGCTTTATCACTCCGGCAGCCATTCGAAGCAGCGTGCTCTTTCCTGCACCGTTGGTCCCTACCAGTCCGAAAATCTGGCGTTCACCGATTTCCATTAATACATGGTCAATGGCATGGATCTCTCCGAAAGCTTTACTGCAGTTTCTAATCTCTATCATGATTCGTCCTCCTTTTCAAAGATTTCCGCAAGCATTTTCTCCAGTTCCTCTCTGTTGAATCCTGTGTTTCTGCCTTTCTGTATCAGTGCTGTGAATTCTTTTCGGTAGCTCTCTCTGTTTATCTTCTGTACCTGAGAGCTGTCTGCTACGAAATTTCCTCTGCCTTTTACAGGATAGATCAGTCCCAGTTTCTCCAGCTCCATATATGCACGCTGGATCGTGTTGGGATTGACGGACAGTTCTGTGGCAAGCTGCCTTACTGACGGCATCTGCGATCCCGGCAGCAGGACACCGTTCAGGATTAGGATCTGAAATTTATCTGTAACCTGTTCATAGATTGGACGCCTGTCCTGATAATCCAAAACAATCACTGGTGATTCCTCCTTTCTGTTACGTGTTTCATGATGTGTTGTTTTATTTTATGCGTGTATTTAGTGTATTAGTTGTATTGATACATTCATAATACAGAATACTGTTGTATCTGTCAAGTACTTAATAGCTAAATACTTATTTGTCAAACAGATATTCTCTGTTTAATTCAGTAAAAGGTTATTTCCGAATCCTAATCAAACTGTTAGGTTTTACTCTTTCCAGTACATCTAAATTTCCGTATACTGATTATTTTCTTTTTGCCTTAACATAATCTTTTTTCTAATAACAAAGACACCTGCATGTGTACTGTCATTCCACAATTGCAGATGTCTTTATCTTGTCTCTATTTTTATATCTATTCTTTCTTTTT
>ENA-OUNI01000577-OUNI01000577.1-human-gut-metagenome-genome-assembly--contig:-NODE-577-length-16799-cov-9.113724_pt1 | contig 16799 bp, 18 predicted proteins | sample MGYA00242499_ERZ504580 | MGnify/ENA primary metagenome ERZ504580 (study PRJEB26092, sample SAMD00036315) | human gut metagenome | host: Homo sapiens | study: EMG produced TPA metagenomics assembly of... | reverse complement strand
CCGGCTGCGCAGGATACGTCCGTCTGGATGCGGCTGCGGTAGGCCTGCCCGCGCCCGCCGACGACGCGGGCGGCGGAGCCGATTCGACGCGGTCGGGCCTATATGCAAGATGACGGGCTCCCCTCGCAAATCGTGAGGGAGCCGCCATCATATTCATATGAGCCGAATCCTATGAACCGATCGGCATCGGCCTATCAGTTGTGGAAGCCGGTGTAGTTCGGCGCTTCGGTGGTCATCACGATGTCGTGCGGATGCGACTCGCGCAGGCCGGCGTCGGTGATGCGAATGAAGCGGCCCTTCTCCTGCAGTTCGGCGATGTTGTGCGCGCCACATAGAACATGGACTGGTGCAGGCCGCCGATCAGCTGGTACAGCACGGCGTTCAGCGGCCCGCGGTACGGCACCTCGCCCTCGACGCCTTCCGGAACGACCTTGTCGTTGGAGGTGACGTCGGCCTGGAAGTAACGGTCCTTGGAGTAGGACTTCTTGCCGCGCGGGGCCATGGCACCCAGCGAGCCCATGCCGCGGTACAGCTTGTACTGCTTGCCGTGCAGCAGGACCTTCTCGCCCGGAGCCTCCTCGCAGCCGGCCAGCGTGCCGCCGAGCATGACGGTGTTGGCACCGGCGACGAGCGCCTTGGCGATGTCTCCGGAGTAGTGGATGCCACCGTCGGCGATGCACGGCACGCCGGCGGCCTTGCAGGCCTGGGCGGCGTCATAGACGGCGGTGAGCTGCGGGACGCCGACACCGGCGACCACGCGGGTGGTGCAGATGGAGCCGGGGCCGACACCGATCTTGACGGCGTCGACGCCCGCGTCGATCATGGCCTGGGCGCCGGAACGGGTGGCGATGTTGCCGCCGATGACCTGCACGCCGCGGAAGGCGGGGTCGCGCTTGATGCGGCTGATCATGTCGAGCGCCAGACGGGCCTCGCCGTTGGCGGTGTCGAGACGAGCACATCGACGCGGCTCCATCAGAGCGGAGGCGCGCTGCCAGGCGTCGCCGAGGAAGCCGATGCCGGCGGCCACGCGCAGACGTCCCTGCTCGTCCTTGGTGGCATCCGGGTACTGCTCGGTCTTGACGAAGTCCTTGACGGTAATCAGGCCGGCGAGCTTGCCGTTGTCGTCGATCAGCGGCAGCTTCTCGACCTTGTGCTGGGCGAGCAGACGGTGGGCGTCATCCTTGGAGATGTTCGCCGGACCAGTGATGAGGTTCTCCTTGGTCATCACGTCCTTGACCTTGAGGTGGTCGTAGTCTTCGGACGGGATGAAGCGCATGTCGCGGTTGGTGATGATGCCGACGAGGCGGTTCTCCTTGTCAACGACCGGCAGGCCGGAGATGTGGAACTTGCCGCACAGCTTGTCGAGGTCGGCGAGCGTGACGTCCGGGTTGACGGTCAGCGGGTCGGTGATCATACCGGACTCGGAGCGCTTGACCACATCGACCTGGGCCGCCTGGTCGTCGATCGACAGGTTGCGGTGCAGCACGCCGATACCGCCGTTGCGGGCCATGGCGATGGCCATCTCGGATTCGGTGACGGTATCCATCGCCGCGGAGATCGTCGGAACCTTCATGGTGATCTCACGGGTCAGATGGGTGGTGGTGTCGACTTCGGAGGGAATCACGTCCGTCTCGTTCGGCAGCAGCAGCACATCGTCATACGCGAGGCCCAGCTTGGAGAAAATCGGGGGGACAGGAGCATAGGATTGCATATTCGCTTCAGAATTTGTAGCCATGTATTCACTATATGAGCGTAATGCGACGAATGCGACACGAACATGGTCTCGAACATCATCATCGGCAGGTCACGGGCGCCGTTTTTTCCCGTCACCGCTTTCGTCAAACGAATGACGTGCCCGTCGCCGCGCGGATGCATACGACTGGTTCTCCGCGGCAATCTCCGGCAGGCGACGCTTCAGATACGGGTACATCGTCGCCACCGTCAGCAACACCACGGCGATGACGAAGCCGATGAGCACATAATGGACCTTGAAGAACAACGTCATGATCGAGCCGACCGCGATCAGAGCCGCCCACCCCCACAGAATCAGCACCGCTCCCTGCACGGTGTGGCCGATGCGCAGCATGCGGTGATGCAGATGCATACGGTCCGGGTGCATCGGCGACTGCCCGTGGCTGAGTCGGCGCACGATCGCCAGACACATGTCCAGCACTGGCAGGAACAGCACCAGAATCGGCAGCAGGATCGGCATGAACACCGGCAGGTACACGCTGGCATGAATCGACGCCGGATCCAGACGGCCGGTCATCACGATTGACGCGCAGGTGATGAGATACCCGAGCAGCATCGAGCCGGAGTCGCCCATGAACAGCTTGGCCGGATGCCAGTTGTGCAGGATGAACCCGATGCAGATGCCGACCATCGCCACGTCGATCAGCGTCGCCATCGAGGCGTAGGACGGCGAATTGCGCGCGATGATGTAGGAGTACGCGGCGAACGCGACGCCGCCGATGGCGACGATGCCCGCCGCGAGGCCGTCCAGGCCGTCGACGAAATTGACCGCGTTGATCGACGCGACGATCAGTATCGCGGTGATCGTCACCGAGATACTGGGGCTGGCGGTGATCAGGGAGCCGAGCGGCAGCGATATGATCTGCAGGCCGCCCCACGCCACGAACACCGAGATCAGCAGCTGCCCGGCCATCTTCAGCATCCAGTCCAGATCCCACAGGTCGTCGGCCATGCCCAGCAGGCATATCAGCACCGCGCCGGCGAGGATCACCCACTCCTGGTTGTTGTTCTCGAACAGTCCGGTCGTGAATGCGATGCGACTGGAGTAGATCATTGCGAACGCGAATCCGATCAGCATGCCCAGTCCGCCCATGCGCGGCGTCGGGATGGTGTGCACGTCGCGCGCACGAACCTCTCCGACCGCGCCGATATGGATGGCGACATGGCGAATCAGCGGCGTGACCAGCCAGGTGACGCCGCCTGCGATGGCGGCGATCAGCAGATATATCCTCATGCGCCCAGACCACCACCGTTCATGTGCACGGCCTTGCGCACGACGGGCTGAGGGATGACACCCTCTCGCAGGATGACGATGCCGTCGCGCTCATGAGGGTCGGCGGCGACCACCGTGCTGGCGACATGGCCTTGCGTCGGCCCGCCGTCAAGATACAGCTGCACATCGTCGCCGAACGCCTGCACAGCCTCTTCGACCGTCTGCGCGCTTTCGTCGCCGGAACGGTTCGCGCTCGACGCGGCAAGAGGACCGAGCTCATTCAATATGCGCAGGGTCAAGGCCGAATTCGGCACGCGGATGCCCTGCGTACGCCTGCCCTGCGGGGTGGCACTGACCGTGGCGAGCGTGCAGTCCTCGCGGGCCACCGCGATCGGCGAGAACGCACCAGGCAGGAACTGCGCGGCCAGCCGGTTCAGCGGCGACGGCAAGTCGAGCCCGAGCCCGTCCAACTGGTCGACGGATGCCAGCAGCACCTGCAGCGCTTTGAAGCGCGGGCGGCTCTTGACCTGATAGATGCGGTCGATTGCGGCCTCGTTGCGCGGGTCGCAGGCCACGCCATACACCGTGTCGGTGGGAATGACCACCAAGCCTCCGCCTGCGATGACCGACGCCGCCTCGGCGAGGGATTCCTCATTCACCTTGCGAACCGCACTCATCAGACCTCCCGTATCGCGTATCACGCCCATCGCGGCGGTCACATGCCGCCACGCTATCCGAATACCGCTATCCAAGTATTATGGCACGTCCTGCCACACCGATGGTAGGCCGGTGCATGGCCCGACGCCACGGGTTCGCTCTCCCCCGCGTCGCGCGGGCCGGCCTGGACACGGCTTCCCATTGCACCATTGCGCCACGACTTGGCGCTGGCCGGCGCCGGCGACGACGGGCCTCATGTGACGGTACGGCGGAGAGACACGACCGTATCCGCCCGAAATCCCGCTGACCCCGAGCTCTCCGCTATGCGAGAGCGCGCAGGCGACTTGTGCACCCGGTTCAACGCGCTGCCTCGGGGAGACCATGCCGGCCGAGCCGCGGTACTGGACGAGCTGCTGCCGCCGATGCATCCGATCCGGTTCCAGGACCGCAACGTGCGGCGTGCGGCTGACGGGTCGTATTACGACTACGAGTATGGCAAGCCGATCGTGATCGGGTCGAACTGCTGGTTCGGCGGCAATGTGACGGTGGTCGGCGGCGTGACGATCGGCGAGGGCTGCGTGATCGGCGCCGGCTCGGCCCGGCCACGGCATCAGATCCTGGGTCAGGATCTGACCGCGAACAGGTACCGGGGCCGGCCGGTCCAGTCGTCGCCGGTATGAGCCTGGCCGAACCCGTTGGCCTGTGCGAAGGAGACCATCCGCGGCCCCTGAGAGATGTCATGCTCCATCACCAGCACGCCGCCGGGGCGCAGCAATCCCGCCGCTCGCATCACGATCCGCTCCGGTATCAGCGTGCCGTCGGCGGAGCGCCATACAGCGCCGCCTTCGGATCATGGTCGCGCACTTCGGGCTGTTCGGGGATCTGCGCTTCGGGGATGTACGGCGGATTCGTGACCACCATGTCGATGGTGCCGTCAAACTGGGTCAGCGTCGTGCCGCTGGTGGCGTCGCCGAGCTCGAGATGATAATTATCGGCGGCCAGCGGGTCGAGACGTGATATCCTCCGCCAGTTGCGCATCGTCCAGTCATAGGTGCGCGGCACCTTCTCGACCGCCCACACCTGCGCGCCGCGCACCTCGGTGACCAGGGACAGTCCGATGGCGCCGCTGCCCGCGCACAAATCCACGATACGCGGGGTGGACAGCCGTTCGCGCGTGAGCCAGTCGATGCCGGCCTGCACCACGGTCTCGGTTTCCGGGCGCGGGATGAACACGCCCGGACCGACTTCCAGATCGAGGTAGCGGAACGGGGCATGGCCTGTGATGTACTGCAACGGTTCACGTGCGGCCCGCCGAGCGATCATGGCGTGGAATCGGGCGAGCGCCGTGGTGACGGCATCGCCCACAGTGTCGGAGCTGTCGGAGCTCGCGGCGCCGGCATCCGGGGCATCAAAACTCGCATGCTCGTGTGGCAGGCCGTCCAGAGGCTCCCCCATCAACATCGCCTTGTCTATGTCGCGCAGGTCGCGGCCGCACGCCTCGGCGAGCAACAACTTGGCATCATGCTCGGGCGTGTCGATGTCGGCGTCATGCAGCGTCCGCGCCGCGGAGCGTATCACGTCTGTCACGTCATGGATGGATTCGGATGTCATGGTGTCCTTCCGCTCGTTGGTGGCTCATCGTCTCAGGCGTCATATCACGCGTTCGCACCGGGGCGTCTGCCGGCATATTCGCCGTTGCGTCGCTAAGTGCGCGCCGAAACGAAGTACGCGCGCACATAGCGACGCAAACCACGGATTTTCCGTTCCTAAGTGCGCGCACTTGTCGTTTCGGCGCGCACTTAGCGACGCAGAGACATCAATGGGGGTGCGATTCCCCAGGGAACCATCACTCTGACCCCGCCGATGGCCGGTCACTGCTGGTTGGCGAGCCGCTCGGCCTCGTCGGCTTGGATGTCGGAGTCGATCACGGCCTGCAGGTCGCCGTCGAGCACGGCGTCGAGGTTGTACGCCTTGTAGTTGGTGCGGTGGTCGACGATGCGGTTCTCCGGGAAGTTGTAGGTGCGGATGCGCTCGGAACGGTCGAGCGAACGCACCTGCGAGTGGCGCATATCGGCGGCCTCGGCGGCCTCCTGCTCATGCTTCATGGCGAGCAGGCGCGATTTCAGGACCCGCAACGCGGCGGCGCGGTTCTGGATCTGCGACTTCTCATCCTGCATGCTCACCACGATGCCAGTGGGGATGTGCGTCATGCGCACGGCGGAGTACGTGGTGTTCACGGACTGTCCGCCGGGACCGGAGCTCATGAAGATGTCGATTTTCAGGTCCTTCGGATCGATCTCGATCTCGTCGTCGTCCTCGTCGGCCTCGGGGAACACGATTACACCGGCCGCGGAGGTCTGGATGCGGCCCTGCGATTCGGTGACGGGGATGCGCTGCACGCGGTGCACGCCGCCCTCGTATTTCAGGCTCGCCCACACACCGTCCTCCGGCGCGGGCGTGCCCTTGGCGCGAATGGCGATCTGCACGTCCTTGACGCCGCCGAGCTCGGTGGTGTTCTCGGACTGCACGGTGACGGCCCAGCCGCGCTTCTCAGCGTATCGCAGATACATGCGCAGCAGGTCGCCGGCGAACAGCGCCGCCTCCTCGCCGCCCGTACCGGCCTTGATCTCCATGATGACGTCCCGGGCGTCATCGGGGTCGCGCGGGATCAGCGCGTTCCGCAGCTTCTCCTCGGCCGCCGCAGCTCGGCTTCGAGCCGCTTGGCCTCATCGGCGAATTCGGGATCCTCCCCCGCCATCTCGCGCGCGGCCTCAAGGTCGTCGCGCACGGCCGTGTATGACTGATACGCGGATACAATCGCGCCGAGTTCGGCATGACGACGACCCAGCTTGCGCATCTTGTCGGGGTTCGTCACCACCTCGGGGCTCGCCATCTGCTGTTCGATGGATTGGTATTCCTCCAACGCGGTCTGTGCCGCGGGGAACTGCTCGACTGCCATGTCTGGCTTGTCCTTCCGGATAGTAACAACGGTCGGCACCGCGTCATCATCGCTGTCGCGACGCCATTACAGATACAAAAACGCCAGTCCCCCGAGCGGGTGCGCCGAAGCGCGCCCAACCCGTGCGGGACTGGCGTCAGATACGCTACTTGGTCTTCTTGCCGTAACGCTTCTCGAAGCGAGCGACGCGGCCACCGGTGTCCAGAATCTTCTGCTTGCCGGTGTAGAAGGGGTGGCACTTCGAGCACACGTCGACCGTCATGTGGTCGCCCTTGTAGGTGGAACGAGTGACGAAGGTGTTGCCGCATGAGCACAGGACTTCAACGGCATGATAATCAGGATGGATACCCTGCTGCATGGTTTTGTCTCCTAGGGGATTCGGGGGACCCGGGTCGCCGCGCCCCGATGGCTGGCGTGAACCGGAACCTACGGAAGTATACGCCGAGGCATGGATTTCAGTGGGGCCGCAGGGGCTTGAACCCTGGACCGGCGGATTATGAGTCCGATGCTCTAACCGACTGAGCTACAGCCCCACGTTGGCGAATAGGCCAACCGTACTATTATATAGCAGACCATCGGACTTGCGACACCCTCCCAACCGCCCATCGTCTGCCACGGCTATCATGTCGGCAGGGCCGGCAATCGGGCCGGGACACGCGGAAAGGAACGCACATGCGCATTGCGGTACCGCTGCCCGGCACGATGTGGGCGTTCGATGTCATCTCCATCATCCAGATCTTCGACGACGATTCCGTCATGTACGGCTCGTCCGACCGTCCGGTCATCGACTTCATCGCGAATGCAAGCTCCAAGGCACTCGACCACGGCATGTCCATCGCCACCACCGCGCTGCGCGACTACCACGAGAAACCTGATCTGATCATCATCCCCGGTTTCGCCAACCCGCATGAGATCGCCACCGACAGGCGCACCAGGGACGCCAAGGCACGGCTGTTCACAGCCGATCCCGCCGACGCGCTCGCCATCCGCGACTGGCTGGTCGCGTCCCACCGCGAGGGCGTGGAGATCGCGGCCATGTGCACGGGCATGTTCGCGCTGGCATGGACCGGTCTGCTCGACGGCGTGGAATGCACCACGCACCTGCCGTTCCTCGACGATTTGGCCGCGCAGTTTCCCAAGGCGCTGGTGCAGAAGGACCGTCTGCTGACGCACAACGCGAAGCAGCGCATCTGGACGTCCGCCGGCGGCAGCATCTGTCTCGACCTGTGCATCGCGCTACTCGCCGAACATGCCGGGCAGTCCCTGGCGACGGCGGAGGCGAACATGCTGATGATGCATTACCCCCGTTCGGTGGCCACCCGGCGCAGCGACGGCGCTCCATCCGTCTTGCCGCGACCGTCCCGGCAGAGTGACGAGATCATCGCGCTGACCCGCAGAGTCCGCGAGCATCTCAGTTATGACTGGACGCTGACGACGCTTGCGCAGACCTCCCACTCCTCCACGCGCTCGTTCCAGCGCCGGTTCAGCGAGGTCATGGGGGTGCCGCCGAGCACCTGGCTGCTGACGGAGCGTCTGAACGCCGCCAAGGAACTGCTGGAGCTCACCGATCTGCCGATGCAGCAGATTGCACTGAGAACGGGACTGCGCAACGCGGATTCGCTGCGCAAGCATTTCTCCGCCGCGTTCGGAGTCAGTCCGAGTCGGTATCGTCAGGATTTTCTGCGCACCGAATTGCGTCCGACGGAAAACGTGTGAGCCCGCTGGCCGGCGAAACGAACATGAGGAGTCGGATATCGGCCACATGACGCGGATTTCTCTGTGTTCGTTTTGTTCGGTACTGTGCGCATTCCTCACACTTTTCTTATTGAGAATGATTCGCTGAACCATCGGCGGGGCAAAGTGGCGCGTTCTTACCGATATTTGGCGCGAACCGACCGCATCGGCACCCGGTTTTCCCGCGACCGACGCTTAGACTCGGACTTGAAACAATGTTGTTAACGCCATCATGACAGACACGGATGTGTGTCATGCCGGCGCGATGAAAGGATACGAACATGTGGCCTATCCTCTTGGCCCTGGTCCCCGCATTCGGCTGGGGTTTTCAGGGCATTGTCATGCAGAAGGTCGGCGGCACCACCGCCAACAAGCAGATGGGCATGGTGCTCACCACGCTGCTGTTCGGTATCGTGGTGCTGATCTTCCACCCGATCAACTGGTCGTGGACGCTGATCGCGGCCGCAGCCATCAACGGCATCCCGTGGAGCATCGCGCAGATACTGCAGATCAAGTCCTTCGACTATCTGGGCGTGGCCCGCGCCATGCCGCTGTCCACTGGCATGCAGCTGGTGTTCACCACCCTGCTCGGCGCGCTGTTCTTCCATGAATGGACGCACGGCTGGCAGTTCGGCTTCGGCATCTGCGCGCTCGTCGTCATCATCGTCGGCGTCGCCTGCACCGCCTTCCAGGAGAAGAGCGAGGACAAGGGTCCGTCGAACCTGAAGCGCGGCCTGCTCATCACCCTGATCTCCTCACTGCTGTATACCAGCTACGCCGCCGCCGGCAAGTTCTTCTCGGTCTCCAGCTGGGACATGCTGTTCCCGCAGGCCGTGTTCATGGTGCTCGGCACGACAATCATCTCCTTCTGCATGAGCGGCAAGGACGCGATGGACCCCGAAATCGGCGTGTTCGGCAAGAAGAGCTGGATGAACATGAGCACCGGCGCCCTGTTCGCCACCGCGAACCTCACCGTGATGCTGTCCAATGAGATGAACGGTCTGGCGGTCGGCTGGACGCTGTCGCAGATGAACGTCATCGTCGCCACGCTGGGAGGCCTGTTCATTCTCAAGGAGAAGAAGACCAAGAAGGAGATGGCGTTCGTCATCGCCGGCATGATTCTCATCGCGCTCGGCGGCATCCTGATCGGCATCACGAAGAACGCATGACCGCCGCCCGCGCATCATCAACCATCAACCATCAACAAGTCAACAAGTCAACAAGGGAGTATCAACCATGATCAATGTCGGTTTCATCGGATGCGGCGCCATGGGCCGCGACCACGTGCGTCGGATCACGGACAAATGCGGCAACGCGCAGGTCGTCGGCGTATACGACACCGTGCTCGGCAACGCGAAGCAGGCCATCGAAGACAACCGCCTCGACGCGACGATCTACGATTCGGCCGATGCACTGATCGACGATCCGAACGTCGACGCCGTCGTCATCGCCAGCCGCAACGACGTGCATCTCGACCCGCTGCTGCACACTATCGCGATCGGCAAGCGACGTTTCACCGAAAAGCCGATGACCATCAACGGCTCCGACAGCTGGAAGGTCGTCGAAGCGAGGTGGCCAAGGCCGCAAAACCATTCAGGTCGGTTTCAACTGGCGCTTCGACCCCGGCTACGACGCGATGAAGACCTTCGTCGGCGACGGACAGATCGGCGCCCTGCTGATGGCCGGCATGCGTCACTACAACGCGCAGGCATCCACGAGCTACTACAGCACCGACAACGTCATCAACGACACGCTCATCCACAACTTCGACATGCTGCATTACATGTTCGACGGCGACATCACCAGCGTTGAGATGAAGTTCGCCCGGATGAACACGCTCAACCGAACGGGGAGTCCTTGCGCGAACCGCAGCTGGCCATCGTCGAGTTCTCCGACGGAGCCCTCGCCACAGCCGAGGCGAACGTCAACTGCCAGTATGGCTACGACATCCAATGCCGCCTGGTCGGCGAGTCCGGCATCATCTCGCTGCCGGATGTCGCCACGCCGGAGGTGCGCAAGGCCGGTCAGATCAGCCACGCGATCTCGTCCGCCTGGTTCGACCGATTCATCGAGGCATACGACCGCGAGTTCGACCGGTTCTTCGCGAATATCGAGGCCGACCGGCAGCCGGGCGGCAAGGAGGCGACCGCATGGGACGGCTATGTGGCGAACGTGGTTGCCGACGCCGCGCTGGACAGCCTGCACCACGGCGGGCGCATCCCCGTGACGCTCAACGAGCAGCCGGCGCTGTACCGGTAATCCGCCGTTTGTTCAACGGCTCAGGCCGCCCACCACGGACGCAGCGGGTACCAGTTGCCCTTCGGCAGCCCCTCCTTGTCGGGCTTGACGGCGAGGAACTGGTGCACCTGGATGCCGTTGAGCTCGAAGTTCAACTCGCACGCGGCCAAATACAGGCCGTACACCTTCGCCCGCTCGTAGCCGACCTGCTTGACGGCGTCGGCCCAGTTGGCCTTGAGATTGGCGTTCCAATGATGCAGCGTCAGCGCGTAATGCTGCCGCAGGTTCTCCTGGTTGACGACCTCGAAGCCGGCGTCGTGCAGCGCCGACTCGATGAACCCGGGCGAGGCGAGGTCGCCGTCGGGGAAGATGTATCGGTCGAGGAACTCGTCCGTTCCGGGCCGGTTGTTCGGCTTGTCCTTGGAGATCGTGATCTGGTGGTTGAGCAGGCGGCCGGCCGGCTTGAGCAGCTTGAACATCTCATCGAAGTAGTGGCGGTAGTTCTTCGCGCCACATGTTCCATCATGCCCACCGAGGTGATGCCGTCGAAGTCTCGTTCCGGCACTTCGCGGTAGTCCATCACGCGCAGCTCGGCCAGATTCTCCAGCCCTTCGCGCCTGATCCACTCCTGACCGTACTCGATCTGCTCGTGCGACAGCGATACTCCCAGTGCCTTGATGCCGCGCTTGGCTGCGGCGATGACCAGAGCGCCCCAGCCGCATCCGATGTCAAGCATGCGGTCGCCGGGCTTGAGGTCCAGCTTGTCGAGCACCAGGTCGATTTTGTTGCGCTGCGCGTCATCCAGGCTCATGTCGGGCGTGTCGAACACCGCGCACGTGTACGTCATCGACGGTCCGATGAAGTCGGCGTAGAACTCGTTCGACAGGTCATAATGGAAGCTGACGGTCTCGGAGTCGGCCTTTTCGGTGTGCGGGAACAGACCGGACTTGATGCGTTCGAATTTCGAGGGGCCTTCGGACTGCGGCACCTCCACCTTGTGGTAGCCGTGGCTGAGAACGGCCGCCCCCATGCGCGCCAGTTCGAGCGGAGATGGCTTTCGGATGTACGATGCCAGTTCGACGAGCTTGCGCAGCTGCGGATACGGGTCGGCCACGTCCAGTCCTTCGATGTCGAAGTAGCCCAGGATGTATGCGCGGGCCAAACCGATCTCGTTCAGGTTGCTCGCCAACTGATAGATGGCCTTAGGACTGGTGACCCGGACCTGCAGGTCGGCGTCTTCCGGCCCGAACGTCGATCCGTCGAAGGCTTCGATGCACACCGGCGCGTCCTCTTTGAGGACCGCCTGCGCCATTTCACTTACCAACATGGTTTTTCCACTGCCCATGTTTCGCCTCTTTTCCCAACGACTGTGCCTTGCCGGATATGGCAATCACCGTGTCACTGTAGTCCCGCGTCGTCATTTTTCGCGCTGCGAGGAAACAGAAATCGCTCACTATGCATGCATCGGGCAACCACTATGTGACCAGCCACTCTGAAAGCGAACATTTGGCGGATATATATGGACAGCGCGGCCGCGCCAGTCGCATTCCGCATGTGAATCGGAATGCGGCCAGCGGGGCCGCGGTTTTCAGGATGATCCCGGACCAGCCGTCATGAGACGGCGTTCATGTACTCCTTCAGGGATTCGCCGATGCCGCCGGACTCGCCAGACGACTTCAACGCGGTGACGTGCCCGTCGGTATCGACGCCAAGCACTCCGGAGATTGGGTTGATGGCATTGTAGACGACGTCATATTCGTTGAGTAGCAGCAGGAACTCGGCGGTGCCACTCGCCTTCGCCTCGTTCAGCAGCGTGGTTGACGTCTCGCGTCGAACGATGCCGCTCTTGTCGACGCCGCCCACCTGCGCGACCTCAATGATGTCGCCGACTTTCGCGTCGCCCTTGATGACTTTGGTGACACGCACCCGGGTGACGGTCTCCGGCACGCCCAGCGCGTCCATGTCGATGTCGTCCTCCGTCAGCCCGTATTGCGGGTTCGTTTCAGGCGTTCCGGACGTGAAATCGATCTCGGGATACAGGATGCGCTCGCGCGAGTCGAGCGGGACACCGGTGACCACCAGACCGGCGGCCTTGACGCCCTCTTCGGCGGAAGAGTAGCGGGATAGTCGGCGGTGATGGACTCGGCGGTCTTCGCCGTGGTCTCTGTCGCGGTCTTCGCCGTATTCTGCGTCGAGTGGCCAGCGGTCGGAGAGCCGACGGAATGCATATGCACGGCGACACCTACCACCAGCGCCGCAACGAGCGCCACGACGGCGAGCGTGCCCTTGATGACGTTTGACTGCTTCATCAGTAACAGCTCCTCACGTAACTCATGTCATATGCCTGAGGCATACGGATATATCTTTCAATCACAGTTCAGCAACGGTATTCATCAGCGGCCAGACCGGTCGGCTGATTGATCCGTCGATTATTTTTTTCATATCAGTCTCCGATGTCCAGCATGCAGTGAATCCGCGCCAACTTCGCCGTTGACAGAGCATTGAGTAAAGAACAGCTGTTTTTTCGTATAAAATAAGAGAAACGCTGTAAATTCAACGTTTCTCTCACTTTTCATCAATGCCGCAGACCGGAATCGAACCGTTTTACTTAATCTCAAATACTGATAGAAAGGGGCTTTGAAGACTTCATCACGGTTGCGGTGTTCAAAAAGTGTTCAAACGTTTGTTGCATACAAACTGAAATTTGTCATATCCCTATTTCTGAGTAGATTTTTTCGACAAACGGTGACTTATGTTCGATATATTTCTCAATATCAAATGGATAGAGCGCAGCGCCTTCTTCTTTAATTCTACTGTATTCACGCACAGCTTCCGGATGAGAACGCAAATATTCACGGAAAGCAATATGCCTTTTCAGTTCCTCAGAATCTCGCGGGCATACATATAGATGATGCTTCCGCAAATGGGTTTTGCCTTCATATTTAAATGCTTCCCGTCCGGCAATACCAAGGTTTCCTTCATGGTGATAGTCGATTCTTTCTAAGGCAGAGATTACAGCGTCAAGCATGGAGTAATCTTTAATGACGACATCAATATCAATAATCGGTTTCGCTGATAAACCATGCACTGAAGTGCTGCCAACATGTTCTATCGCAAGAGCCAGTTGATCAAGAGCTTCCTGAATTTCACTCTTGATTTCACAAAAATCCCGCGCCCAGTGTTTATCATAAGGTAGCACAACAACATGCTTTGTAATCATTCTCTTTACCTCCACAAATCCCGATTTGTCTGTTTCACAATGTCAATAAGAGGAAGAATAACAGGCTTGCTTTTCAGAATCTCGGTATTTCATCATAAAGTGTTCAAAGGTGTTCAAACATTTTATATAAAAAACAGCTATGACCAAGGTAAGTATTTTCAAAGGCCGACATCGGCATATACTGTGATCTATGATTACTACGTTTACTATTCGCAACGTCGCCAATGAAGACGGTGCCGCGCAGATCAGCGATTTCGGCGCTCACGTGCTCTCCTGGACGCCCGCGGGCGGCCATCCCGCCGTATGGCAGCCCAAGGCCGTCTATCTGGGCAAACCGATCCGCGGAGGCGTGCCCGTGGTACTGCCATGGTTCGCACTCGGTTTCGAGCATGGCGAAATCGCCGGTAAGAAGCCGAAGCACGGGTTCGCCCGCACCACTGTCTGGCATGTGGACGAGGACGCGACCGACGACCGACGCATCCGATACACGCTGTCCGACGCCGACGCGACGCCCGAACTGCTCGCCCAGCTGCATTCCGGGGCCTCCCCGCGGTTCCATGCGGTCTACGACATCGAAGTCGGCAAGGAGCTGACCATGACGCTGACCATCACCAACGACGGTACCGAGCCGCTGCGCTATGAGACCGCGCTGCACACGCACTTCCATGTCGGCGACCTGACCCAGGTGAGCTACACGGATTGGAGGGCTCCGACTATCTCGACGCCACGGTCGCCGGGTACCCTCCCCGCGTGCAGCCCGATGAGCCGGTGACCTTCGACGGCACCACGGTCGACCGCATCTACTACTCCACCGACACGTTGCGTCTGGATGACCCGGCATGGGATCGCGTCATCGTCATCGAGGCCCATGGCACGAAGCAGACCGTCACATGGAACCCGGGAACCGCGGCCGACACCGAAATCGGCGACATGCAGCCCGGCGAATGGCGCGATTTCGTAGCCATCGAGGCAGCCGCCTGCCGCGAGTATGCCATCGAGCTCGCTCCCGGCGAATCGCACGCGCTCACGCAGCGCATCAGCGTCGAGAACCGCTGAAAAACCGATTCATTCATACGGCCGCCGCATCTGCCGGCGGCCGTCACCATCTCCGGCGGCAACCGTTCACAGCAGCTGATACAGCGCGGCGCTGGCGTTGGCTATCGCCGTCCACGACGAGCCGGAAGTCATGATGACGAACGCATAGTCGCCCTTGCCGGAATATACGATGCCCGCATCATGCAGGTACGAGTCGCGGAATCCGACCTTGTCGGCAACGGTTCCGTTGCCGCCGATGCCGGCCGGTATGCCGCTGCGGTACTGCTGCCGTTTCATCAGGCCGATCACCATGTCCCGGTCGTCGTCGTTCCAGATCTCGCCCCGATACAGTTTGGTCAGGATCAGCGCCAGATCGGCCGATGTCGTGCGCACGTCCAGATAATGCAATGTCGTGTTCTTCGCGCCGAGCGCGTTCGCCTGCTGCGTTACTTTGTCGTAGCCGGCGCCGTTATCGCGCATCAGCCATGCCTTGGGACATTCGTTGTCGGAATCAACGATCATCGTGGTCAGGCACTGCTGCAGCGTCATGCCGTTGAGCGGCGAATCCCATGTCATCTCGCCTAATTCCACGGCCGTCACCATCGAATGCGCCACGAACAGCTTGTACGTGCTCGCCGATGCGAACACCTGGGAGGAGTCGATGTCGACGAGTGTGCCGGCATTGCTCAGATCGACCACGGAGACGGAATATCTCGCGCCGGAAAACACACCGGCCAGCGCGGCGGATGCCTGGGCAGTCAGGTCGCGTTCGGGCTGGGCCGGAGCCGGCATGGCCGCCTTGAACATGCTCCGAGACGCCGATTGGGAACGAACCCTGCCGGACCCCGACTTGTCGGAGAAACTTTCGTCGGAGGAGCCGTCATCGGCGGCACTGCCGTCGGTGGGGTCGACCGTGGCACCGGACCGGGCCGCACCGGCTGATGAAACGCTGCCGGACGAGCCATCGCCATCGTTCGAGCACCCGCGCACGGACAATAGCACCACCATCGTCACCACGGAGAACATCGCGATCAGCACCGTCAGACGGCGGCGCACATACGTCAGCTCACGGGTGGATATTATTCGGCCGCCAGGCGGGTTCGCCCGCCGACGAGGGCCGACACGACCGCCGGCATGCGTCACGATGCCGCGCAGGATACGTCCCGTCCTGCGCCGCGGCGGGCGCATATGCTTTGCCATCGCGCACCTCCCGACTGCTCACATCGACGCCCCCATTGTAACCCCCCGAACGCAGCTAGTCAGGGGCGAGCATCCACACCTTGGTCACCCGTCATGGCACGGCTAAGACAGGTCATATATACGACAGGTCATATATGACAGCCGGGCGTCGGCAGTATCGACAGGTACGTCGATGCCGCCGACGCCCGGCCGGTCAATGATTACTCAGCGACCGCGGCGGAACGGCGCCGCGTTGCGCTTGCCGTGCGACTTGCGGAATCCCGCGGCCTTGCGCGTGGCACGGTTCGGCCCGCTCTGGCTCCTGCGGTTCCGCCCGTCACGACGGTTGTCACCGTCGTTGTTGTGCGAGCCGCCCTTGCGGTCCTCGAACGACGTGTCGTGGAAACGCCCGTTGCGACGGTTGCTGCGGCGATCGGCCTCGCGACCGTCAAACGGCGTGTTGAAATCGTCGCCGAAGTCGTTGCCGCGGCGCTTCTTGCCGCCCTTGCGACCCTCAGCGTCACGGTACTGACGCCGGTCGTCAAAACGGCCGTCATCGAAGCCGGAGCGCCCGTATCCGTCGAAACGGTCCCGCTTGGTGGTGTGCTTGCGCTTGCCGTGCGGCTTGCCCTCGCCGATGATCGACATCTGCGATTCGTCCCGATGGTCGAACCGGTATTGGGCGCTCTCGCGGCCCTCCATTTCGGCGCCGTCATGACGATGGCCGTCACGGCGTGCGGACGGACGGGAGAAATCATGCTCGCCGCCACGGGCGCGGGACTTGCGGCCGGAACGTCCCCGCCCGCCGCGCG